>Ga0209702_10000914_pt1 | contig 60274 bp, 76 predicted proteins | sample FRY01_FD_187210 | JGI IMG/M metagenome (GOLD analysis project Ga0209702, IMG submission 187210) | Freshwater microbial communities from Lake Fryxell liftoff mats and glacier meltwater in Antarctica - FRY-01 (SPAdes) (version 2) | ecosystem: Environmental > Aquatic > Freshwater > Ice > Glacier...
GCTCATTGCGCCCGTACCAATCGCAACATTATTAATTGCTGTGGTGTTACTCTGGAGTGCTTGATACCCGCTAGCCGTGTTGTTGCTGCCTGTGGTGTTGCTGTAGAGTGCGGCCTCACCGTTAGCTGTGTTGCTGCCGCCTGTGGTGTTGCTTAGGAGTGCGTTTACCCCGTTAGCTGTGTTGTTGAAGCCTGTGGTGTTGAAAACGAGTGCGTTCACCCCGCTAGCTGTGTTGTTGAAGCCTGTGGTGTTGGCAGCTAATGCGGCTGTCCCATAGCTTGTGTTACTTGATATCGCACCTGCACCGCGATATGTCACAGCGCCTGTAAAGGTTGCGCCAGATAGATCGGCTTTGAGCGCCAAGTCAGCGCTGCTAGCAGCCCCCAGCGTAGCCCTCGCCGCAGCAGCATCAGCGTCGTCGATTAGGGTGCTCCCGAAGGTGCTGACAGCCGAGACTGCCAGCTTCTCAGCATCCAACTCGTTGAGCGCAGCCTGCACCGTAGTGGCTTCGATGTTGCCTGCTGGGGTGTTGGGCACGTTCCCTGCTATGGGCTTAGTCGTCATTGTGGTGGCATCATTAAAGACCACCTGTGTTGCATTTAGTGAAACTGCCATGTTTGGCTCCTTATGGTGTGCTACCAGCGGTTACCATCGCTGATCTCAAATTTACGTTTGCCGAATTTACCGTAAAGCTATAAAAGAAAATACTGGTCGCACTACGATAGCTCACCATCTGAATGCCACCAACCGGATTGTCAATCAACTGTCGCACATCTGCATCATTTAGTGAGATTGGCGTTGTACGACCTGGTGTGACAAGCTGAAGCTCAGCCAGAATAGCACTCATTGAAACAACACTAGTTCCTATAGTCATTACTTATTCTCCAGAGCGACGATACGTTCCCGCAGCATCACAACTTCCTTTGCCAATTCAATGCAAGCGGCGAGTGCGGCGTTACCATAGGCGACCGACAAGCTACCCTCTTCATTAGTAATAACCGCATCTGGCATCACCACTTGCAACGACTGGGCTGACACACCAACTTGGGTTAGTTCGACATCGGTACGATCATAAATTCCCGACTTGACTTCCGCGAGTTCAGCGATAAAATCAGCACCAAAACCGCGCCAGTTAGTTTTAACACGCTCATCCGAATTAGCAGTTACGTTATTCGCTGCTGTTAAATTACCAGATGCATCTAATGTCAGCTTCGTTGATTGAGTACTCGTGTCAGTCTGTTGTTGAAATAACAAAGATCCAGCATCATTTACAACCTGCCTATAATTATGCCCGTTATTCAGAGAGTGAACTCTGACTTGCCCACCGAGTGACGTTACAATAATAGGGCAATATATAGAAGCATCAAAAGTTTTACTGCCAGTAAATGTCTGGGCACCAGTAGTAATGATACCCGATGCAGTTGAACTAGCCGCAGGAATTGCTCCATAAGCTACTGCAGTCATCCCGGTCCCAGTCAAAGACCCGGTTGGGCCTGCGGTTGTACCGGCCGTCCAAGCGAATGTGGTTGGATAGTAATTAGTATCTGTATTATTATCTGCACCCCATGCAGCTGTACCTAAGGCAGTCCATCTAAGAATATTTCCAGAAACACCGCCTGCAGGGATATGGATATTGCCAGCCGTAGTTGGGTGGGTATATACAGTATTATTATCTGGCGGTGTACTCCATGCGCCCACTCCATTTAGATACTGGCTTGCTGTTCCAGCAGCCTTTGCGACTAAAACTCCAGAGTCAGATGTCAGTATAGGTAGATCTGTAGTGGTTCCAATAGCCCCAGCATTAGTAATGTTACCATGAGTGTGGCTTGTTGGTGACCTAGAATCAGATAACCGACTATCATCAGAAACCAATCCGGTCATAGCTTCCTGTGCCGTGCCTGCTGCGTTCATGCGCAGACTTTCTAAAGCTTTGAGTGTTATATTTGCCATGTCTTATGCTCCTGCGATAACTTCGCTTGTGTTGACGGTGCAAAGCCACCGGATGTTGGTTGCTGCGACCCCTGTTACTGTGATCGCCAAGCCTCCATTGACCGTGTCTGCGGTGAGTACAAGGGGTGTGGCACTCAGACCTGTGATGTTGTTGAACAGCGAGGTGAGAGTGGATGCGTGCAGTGTGGTGGCTGCTGCGGATGCTACCCGGTTGATAACTGCGGTGAACTCGAAGGCTGCTAGCTCTGCACCACCCGCTATGTTTCTACGTGCTGCTACTTGTCCTTGCACAGTCATCATCTGATTGTTTTGGAGGATGAGTTGGTTGTCTGCTCCGCCTGCTGAACCGTCTGAGCCAAGGGTTGATGCTGTTGCGTTTGTGGTTTCGCGGCGTAGGGTTAGGCTTCCGCGTTGACAGTCTCCAGCGTCTACGAATCTGCCGGAAGCATAGGCGTATTTACCGGTGATACCTTGAGTATTCGCAGAATATCCGCCTGGGATTGTTGAATATAACCCGCTGGCTGTATTACCAGAACCACCACCTACCGTGGCATTGGAACCGCCCCCAGCAGCATTCGTGTTGCCACCCGATACAGTGCAGGAAGTGGCATTTGCGGTGTTTGCTGTTCCCCCAGCAACAGTAGCAAAGTTGCCACTTGCAGTATTAGAAGCTCCACCGGCCACAGTAGCATTTGTCCCGCTTGCAAGACTACTTGACCCGCCGCCTATTGTTGAATATGCACCGCCCGCCACGCCATCAGCATTTGATCTAGATGACTGCCAATCAACCGCGTTTATGCCTCGTTTATTACCGCCCGCAGCCAAGTTATCCGCAATGTGAGCAGTCAGCGCACCAGAGCCTTTAGGTTTCAGTGCAAAGTCAACATTCGTTGCTGCATTGGTCGCTGTGAAAGATACAACAGGGACTGTTGCATTCGGCGCTGTTGTGCTGACTGCGGATGTGAAGTTGGAGACGTCTGTGGCAGTGCCGGTCATCGTCCCCGCCGAGAAGTTGCCAACAGCATCCCGCATTACCAGTGTGCTTGCCGTATTCGCTGTAGCTTGGCTGTCTCCTGTTATGGTTCCGTTGAGGACTGCCATGGTCAGGATCTTATTGGTTAATGTGGCAGACGATGTAAGTGTCACAACTTCTGTCCCAATATCTATAGCATCGTCTGCCACGGAAATACGATTAGCCGTTCCAATTATATTCAGAATATTGCCATCTTTTTTTAATCCTGCGCCTGCAGTAATTGTTTGGCTAAATGTCAGAGGTGTTACGCCAAGTTCAATAGGATTTACTGTCGTGAGTGTATAACTCATTGACCCAGATATCGTTCCAGATGTTACGAATACATCCATACCGGAAGTAACTTTAGAACTTGTATTTGCATCTGTAGAACGGGAGGCTACTACGCCTGATGCAACGACTACATAGATACCATTCTCAGTTGTAGCAGTTTGATTCTTAAGCAACACCCTATTACCGGTTGCTATTATCACATCATCTATAGTAACGTTATTAATCAATCCCGTGGCTATATTGATATTAACAGTAGAGGCAACAAGAACCGATTCCTTATCCTTAAGTTCTTGTTTGGTTGTATCTACATAAAGTCTAGTTGACGCGTCTGTACCATTGGTCGGTGTAGGTACGGTGACGACTCCCGTAAAAGTAGGCGACGCTAATGTTGCGCGAAGAAGAACGCTGTCACTAAGTGACTTAAAGTTCCCATCGAGTTCCAAATTAGTAAGTGGTGCACCTTTAAGGATGGTACTTGTAGGAACTATTGGGGTAAGAGATGCCCTGTATTTAATATTACTCATCATCTATCCAGTTTTTGTAAAATAAGATTTATCATAGATTGTATATTTATTATTTCGGTTTTAAGAAACCCAACTGAAGTATCTAATTCATTAATTTTATTAACACCATTTTTAACTCTTAAAGCGTCAATTTGTGCCCGATGAAAAGCAGAATTATTATTGACGAGAATGGCGCCGTTACAATCCCTAAGAATATTGGGAATAATTTGCCCGGCTTCGTCTTGAATTATGTTGCTAGAATTATGCATCTATAACCCGTTACAGTTGGAATTACCATTCGATTAGTTGATCGAAGAACAATTTTAAGATCATATATATCGAATGGCGATAGATCCTCTAAAGTAAACACATAATCTAGTTCTTGTGTTGAGTTTGAAGATAAATTTCTCTCTACAGGACAATTCATCTTTGTCCAATTTAGATCGGTGTGAATAAGACTGGCTGATGTCAATGAAGTTCTCATATATACATCCACATTACTTTCCGCAGTCGATATCGCCGTTAGATTAAGTTGGGCGCCCTTTGAAATTTGAACAAGTGTAAATTGTTTTGTAAAATATTTAGAACGAGCAGAACCGCCGAATGCCAAAAGTTCCGAATTAAATCCAGAAAGTATGGCACTCCCTATGGCGCCAGTACCATCACCAGCAATTGTAAGTTTTGGTGGTTTTAGATAACCAGTTCCTGCTGTAACCACGGCCAAGGCGGTGACTTGTCCCCCACTTACTGTAGCAGTAACAACCGCCTGGACCCCATCTGATAGATGAGGCGGCTCAACAGTTACAGTTGCAGTAGTATATCCGGACCCATTAAATCCCTGAGTCATGCTAACGCTAGAGATAATAGCCGAAGCACTTGTTGATTCGAAGTCTTCTATACTACTTTGATTATTGATAATATATGCAAATGTAGAAAGTTGAGGTGGCTCATGAACAACTATCATCGGTGATACATTTGAATTAGTTGAGGACAGACCCATTGTAATCGATGTACCCGCGGGTTCAATTGAATTAAATATGTTCTGTGTAGCATTAACGGTTGATAACAATATAGAAGGTGCCACAGGTCTATAATAACCCGAGGTAATTCTAGTCGGTGATGATACTGCATACGACTCTGAAGTAGTAATCAAATCTGTCGTAATTTTACTTCCAATTGGAATATGGTTAACAATTTGAGATTTATAACCGGCCACAATATTATTTGTAGTAAGAATAAAAATTGATTCACAAATTAGTTTGGCCACTGCGTCTCGTCCTGGCGTATGGCCACCAGTGATCGTTATAGTTGGAGCAACTGTATATCCAGCACCAATATTGGTCAGCGTAATACTTGTAATTACACCACCGGCAATAACTGGAGTAGCAGTAGCAGCAGTAGTAAATGTGCCAGGCGCACTGGTAATAACTATAGCAGCATCAACAATATTATATCCAGCCCCGCCGTCATCGACTATAATTTTATTAACGAAGCCCGGCGTAGCCAAGGAACCAGTAGATGTAGCAACTACTGAAGCCGAAAATATAAAGACATAATCAGAAATTGATGTAATGACAAAATCTCCGGTCAAATTAGCAGCAGAGATTCCCCTAAATACCCCACCTTCTTTTGCGACCAGCGATATTTTATTATTAGTTATAAGACCGTGCTGATGTTGTGTACAAACAGTAATAACATTACTACCTATAGTAACTAAAAAGTTAGCCCCCATTAATAGTGTGGGCGCAGACTTGGCTGTATAAGTCAAATAACTATTTGTACTTGAAGTATCGAAAACCGCTTGATATAATGTAAATTTAATATCTTCGGATTGTTCTGCGGTCCAGGTCGAATTGTTTTGAGATTTAAACATAGAACCAAGATGAGGCTGTTCAAAAATAGTTAATGTATTTTCGATTGATTTTGCACCCATTTGAGATGTAAAAACGTGATACGCCATAGAATTTGTTCTAAGTACAAAACAATATTCTTTATTTTCATTAAGATAGACCGGTATATCAAATTTAAATTTTGTCGGAAGCGACGAATTTGAAGAAACAGCTACTTCTGTTGGTAATAGAGATTTTCTAGCAAATCTTGATACTAGTGCCGCGCCAGGATAACCATTAACTACTTCCCGAAGTTCAACCCAAACAGGGAGTGTATTATCCTTGGTAGAAAAGAAAATATCCAAAGATGTCACGAAACAACCACCGATTATACCGTACGTAAAAAACGATTGGGCGAGAGGGTCGGCTGGACCTACATCAGAACCATCCGAAAAACTCGATATTGAGTCTATAACATCAGTTGTGACAGTTGTGACTTCATTAATTACTACTGCTGGCGGCGCGCCAACGATATTCATCGTAATCGTCCGCAAAGAATCTTGTGTTTCCTTAAATGTCTCAAGAACACCTTGAGTATAGTATATAGCTGATGCAGAACCAACCATCGCGCCAGGTACAATATTTGTGCTTAATAGCGGTGTGTCTTGTACTCGAAACACTCGTGAACCAGTTTTAAAGGTGAATGGCGGAATATAAAAGTCTAGAACCAATCGACCCTGCGCATCTGTTACCGCTGCAGCGCCCTGTATCAGTCCCGCAGGAGTTATTAGATCATCGATTGAAGTGCCATCAAAGAAAGCATATAATCTGGTATTTGGTTTTGTATCGACTATATTAATTTTAATAATACGACTTCTCATAAATACTATAGGTAAAGATCCTATCAAATCAGTACGGGTAGACGTAATCGTAGAAGATTGTGCGTCGCTAGTAATAACTTGACGAGTCAATATTTGTGTAGTACTTTGTCCAGCATTAGTTAGGTTACCCCATAGTGTATTACCAGCGCCTGTTATCATAATTTTTGCCCCACTTTATTGAAAAAGTTTTTCCTAATTTTATTAATTTTTGATGTTATCATTTTTTATTTCTGTTCTGAGCGTACTGTATACTCACCCTTAAATAGTGATTTCCACTCAACCTTTTTTACGAATACACCAATGAACCAAGAAATCGGTTTAAAAAATACTTCGCGGATAATCATGCCCTTAATATTCGGTTTAGAATTTTTTACACCCATTTTATATGCAATATCTTCGGCAAACCATCGTGTTGGGTATACAATTAGTTTAGCAAAAATTTTATATCTACGTATCAGCTTGACAATACTCCGACCCCAGAAATGATAACCCCGCATAGTCTGTTCCGAAAAATTATTTTTACTATATTTAATATCGGCGCGCCATAATTCTCGCGAGATGACGCCTGTGCGATAAAATTCTGTACATATAATTTTGCCGCTATCGCCCCCGCTATCGCCCGGTCCAGCGTCGCTGCCAAAGTCGGACGGCGCGAAGTTACCAGAAACTGACTCACCAACATCCTGCACATCCATCATCGCCTGACCAGAATCGTCGACCCAGCCGCTATCGACAAACGAGCTATTATCGGTGTCGCCGCCCCCTGTCGATGTAATGGGGACTATGACCAGGCCAGGCACTGTTCTAAAAACATTTATTGTGGTTTTATTAATAATTGGCGGCGGCGCTGGTGTAAATTGAATCAGAGCACCAGCAGTCGGTTGCCAATCATAGGACCGATGTATTTCAGTCGTTTGAGTCTGAGCGTCATTAATGTGCATAGGTAAATATTCAGTCTCAACCCAATTATCAAAAGAAGGTACCAGTTCCATATATCCAGTCCACCCAAAGGATAAAAACGGATTTAAATTAGTTTGATTAGATGATAAAGGCTGCTTGGCAAAAGTTATTTCGGTATATGGTAATGTATATACCATATTACTATCACCAAGTTGGATGTTATTAGTTGTTTTAAGCGTCATATCAATTAATTGACGTTCGATCTGAGGAATAATTCCACTACCCGTATATGTAACACTAAATTCTAAATTACCAAGATTAGAAATGGTATCTGGATTATCGAACGACTCAACTAAATAGCCAGATTTAAAACGATTCAATCCAGTTGCGGCATCAACCACATCAAAATTGATGGTATTTTTTTCCGACATCGAAAGCAAAGCGAAATTTTCAATATTCATAACACGCTTTTCGAGTCTACCAAGTCCCGCCATAGTATAGCCTCGGTTTTTTGGTATAGTGATACGAATATCTTTCGTCCGCCTTGTGTACGCTGGAATAAATAATCTTGCAAGTACTAAAATATCCAATGGAATATTTGGTGCCACCGGTATTTCTTTTGGTGTACCATATATTATACGAATTTTAGATGATTTATCCAGAGCCACAATTACAATTTGAGGTATATAGAAGTCAACAATACTTGAGAATCTTGATTGCGGTATTAGCATATCTGATAAACTATCATACCCATCGCCCGCAGAATTTTCACGAGGTCTAAAATCTATGGAAGAGGCCAGCTTATAGAATCGTCCATCAGATGGTGATTTGAAATTAGGAATTAATTCATAATCATCTGTTAATGCTACACTATATGATTCAGGCCCAAAGAAATCACCAGTGCCATGATGTGAGAAATACTCATAATTTACAGTCAGTGTTCCGGTGACCGGCAACCCAACTAATATTAAGCGCCCGCGTAGATAAGCAAAATCTCTCTGGCCATTATCAAGTTTATAATGATTAGTTACATCGCCCATTGTAGTCGAAATTACACTATTCAGTTTAAAAATATCAGCCTGCGCTAATAATACGCTTACGCCTGGGGTTAAGCCCTCCTCTTGAGTATTCGGTACTAGAGTTTTTGTTTTGCTTGGAATACCAACTTTAGAAACCGCCACGATTACCGCAATTGGAAGATTAGCTGCCCAGGTATCAGTAATTGTAATATTGTGACCAGAAGAATCCAATGTGCAATTTGCAACAGAAATAGAGCCGTTTGGACCGACGGCAGTAATATTACCAATTTCAAGGGGATCAATAGTAATACCGACAGTATTGCCGATACCCAATGTTGCGGTATTAAGACTAGTTACACCTGAGATATATTTGAAGACTTTATATGAAACACCGACTGTTCCAATATTTTTGGGAGCAGAAAATGGGAGTTGAATAACAGATGAATTACCCCCAAAGTTACCGACCGAACTTATTTCGGTAATAACACCAGTACCATTAGTACCAGTGATAAGATCATTTATAATAGGATTTAAATTTGCAGAATTTCGATAGATATAAAGTTCATTATTGGATTTATCCCATTTCCAAACAACACCAGATCGGCCTATCCCTGTGACAGTAATTGCTTCATCTTTAATAAAATTAGCACCCGAACCAAGAATAGCAAGCTTTTGCAATACTATTCCAATATCTACATTTGTAGACGATTTGATATAACCAATATTTTCTAACGAGGCCCCGCCTGTCATTAGAATATCGGTGATAAAGAATTTTGAGATAAAATGTTGTGTAATACTACCAGTATCATGAAAATCTATCGCAATAATTTTGGCGGTACCTACTTGGACGCCAGTAGCAAATGTAAATAGCTTAACGGTTTCTCGGGTAACAATGTTCGGTAATGAAAAAATGTTTGTAACAAACAGATATTGACCAAATGATGGATTAACATTAATAGTTCGGCTATTAATATGTGCGGCCGTCCGAGCTTTATTAATTGAAAACGCTTGTTTCGAAAGGGTTGTATTCTCAAAACCTTCTATATATGCTTTACCATCATCAATATTTACAACAAACTGTTCAGCATCGCCGCCCTGTGCGACCGTAAATTGCCCGTTATTATATTTAGTTTTAAGATGTTCTCGAGCGGAAACTTTAAGGCCACGAACAACATAATTACCAGATTCATCAAAGGTCCGCCGTGCCAACGCTTTTTCTAGTTCATTATATTTTGGATAACGGGCATGTTCTTCAAGCACACCATCACTAAACCGCATCAATTCAATATAATCATCGGTTATATTAGAACCTATTGGCGTGGCAACAGGTAAAGTCGTTAATATTAATGACAATTTAAAACGATCCGCTCCAGGTGCTGAAAAGTTAAAAGAGCCATTGGCTGGATCAAGTAAAGTTTGATCTGTATCTGACGTAACTATAGTTTCGTTTATTTTTAGAAGTACGTGTGTGGTTGGGGTGCTTGTATATTTTCCAATAATAACAGTCTGTTTTGCTACACTAGCAAAATATCCGTTTACATAATAGACACCCTCGTTGACCGAAGCAGATGCCCCAATACCGATTGCTGTATTAAGACCAACTGTATTAGCAACAGTTAGTGCCAGAGCACCAGCTCCAATTAGAATAATTTCATTTGCGACAACCTGACCGCTACCAGAAATATATCCAACATATAGAGTACTTGGATCAGATTCTGTTGCACCAATTGCGTTTTTAATCACAAAGGTAACGCCCGATGTTTGTCCAACTCCAGTTGAACCAATTAGGGTTAATACATCGGTAGTCCCGTCTACTAACTTTATATATGGAAGAGTCAGATTAGCCGTTGAATTACCAGGAATAACAATAGACCCATGCTTAAAGATATGGTTGCCAAAGGTTTTTATTTGATTCTGTATAATAGATTGAATCTGAGTCAGTTCTCGGGCTTGAACAGAGACCCCAGGCTTAAATAGAATTTGATGATAAGCCTTAGCAGGATTATAGTCATCATAATAGGGAGCTTGTGAAAAAATGGTCATAGTATTTTAGAATTCTATTACTGTTCGAAATGAAACGGTTTGATCGGGAGTCTGAATAAATGATGGTCGATTATCAATAAACAAAATTTCACCAGTATTTTTGTCGATATTTGGTCCAAGAACACTCACAATAGTCTCGTTGGTGCCAGTCCCAACAATATTTATAACAGCACCGGCAGTTAATACACCCGCGGTTTTCGGGAGTACAAGTAAACTTGTTACCCCGGTCACCGATGTATCTGATGAAATGATCAAATATGTATGATTATCAGTAATATTCCTAATAACCGTATCTGCTATCCATACTGTAAGATCAAATGCACCGGTAACGGCATAACATGTTGATCCGATAATAGAATCAAGTTTTTCTCGTCTTTGGCTATTTTGAACTGTCAGAGTTTTGATGATCGTTGTGGCCGTTACAATAGTAAATGTCGGGGGAGTTGCTACATTGGACTTTGTCAAAATTACACCAGGTAATACACTTACAGGGTTTCCGTTTTTCGTAAAAATGTATACATTACTCGCATCTGAAAAATAAACCAAATAAACATTTGCAGCTCCATCTGTACAGACAGTCCCCACCGGGAAGTCGGCAAACGTCGCCCCAACGCTAAAAGTACCAGTGGTATTCCAAAGATTAGTACTAGTCAATGACACACCATTGACAACCTGTGATCCAGATGCAGAAGTTACTGTCATACCAGAAATCGATGTACCTACAGTAACAGAAGTTATCGTATAATCATTGGTTAAACTATCCCGTAGAATAGTACCTGGGGGGAAGTCTTGAATTGTTATACCAACACCAAATTCGGAAATTAACGCATACGAGTTCTTACTAATCGGATCAGAAATGTTAGTGCCAAACGCAGGACTTCTTGGGTTACGAATTAAGCCGTATTGTCGATAATCATTGTCAATCTTTACACCGCCGTATGATTCGCGTGTGAGATTACCGAAAAACATAATTGATGTCGCAAATAATTCCGATACAGCATCTCGCCCGTGCCCAAGTGGTGGAGAAATATTGGCATAAAGTATCGCGGCTGTTCCACCAGGTGCTGGTGGTTGTGAAATTACTATATTTGCTACTGTATAATTTTTACCAATATTGGTCATTATTATATTTGTCAGTTCACCATTTAATCCAAGCGTATATGTAACAGTAGCATCGGAGCCGTCACCCTCAATTGTTAATAGTGTATTTACGGGATAACCAGTGCCCGCCAAAGTAGTTACTATTCGCTCAATTGTACCAGGAATCGCTAGCATTTCTACAACCGCCTGAGAAGATGTATAATCGCCCGTAGAAAGATTCACAGAGACCTGTGCACCTGTACCAAATGGATCAGATGTGTTTATAGTAATCGTAGCATTTGTATAACCAAACCCAGCATTAGTAATAACTACATTGACCAACTGCCCACCAACGATGACTGGCAGCATGGTCGCATCAACCCCATCACCACTTACAATTAAAGTCGTCGCCCCCTGGCTATATCCAGATCCCCCATCTTCAATAGTAATATTATCAATACTACCATTCGAAAAGAATCTAGACCGAAGCGCCGTCATCACGGGCATAAACTCACCCGTCAAAAACTTGTTAGCCAAATGCCTTGGAATATTATACATGAATTTCCAAGTATAACCATCAGATAATTGTTGCGGAGACAAGTCAGTCGTTGACGGTGGTATTGTAGATGGATTCAATGTCCCACCATTATCGAGACATTTATAGACATTAAAAGTCTCAGTAATTAAACAATATTTTGGATTGCCCTCAGAACCCTCGTCAACGGAGATATCATATGCGTTAAAAAATTTACCAAAAGCCCAATCGCTTCTTGGCACTACGAAACTCAGATCGGCTGCGGTAAGGGCTTTTAATAGCACAATCTCATTCCGAACTTTAGATTCATAATCTACAGATGAATTTGGCTGTTCATTTACATCGGCGAAATCGACTGTTCGCCCAAGATAATAATAATATCGTGCTTGCTTTGACTCGATCTCAGAGTACATAGCATCGGCGATCGCCTGCTTAAGTTTTTGTTTTACAATAGCGCCCAAAATTATTTCCCATCAACTATTAAGTTGGGTTAACAGTAACAGTCCATGTAATCGAAACCGTATCCAAAACACCCTTAGTCACTACGCCGTATATAGTTCGGCAAAGCATAGTACCAACCGTCGCGGCATTAAAAATACCCGCCTCGCGCAGAGCACCAGTACCAACGCCGGGCGCAAATGTTGTCGCATATGTCACTGTATTAGCGGACACAGATGATGAAACAAAGACCAATCTCGCGGTTTCAGCGACCAAAGTCGTCTGTGCCGCCGATGCCACCGTTGAGCCCGTGCCAATAGCCAGGTGTGACATGACGGTGGTTGTATTATTGAATACCCGTGATGCCATATAAGCAAGACCCGCGGACACAACCAAATTGGGGACGTGTTTTTCCTCAACTAAAACCATATTTTCGTCATAACGACGTACAAATAACTCACCGCTTGCTTTAATATTTTCTACGATTTTTCCCATTTTTTCTCTCCTGTTAATTACCATGTTTCTATATGTGACCCTGATTGCGTAAGATAAGAATTTCCCAGTGTTTCGGGGACTACAAAATAAGATGATACATCAGATGTATAATCTTGCGCAAATATTACTATAATTTGGCCCGTGTCCCCGGCAACTGCGATTTCAGCTCTAATATTATTTATATTGAAAATTGGATTGGAATCAATAGCACCAACCAATTCAGGCTTTACAAGCAGGGTATTATGGAGCCAAACCTCGTTACCAATCGAGGCTAGTTCAGATTTAGTCAGTGTAGTTTGGTGTGTCAGAGCATCGGTACCAAGCGCAATATCGGACTTGACTAGTGTAGTTTGGTGTGTCAGAGCATCGGTACCAAGCGCAATATCGGACTTGACTAGTGTAGTTTGGTGTGTCACCACATCGGTACCAAGCGCAATATCGGACTTGACTAGTGTAGTATCATGCAACCAAACTTCGTGACCACCCGTTGCAAATTCGGGTTTCACGAGAGTAGTATTGTGTAACCAAACGTCGGTACCAAGCGCAATTTCGGGCTTGACCAGTGTTGTATCATGTAACCAAACGTCGGTACCAATCGAGATATCGGGCTTTACCAGTGTTGTATCATGTAACCAAACTTCGTGCCCCGCTGTAACACTATCCTTAAGCAATTGTAAAAATTCACGAATAGCGTCTTTTAGAGTCGGGCTAATACTAATATTGTTTCGTAATTCAAATTGTCCCCATAACGCCATACCATCGGGATGCAGCAACGACATTACAGCATTTTTATATGTAGCCAATTGCGCATCTAATCGGAGAACATAAGAATTATGCTGATAATAATTGCTATCCTGTATCTTGATATCGTCCGACAAGAAGCCGCGAGTCGACGCATAGAAGCCTCGGTATCGCATTAACCCACTAAGATTTAATTTAATATAGGCATCACCTACCTGATACCCGGGATTATAAGTTAGATCTGTAAAGTCACCAAATGTACCACTTATAAAGTAAGCAAGTCTCGTTTGGGGTCTAATACATATATATGTTGTTCCAACAAATCCGTTACCTTGAGCAATAATATCAACAAATAGAAACCTTGATAAATCATTGGGGTCCATTGTAGTAATACGAATGATACAGTCTTTAGCTTGAAGCCCCGCTCCCGGAATAACATAAGCAGCCCCCGCAAAAAAACCGGGCTTTTCAGCACTCGTTAGAACAGCAATACCGGGTCCACCATTGAGTACAGTGGCACTAATGATCGCATCTACAATTACACCAGGTATTTCAATACCATCCTTATTCACAAAACTAAAAATATCACCAGTCTCGATAATAGCCTTGTGGGCCCGATCAATAAACAGGTCATAAATAGTATCGGAAATTTTCTTGACACTAGTGCATAATACAGCAAATCCAAGCTCGTGTACCTCGGGAGAATGAGCATCGCCATCGAAATGGATACCCCCCTTTTTGAGGATGAAATAATTACCCTGTATATTTGATGTTCCCACAAGATCAGTTTCGGGTCCAGAAAGTTGGACCCGAAATGAGACTTCCTGGGTCCAACGACCGTCAGAAGCTCTCAGAACACTATCGCCTGGATATATAAAATCTACTGACTTCCCGAACATAGCTCGCATCAGAAATTTAAACGAATCCTCACTACCTCGGGATAAGTAAAAATGTTTTGCTACTTTAAGAAAATCTTCGTCCGATATAGATCCAAAGCTCGGCACATTCTTGGCTAACTCAGCCTTCAAGGAACCTATAAAGCGATTCAGAGATGCATCGATATCTCTAAGATTATCTACTTTACCCGACTCCGTTGTCTCTAAGTACTCATAATACTTCTCCATAAACGTGATGATCTGAGGGAACTCATCACGATACAGCTCGGGGAACTGCTCTGCTATAAAGAGCGAAAGATTAGGTTTTTCCATTATCGCGGTGTGAATGTATAATTAGCACCGCCCGTAGCGATACCCGCAGCAATTTTATCTGAAATCGCTGATACTTTAAGAAGTTCATTTTGGATACCCGCAATAAGATTCTTATTAGATACCACATCATTGCTTAATGGGGTAAATACAAATTCAAGAAATGGATCATATAACGATGTAATTAGCAGAGCTAAAACATGCCAAGAACCAACATTATAATTAATTGTACCAACGTCTTGTATATAGAAAGGCGCACCAAGACTATTTTCTCGATAAAGTTGTAATATTCCCGCCCCATTATCCTTAATATAGCAACGGTCGGTAGTTAAATTTGTATAAAATCGAGTCGTATAGAAACTTCCGCCGTTATCTAGTTTGACGATTGGATTATTATGAACCAATGAATAGCCCGTGTTAATTTCAAAGTTGGGTTGTACTGGCACACGAATTCGTAGAGACATAGAGTTAGAACTAATTGATGTATCGCTATTGTCAATTAAAGCACTCAGTTTTGAAAATCTGAATACTGAATCAAATTTATTCAGAGTTTCTGAATAGTTAACAATTGTAGCTCTTACGTTGGTTTCAATTTCCCCCGTACTGAACGCGGCGATATTTTCGTTGTAATATACATTACAAAGAAGTTCTATATTCAAAAACCCTGCATCCACAAATTCTGGAGTCACTGTGACTATTCCACGCCGTAACAGTAAACTGCCAAGCATAGAGTTCTTTTCTATTGTATTAAAGAAATCTCGATTGTGCGGCTTGGCTGCAATAAAAAGTTTACCGTAGATTGGGGGGTTATTGTCCTGTCCACCCCAGGCTCGCACGGATTCAATATTTGGATAGTGTTGCATCAAAATATTCTCATAGTCAATAGCAGTGACCGCTCGATCCTGTGCCACAAACGCCCGAGGCGCATTGAAACGAATAGACTCGATATCTTCTGCTTCCTGGCCTGTACGGGCGGCCTGGACCGTGGTAATATCAAATACGAATGGATTTGAAAAGGTGCTATGGGGTATAAAGTTGTTAGCCCCATTCGCCTTAGACCCTGCTGAAATTCGATAATCAATATTAACTATATTGCCAGGTACTGGAGCAACTCCTAGTACACCATTGCCAAAGTAGATTTCGAACAATAGATCTTCTCGCTGTTTGATAAAGAAGAAATGATCCGTGCCGGTCGCTCGAAGCATAGAAGCAGCAGGAAAGAATCGACGCACTACATTTGAAGAAGAATTATCGGATACCAGAATCTCAAGTGTCGTTGTATCAATATCGGCATTTGGTATTACATACGAAGAAGTATTCGTGACCGTATATGAAATACTGCCTGTGGTCCCCTCAATAATTTCAACATTATTAAAGATAAAGGTACCCGCAAAAGTTTTAATCGCGCTATAATTTGTCAAAGGGCGAAATGTATAGGTTGAAGAACCAATACCCGCCAAAAAGATAGTATCTTTAGATAGGGCTAAAACCTTTAGGTCGTCGGATCCAGGTGGGGGTGTTACAACTATATTGATAATAGCCCGGGCCGATGTTACAGATTTTGCAGTATAGCCAAGTGCCTTAGCCAACGAAATAACTGAGGCCTTTTTTGATGCAGAGTCGATGAAAGATTCATTGATGGCCAAATTGGTATACAACATATTGTAATGTGTATTATATGCCAATAGATCAATCAAAACGGTCATCGCAGAACCCTCAAAATTATACGAATCAAATTCACTCTGTCCCCGAAGGAATGTTTTTAAATTCGCCTTGATGTCCTCGAATCCTAGACCGTTTGTTACGATTTGCTTCAAAATTATTCTCCAGTATTATTTGTGTTATTTATTATTGATATAGAACCACGTGGCCCATTTTGGGCCTGTAGAGTGGCATCTTACACTAATCGTTGATTTAACAACACCCAAAGTACTAGCAGCCACGGCGCCGGATTTGTATTGTATTCCGTCAATAGAACATGACTTCGACCATATATTTCCAGCTGCGCATCTTTTTCGTCCTGCGATCGACATATTTGCCCGAGAAGCTTCTGACATAGGTTTCCCAGTCAGAGCGAGTGATATTTTAGCCTTATGTTCGGCTGTGGGTCTAATTCCTATATGACCTAACCCTATATTTTTCTTGTGTTCATCTGATAGAGGTATACCAGTTAGGACCAATGATCTTTTAGACCTCTTTTCCTCTGTCCAACCTAACCCCATATTTTTCTTGTGTTCATCTGATAGAGGTATACCAGTTAGGACCAATGATAACGCTGCTCTCTTTCCCTCTGTCCAAGCTAAGGATATTTTTTTCTTATGCTCATCTGTCAATTTTTTTCCGGTCTTTGATAACGATATAGCAGACCTAGTAGTTATAGATACTATGTTACCGGCTTGCCCATCACCACCGTCCGTGAGATTGATTAGAATACCTGTACCGAGATTTTTTCTGCCATACCACATAATATAGCGGCGTTCAAGAGCCAAGGCCCCAAGTTCAGTAAGATTAGATTCCATAATTATTATATTGGAACGATCTTTAGGTGGAAATTTCTTGCCATGCATAGCAAATGCTCGGCCACCTTTGCCCTTTCCAATATAATATGGAGTACCAGCCATGGCCGCTTTGCTGTCCTTTGCCCGCAGGTAAGCGTAAATATAATAAATTGTTTTATTATTCATAGCTCTTCTAGCGCACGCGGGTGAGTGTAACACCCACTTCTAATGGGTTCTCTGTATTCTTAATTCTAAAGATAATTCCGATATACACTTTATTGTTATCGTAACTAGGGCGTACATTGACAGATAGAACATCGATCCTAGGCTCATAGTTATTTAGTACATTTGTGATGGCCTCGGTCATAGTTATAACAAATAGATCGTCCATATTATCGAACATCAATTTTCTAATTGGTGTACCGATCTCAGAATGAAATAGACGCTCATAATTACCGATCATCACTAGACTCTTAACCGCAAACTTTATTGCTCGGTCGTCAATCCGGATATTTAGATCGCCAGAGTTCGGATTCGCCCCAAAGACTGCATCTATATCTGTGTATGTTCGTGTTATTCTTGGCATAATTTTATTATTTAGTTATATTTATAACAGCAATACAAATGCGCCACGAGTATGCGTTTTATCGTTACGCATCGTAAAATGCGCCATTTTGTTGTCCCTTTGTTTGTATGAAATATGAATCCATATTGTGGGCCCTCTATACTCTAGAATAATCTGATTATATGCGGGCAATAATTTTTGGATTGCTATACAAGCATCAAAAGTCTCTTTCTCATCGAATAGATTAAACACTATGTCAACAGCGGATCCCGTCAAATGGTCTGATGATATAGAGCCTTTAATGGCTTTATTCCTAGCTTCTGAGCGCCAAGTATTGGTGATAATCATGTTTGGATATACACGTTTGATAGGATCGATAACATTTATAGTCAACTGTTTTAGATTACAAACGATTTGTTGTGCAGATAGGCCAGAGTTTATGCCCCTTGGGATCTCAGGCTTACTTCCCGTAATAATTTGACCCAATGTCCAATTATCGGTTAACTTATACGCCATCGTAAAATTGTGCTCCTGCATAATAGCATCACAGGACGATGGATCGATCGGTGGCGACACCTTTGGTGGTATTTTAACCTCAGCCTTTTTTATAACTTCGGGCACCAGCATATCTGGATCAATATTACCTTCTCTTATATGCAACTGTATAAATTCCGTTGGATCACCATCCTCGGGAGTATCATAGGCATATTGAAGCACATCTTGCCGATTTGGAGTAATTAACTTAGATAGATTTGGATCGCCCCGTGCGCCACCCTTTGATTTTAACACCGACCCGCCTTTGCCTGAGTTTAAATGGATATTCGGGCCGTCACCGGATATTTCGACTCCCGCGGCCAATCGGATAGATCCTCCCGCCCCAATACCAATATTACCGCCGACCTTTAGATCAAAGTTCCCGAGAATATCAAATGTGGCATTATTTTCTACTCGAACATTAGCATTACCTTGCACAGTTATATTGCAGTTACCTCGAATAAGAATATTGCCATTTCGTTCCATAATAGAAAAATTATCGCCAATGATTCGGTTAACCTGGGTTCCATTGACATCAATCTCAGTATAGGTTCCCGCCTTATGATATAAATGTATACGCTCAGATCCCTCGGTATCATCAAATTCTTGAATATGGCCCGACTCACTTGAGTATACATTGTTATATGGATACGATGCATTGTAGGGTATAGCGGGTTGATCCCATGTGGACCCCGTGGCAGTAATAATGCCCGTGGCGCGGCCAGCCTCTTTCTTAACTACTATGGTGCCACCAAGATTCTCATGTCTTGCGAGTCTATTTGTATCGGGTTCATTTAGAAATTTTGGATATTTCTTTTTGGGGTCCGCAAAACCCGTCTCGGATAGCTGTTTGGGTGTATCGTTTGGGGTCGTACTCGGGACACTTGGTATTCTAGATCTTATAACAACTGGATTTTGTGTCGCATCTGGTCTCGTTGGTGATTTCGCATCAGGTAATACTGGGGTAGTGGTTCCATCGTCGTTTGGAATGCCATTCTTCAGAAAGAGAGTCTTTTCTCGATCTCGTCTCGCGGATAAAACCCCCCCCTTCGTTGCAGAAATTGGAATAAACGCCGATGCCGCGTCATACTTGCCACTATTCAGAGCGGGTAGAATACTAGTATGCGAAAATCCGTCCGGCCCCATATTATAGATCATCGATACACAAGCATCAAACATCGACTGTGTAACAGGTACTTTAATCAAGCTCCGAGCGGCTTTTTCGTATATACCCTTTAACGTTAAGACAAAAAGTTCATCACATTCGCGTTTAGTCAAGACTGTATTAGCTAATACTTTGCTTTTGTCCTTTAGAAAAGTGCTACCCCAGCCTATTGTCCAAACCTTGGCGGTATCTTGATAAGCATGGATCAAAGTATCGTCTGGTAACGTAGACTTACCCACCACATTCTTGCCTTTGACAGTAGACGATAGCCCCTCTTCGCCGTGAAGGAATGTGATACCCGCCGGTGAGGTAACCATGGCGGATGGTACCTTGACCTCTATGGGAATCTTGGCTATCGTAACTGGGCCTTCTACAGGCGCGTCGGCTCCCGACCTAATCGGATTACCCGACGAGTCACGCCATATTATACCATCGGATGAGACAACAACATTATTAGTTTGTGGCGCCGCCGCGGTGCGAACACCATCATCACTTGGTATACCCGGCAACGTGCCTATAATAATCGGTGATTGTTTGTCCTCATCCGAAAAGACAAGCATACACCAAGTCCCCTCAAGTATTCCCGTGGGTGAATGTCCGATACCAGAGTTAGCCGCACTGTTCGTAGGCTGCATAACTTGAGCCCACGGTAGATCCGACGTTGGCAGTTCAATTTTATTCTCAGAGTGGATTCCTGAGATACGGACACGCACGCGCCCCAACCGCAGGGGGTCATTAATGCGATCCTCACAGACGCCGTAGTAAATATTCATTGGAGTGTAGATTCCTTGCTTAATTCCATTGTGCATTTATATCCGTCACGAAGTATGTGGTGCGCAATCGCGGTGATCAGATAATTACCCGAATGTACTTTATCGATAATAGCTGTATCTCCTTTAGTTATCTGTCGAAGTTGATTTAGATTCAAATGAACCTTTCGTCCCACTGTATAGGCCGTATGTCCATAAACGTCGATTTCCACCTTCGAGGCTTGAAGTCTTCGTAATATACTCGTCCGTTTTTGGATCCGGGCATAATTGGAATACTCACCGATTTCAAAATTACCATAAGAACGGTTCATACTACTAATCACAGGGTTCAACACCTTCACAATACTTTCGGGATATAAATGATTGGGATTCATTACTGATGGGATATCGGCTGCAGAATAGGTTCCCCACCGAAACTTCTTGGTAATAGGATCGTTACTATATAGTTTCGAAATCAACGAACCATCTAGATAATCCTTCGCAAAATCATAAGTTAGATCGATTCGAAGGCCAAGAATACTTCTGTATTCTAAGCCCATATCTCGAGTAACATTGCCCGCGTTCGCCGTTGGCGCGCCGCCTATAATTCCCGAATAGTCTGAGGCCACGAACTTCTGTAAAACCTCGGTCTTCATAAGTTTCGACACCGATTTAAAATTAAAGCCGTCCCGATTCTCATAGAAAAGAAATGATGCATCTGAATCGGCCCCATAACTATGATCAATGATATAAGAGAAATTCTTCGATGGATTCCAAAAGTTTGATACATAGATCAGCTTATTACCAGATTCATCGGAATTAATCTTCTTGGTCGTCTTCAGATAATCAGTCGCAATCTTTGTGATGATATCAACACATGAGCCCTCGAATTTCCGTGATATAGATGAGTTAATATCATGAAGAAACTCGGTCGATGCAAAATACAAAGTATACGTCTGGGCCCTGTCTCCCGTAGCAGCCTGATCTGAGATTTTATACACTACGAATAACGAATCAATAGTGAAGGACTTATCAAGTTCGGGTTGTTCTATCTTTAGTTTTAGAAGTGATGGGCCGAAGCGACCATCTTGATTAAGAAAGTCAAGAGTATCACTTAACTTCAGCTTCCCCGTGATAAATGGAGAAAATAGATCCTCAAAGATAGTGACCGACTCAACGATAGAAAGAATATTGGTGGAATCGCCGGTACCCTGTTTTATAAGTGAACACTCTGTAATCTTTATCGATCCCGGTTGGACTTTAAGATCAGGCATTAGAAGCTTTCAGAGGTAATGGCGGCCTTAAGATCAGAGAGAATACGTGGTATTAGCTTGGGGTGAATAAGACGTATTCTCCGTTTGCTTTCATTAATTTTAAATTCGTGATCATAATTGGAAATTGCGATAGCCAATGGATTAACTTGATAACTAATATCAACCCAAGGCGTATCAATAGTGGGATTTCCAAAGATAGTATTACTAACTTCTAGTACGCCCGGGACGATATTGCCCGAACCATCTTCAAAATGGAGATTACCCCAGATTAAATGTTGTGTATTTCTTTTAGAAATAGGAGTAACACCCTGAGTTATAGTAATTGTGGGAACCAGGCCCGTGCCCGTTGTATACGCTACTAAATCAAGTACGGGAACAGACGGGGAAGTACTGACGAAGACTATCGTGGCGGGTTCATCGGGGGTGTCATTAAGCAAAGTATAATCCACAAGAGTACCCGACAAACTAAGACCGGCGACGATTGATCCAAGAAACACAGATGCACTTTGTGCGCCCGTAAAGATTGCAGATCCATCTGATGTCACGGTCAGACCCGCTATAGACACAGTGCCCGGATTCGCGAACGAAAACCCATGGAGGAGAACTTTCGCCGTTTCGTCGATACCAACGATAGCCGGAATCGACGCATATTTCTTTTCAATATACTTTTCAAGTACAGTATTGCTCATCGGAAAATCATTAATATTCGAGAACTTGTCGTTCGTAAGCATGATGACCCAATTGAGATTTGGATCGCCATAGATTTTGTCGGCAATTCTCTCGGGGGTATCGCCATCAATAATGTCGTAGTCTTCGTATAAAGTAATATTGGAGAGCACCTGTTTCTTTATCCGAATATTCATCGTGATGTCGTTAACGACGCGCAGCTCATTTTTCCCATTAATATTGTAAAGATAGGTTATTAGGGGGAAATCTTGAAAGAAACTCATTTATCCTCCTTCAGGTGATGCTAACACATCCGGCACGAAGATACCTGATGCATCGTCATCGCCTTTATTAAAATTAGCACCTATAACACCGGTCGCTCCGCCATAGGGCTTAGACTTAACTTCAGGCGCTTTGCCTGGTACCGTTTCTTTTGTCGCCAGTGACAGTTCGGTGAAGCTCATCGTGAGATCGATCATCGTGGGCATGCCATTGGGAAACGTAGAAAAGATACCATTTGGGCTATAATTGATTGAAATGTTAGTGAGTACGCAAGTAAAATTCTTTTCAAGATACTGGTTCTCCTTATCACCGACATAATACTTTATGTTGAAATCCGATGGATATAAGAACAGGAATGTCGCGGTATCCTTATACTCGGGAAGCATGTGGTGTTTGAACATTCGAATGATAGATAGTACATTAGCAGCCTCAGCCTCAGACTTGGGGGCAAAATTGTACAGCATATTAAACGAGCGGAATGTTACCCGTTTGAATAATTGTTCGGCCCTTGTATTGCCTGGCGTAATTCGAGAAGTTGCAGCGGCAAGATTAGCTGCACCCAACAGATTAGATTTTATTAATGCCAGCCCTGTGCCGTAATAAGCTAAATTGCCCGCAGCATTAAGAACTCCCGACGCGCCGTCACCCTTATAGCCAGCGTGTACCGAGGCTATACCTACAGTTGCAAGATTCGCCGGGTTATCTAACTCTTCTTCTCCCCAAACGACAGAAGTATCCTGAGCAAGAGCGTTTGGCATATATAACACAATCGCCGCGGCTAGTCGTTTCTTGGCTTCTCCGACTATTGGGGTCTTCGTGAGAACAGTTGATAACTTTATTCCAGATGAGTTCTTTAGATCAGACTCTGGTATCTTGTGTAGATCATAATTAGGTGAGCCCTTTGGCGCGAAACCCTGGCTAGATTCGTTAACATTAATAAAGAATACAACGCGATTGCCCGAATACTTGTTGGATTTCGTTGCTTCCATCAAATCGAGGGGATATGTCAATTGCGCGATATTATATAGATCGGCGCCTTCGGGGTCCCCGTCATTATCGACAAATAGTGTTTTTTGGTGGTATGGCATATAAATAATTAAATTATTGTACTATTATTTATACCGATGCCAAAATATCACAAAGGGATTTATACATGCAAGAATCCATTGAAATATGTAGGTGATCCAACAAAGATAGTATTCCGATCGAGTTGGGAGAGAAAGTTCATGATCTGGGCCGATTCTAATTCCCAGGTGTTACAGTGGGGTTCAGAGGAACTTGTGATACCTTATATCAGTCCCGTGGATCAAAAGATTCACCGGTATTTTCCCGACTTTATTATGAAAGTTGCCACGAATACAGGCATCATAAAGAAGTATTTAATCGAAATTAAACCCGAAGCCCAGACGAGGCCCCCTATTCCAAAAAGAAATACAAAACGGTTATATGAGGAAACTGCGGCGTATGCTGTTAATACATCTAAGTGGCAGGCGGCAGAGGCCTTTTGTCTAAAGCACGATCTTACCTTCGTGATCATTACGGAAAAAAGTTTAGGACTCAAGCAAAGTAAATGACCCCATATTAAATACTAAGTATGAAACAAACTACCCTAGATCTATATCATGTAGAGTTGAAGGACATCCAAAAGTCCAAGGCCTGGTTCGACGCCAAAATCAAAGCGATGGCAAAGACTCGGGTTACACCTCAGGCGATGTTGGGTAGAGATAGCGGTATGGTTCTCACCACGCGTTTGATACCCACGAAGATGTATGCTTTCTCTTATATGCCTTTGGGTAAAGATACGCTCCCATATTATGATACCTTCCCGCTTATTTTCCCTTTAAGTAGAACACCCGACACCTTCATGGGTCTCAATATGCATTATTTAGATTATCCCCTCCGATTTGCCCTCTTTCGAGCGTTGCTTAAGATTTCGGCTAATTCTAATATTACCGATGCGTCAAAGATGAGAATATCGTGGGCACAAATCTCTGGCTTGGCTTCGACACCTCAAGCCCAGGCCTGTATCAAGCAATATAGATATGATCACGTCAAGTCGGTGTTCCTCGAAATTATGCCGACAGACTGGGCGACCGCTATGATGCTGCCAACCCATAGGTTCGTTGGTGCATCCCCTCAAGCAATCTGGCAAGAATCCACTAAAATAGGTAGAAATTGGTAATGAATCCACACACCCTCAACGACTTTATTACCCACATCAAGAGTGTTGGGCTACCATTAGCAGCCTATTATTTTGTGCTTATGCCCTCATTACCAACTAAGGGTGGGCCTGTTACCGAGAACCCACGAACTATCGCCTTACTGTGCGATTCTGTTAATATGCCTGGCGTAAATATTATGTCGGCCGAAGTACGGGTTTTTGGTGAGGTTACAGATGTTCCTTTCGGGATTACTTATCCACCTTTGCAAATGGAATTTATTCTTGACCATAACTTCTCGGCTCGTAACTATTTTGAGGATTGGTCTCAGCTGGTTATGAATCGGGCTACACGCGCTATTGGATATTATGAAGACTATATCCGTCAAATCGACGTCATAGCGGCCGATAAGAATGGCGAAATTATTTTCGGCGTTCGGTTATTTGAGACGTGGCCTAAGACGATATCTGACACAATATTATCTTCAGGCGCAAGAGATATTATCCGACTTCAGGTTTCGTTGGCCTACAAGTACTGGAAACGCCTTGATCCGACAAACGAGTTTACAACAACAACAGACTATGGTACTAAATCCGTGTTCGAAGAACTTGGAAAATCTAAGATATTCAAAGAAACATTGGCCAATTCTAATATGGCTGTAAATTTACCAAATGAATTGCAAACCGGTGTCGGTGCGGAAGCATTAACTCAATATGGCCCCTCGACCGCTGCAGACTTTGTTCGTTCTGGCAATGCCTGTTCTGCAGTACTTAATACGTCGAATATAATTGCAACATCAGTTTCTACCGGATCACCGGTAGCAGGATTTAGTTCTACGCTGGGTGGCTTATTTGGTTCCACAGGGGCGCAAATGGGATCATTTGCTAATGCTATAGGCCAACTCGGAACCGCAGTTAATACTATTGCTGGCCCTATCTCTGCTGCTACAAATGCTCTCGTTGGAGTCTCTGGGACTTTGGGCTCTATCGACGCGTTATTATCGTCGGTCGGTATAAACTCAGGTCTTGGAAATATTGCAAATGGTCTAACCCAATCCGCGGGCAAACTTGCGGTAGTCTCTCAGTTAAATAATATACCTGGATCCTTAACCTCAATTGGTGCCAATATGGGCGCCGCTGGTGGTGCAATCTCTGAGGCGACACGTCAGATCTCAGGCCTACCTGGTGCTACATCTTCCGTTACAGGCGCCTTAAGTAATATTGGGGCTTTATTTGGTACCAAGGGATCTACACTTGGCAATCTCGGGAATACATTTTGAACGATTTATCAACTACATTTGATGTGCTGCCACTACCTCTAGTGGCTGTACCTACAGTAGAATTTCCCGTAAGTAGTATTAGTGAGGATGCTGATGTTGCTCGAGATAATCTGAAGAACCTTATTGATACCGCAACAGAAGCCCTTAACGGTATGCTTAATGTGGCAACACAGACTGAAGATCCAAAGGCATATACAGTCGTAGCCGATCTTATTAGAGTGGCCGCAGAGTTAAATGCAAGAGTTATGGATACCCATGCAGTAGCAGCACGAGTAAATAATATGGTAACCTCGGCAGTAACATCTGCGACCCAACACAATCGCACAACGAACAACATTGTATTTTCAGGAACTTCGGCTGAATTAGCTTTATTATTGAAAGAATGATCATGAACCTTTCCACTCTAAACCCAACGCCAATTTATACTACGACCTTGCCATCAACGGGCAAATCTGTACAGTATCGCCCATTCTTCGTCAAAGAGGAACGCGCACTTCTTTCAGCCTATGAGTCAGACGATGTTGTCACGATGCTCGCTACACTTAATGCGGTGGTAAATTCTTGTATGATCGTTCCAATGCAAATGGCTATCTTCGATGTTGAATATATGTTTCTTCAGATTCGTGCTAAGTCGGTAGAAGAATTCTCTCATCTAGTTATGGAGTGTGGTGGGTGTAGCGTAGAAACTCAAATCGCCGTAGATCTTCGGAACGCCATAGTAGAAGGGCTGAACGTTGATAAGACTATAGTTTTATCGCCGGTGTTATCAATCAAGATGAAATATCCATCACTTACTGATGTTATCGAAATCTATAATGGCACTGATAATAGTAAGGTACTCGGCCACGCTATCGTGGCATCTATAGACACTATTTTCACTAAGGATGAATCGCTGAAGATCGTTGATGAACCTATCGAGACGGTGAATGATTTTATTGATACTTTAACGGGTAAGCAGTTTGCCAAACTTGAGACATTTATCCATTCTATACCAACCGTTTCATTGAATGCCGATTGGACTTGCCCAAAATGCAAGCATAAGAATATACACACTTTAAGAGGCGTCAATAATTGCTTTGAGTAAATATGATTAATCAACTTGTCGGGGTAAAGACTATTCTGTTATTGGGTTTGAGCCATGATACATTGGCCAATCACTATAAAACTAACTTCGCCCTAATATATAAACATAGATATAGTCTGACAGAATTAGACAATATGCTCCCGTATGAACGAGAGATAAACATTACATTATTAACTCAACATTTAGAAGACGAGAAAAATAAGCTAAAGGGATAATATGGCAGCCGCAGAAAAACAAGATAAAGAACGTGCCGAAGATATAGTGGCGAAAGATAAAGATCTAAAGGCGAAAGATAAAGCGTCTAAGAACTCAGAATCATTAGCAGAAGCTATTAAGCAACTCACCGAAACCTTCATGAAGGCAGGAGAAGATGCCAAGAAGGGTACTCAGAATAAATCTATAGAGCCAGGCTCGGGCTCTATTAAAGACGGAATCAAGGCGCATTTCGCTCCAATGATAGCCTCGATTAAACAGCTTACCACAAAAACAGGCGTGCTTGATATGTTATCGGCCAAGGCGGGTGGCGGTCTCATGAGCAGCGTGTTAAGTACGTCGTCTGATGCCCTAAAAGCGCGCGCAGAGGCTCGCGAGACTAAAACCAAATGGGGGGCAGCTTATCTTGCAGGAACTGATAAAGGTCGTGCTTTAGTTATAGAACATGGATCTGAGAAAGCCTCCACGATGGCCGCTCAAACCTATGATGATAAACTTAAGCTTGAAGACGAAATCCGCGCCGAAGAAGAACAACGGTCAACTCTGCGAAAATCTGGCATCGGAGGCGCGGATCTAGATAAAGATAGGCTTATCGCCTTGGCTAAGAAAAAGAAAGATCATGCTGATCTAATTGGCGCTAAGTCGTATGACGCTGAGGCTGCTAAAAGACCAAAAGCTCCAAACAAATCAGGTATTCCAGAAACTACATGGGCGCCAACTGACGACAAAACAGACCCAAACGGTGGCCGACCCGTGCCAGAATCATTTGGCGCTGGTTCCAAAGATGATATTCAAGAGGAACTACTGAAGCTAAATGAAGAGCAACTAACGGCTTTAAAGGAACTCGTTAAAAACTCGATGAAGTCCGAAGAGGACAAGTTTGAAGAGGATAAGAAGGGAAAGATCGCTAGTGTGGGTGAAAAGATTATGGTGCCCCCAAAAAATAGTGGAATTTTATCAACGCTATTAAATGTAGCAAAAGACGCGCTGGGCCCCGCGGTAGGGGTGATTAGCGGTTTAGTGGGTACGAGGATTACTGCAACGTTATTACCCGCCGCCGCGGCCGCCGCTGGTAGTCTAGGGGCAGGAGTGGCGGCTACCGCCGCCACTAGCGGATTGGCGGCAAAGGCTGCGATAGCGGCAGCGCCAGCAGTGGCAGCAAAGGCGGCGGTAGGCGCCTCGGCCGGTAAGGCCGCGATGATAGGTGGTGGGCTTTTAGCGGCCAAGGGGGCTCTGTTAGGCGCCTCGGCTTATGCGGGCTACAAAGCTGGCGGATTGCTTAATGACTATGTACTGAACCCATTAGCCGGGGCCATTACTGGGAACAAAAATGACACCCTTGGCGGCGCTATATATACAGGCGTCGATAAACTCAAGGGTTTCTTTGGAATGAAAACCGACCAGGATAAGATTAATGATGCAGAGAAAACTCCGGCTACTGCATCAAAAATGAAAAGCCGTAGTATTTCTAATACTAAAATGAGAATCGGTGGGATAGATGTTGTCCCAGGTAAACCATTAACACCTTTGCAATTAACTTTGGTCCAAACCCGTAAAGATATGGGTAATGCACCAGATCCAGAAATCGAAGCTCATATTTTAGCTACAAGTGCAGTTAAAGTAACTAAGTTACCTGAACCATCTGCTATAAAGACCTCTGATGCAATGAAAAAATCAAGCGAAGCTATTGATAAAGCTAAATCGGACGCGCCCGAGGCTAAAGCTAACTCGAGTCAGAATATTGCTAATACTGTGGTGAACAATAACTCATCAACAATCTATACGGCGCGACCAGAGTTGAGGACAGCTGAACCGACATTCAATCGAATTTTGGCTAGGAACTTTGCTTAGCCCGCAAAGACGTTATCTGAGCCTTTGGTGATTATGTTGTTACCATAGCTATCACCAATACGCCCAACACCTTTGCCGCCGATAAAGACGGTATTAGAGTTGACGGATAACGTGGATTCATCGGGTCCACATCCAGATAGAGGGTGGGGCGCAATCTTGTTTCCATTTACGACTATTAAGATACCATTGGCATAGACGTTCGATGAGTTAACTTCATCAACCGAAGTTATCATTGGTGTTCCGCATTTGTATCCAATACCATCTGGACTTGATACGTCATCATCTTTTCTTGATATTGCGGGCATAGGTTATCCTTTCTCTTATTTATGATACTAAAAAGGACCCGAAGGTCCTTTGGATTATCCAAGAAGAATATTTGGTCCTGTATTTTGACCAGATTCGTTTCGAGTCTTAATTTCCGTTATCTTCAGCAAGACCTCTTGAGCCTTCCCATACTCGCCATTCTCGAGCATCTTCTTGTAAATGAATTCAAGTTCGGCTATAATATTAAGATTAGACATTTTATTTTGCCAAAGAAGCGAAGTAATCAGTTAGATCATCTTCTTCTGATACTGAGCTTGAGGCTTCGCCTTTTGGCGCAGGCGCCTCGGGTCGCTTAGCATTCTTAGACGGTTCGGCGCGCATTTGCTCAACAATTTGTTCTGCACGAGCAGTGCCCCCTTCGGCTAGAACAGATTCAAGTTTCTTGGTGAGTTCTTCATAAGACTTGAACCTACTTGGAGCCATAACAACATTCAGGGGTGTTACTTGATTCATGATAGCTAGAATAGCCTCGTCCGTTTTAGCGATTTCCGATGCGGAATCAAACTTTGACTGGTCGTAGTTTGGATAGCCTTCAACTTTAGCCATGCGCAATCTAAATGCCGCGCCTTCCCATAGATCAAATACGTTACAAGCTACTTCGTCTTCAAACGTTGGTTGGACCACACCCATGATCTTTTCGAAGATTTTCTTGCCGTACTTGAAGGGCATAACTTTGTCATTGTTTTCTGGGTTTCTCGGGTCGCTGATAACAAGTATGTTTGACACATAGTGGGTACGGCGTTTGCGCTTAGCACCAAGCTTCTTGTTATCTTCGGTGCCTGTGTTATATAGAGCGCGAGTTGCTTCACATACTGGGCAGGGAAGACCCAAAGAGGTTGGACAGTTATCGATCAACCATTTGCCGGAGTCGCCTTGAAAGCCGTGGGAATGATAGATAACCCACGGTAGTTCATCGTCTGCGTGCTTTGGGAGAAACCGAATAACGGCGGATCCGTTGCCGGCCTTGTCAGCTGTGAGTTTGAAGTAGCCTTCGTCATCACGAGCGTATTCACTCTTTTTATTGAGTGCCTCTGTGATTTGACCAAAACCTTTTGTGCGGAGAGCCCGCAAGTCGGCGATAGATAGTGCCATAATTTTCCTTTTACCCACTAGGGGGGATTGTTCCGACGACCAAGAACGGTTGCGTCGGTATTTTATTTATACGATGTATTCCGTATAAAATAAACCTATTCTGTATCAGAGTACAGATCTTCTTCGTCGTTTAGAATACGATCGATTTCATCTTCATCATCGATGACATAATACCGCTTGTCGCGGATAACTTTACGGGTGTTTAAATTGTTATGCTCGTCGAGCTTTTCTTGACGATAATCGGGACCCCGATTAACGGGCTTATTTTTCACACTGTTTTTTCACTATTAGTTGAGCTATAAGTTCTGTGTTATATTTAACAAATCGTTTCAACTTGATTAATTTTAACACACTTTCCTCGTGTCCAAAATAAACTTTGGCATCCCAATCAGCAAGAAATGGGATGACGGCATCTATTGCTACTGCAGTTTGTGGCATTATCTTACCGCCGACTATGAGTTTTAGGAGTTTTGGTAGAACATCGTCATGAAGATCGGTCGATAGGTCGAGCCCACCAAGATCGTCGGCTATCAACTTTGTTAGTGATTCCTTTTCTCGGATCCAGCGCTTGTAATTATCCCAGGCGTGGAGTGTAAAGGCTTCATCTGCTCTTGTATAGAGTAGATTAGATAAGAAGAACTCTACCGCTTGATGCGGATTTTCAAACTTAACCGACATCATCTCATATAACATTTTATGATTAAGCTTCTTAAACATAATCTCATCGTCACCATAAAAACGTCCGTTATATTGGAATAGATCATACTTGCGAGTCGTAAAGTGCATCTTCAATGCACGATGCAATCTCCATACCTGAAAGCCGTTCACGACTATGCGCCCTGGTTATAACCAAATGTGGCTTTGGCTTTTGATATGAAGAAATCGGCAGAACGGATGGCGTCCTCAAGCTGAAACGCATTCCATATTTCACGTGACAAAGCTAGCTTAGCATCAGCAAGATATACAAGCGCTACACCAATAGCTGGTGTTGGTGGCGGATTTGTAATTGGTACTATTGGTCTCATTAGAATCCCTCTAAGGTTGATCTTGAATCCATTAAACCCGTTTCGATCATTTCCTGCTCAATTTTGCCCTTCAAACTATTGTTGATGTGCTTGGCAATAGCATCGGGTTCGATGTCTTTTTCGTCACAGTATTTCAAGATGATATCGGTACATGTTTTATCCTGCTTAACCGCTTCACTTTCAATAAAGAGACTAAAATCGGTGGCAGATTTGAATAAGAAGTTATCGCTGAACTTAATATTAGCTAAAGCCATGACCTCAGCGGTCATAATAACAAATGGAGTTTCATTTTGTGTAGGCATGGATAACTTTTTGGAGACGAGTAATTTTAGCGTATTCCTCACACTGTATTTTGTGGAATTTATGGTATTTGTCAAATTTTTCTACATCTAATTTTTGTCCAAATTGATCGACGAATCGATCACAGTTGTAGATGATTTGCGCTTTATAATCCTCCAGTTCGGCCATAACAGAGACTATGAAAGAAGTATCCTTATTACGGGAGTAGATAATATCTAATTCCGTTTGTTTAAAATTGATCATGAGCCATACCTTCTTACGTAAAGCGGGATTATCCCAAAAAGAAACAGTCCGCAAAATTTATAGTGCGAACCAGATGTGGCCCAAGTAGAATCTTTTGGCTTTTGGACCATCCATTCACGATAATAAAAGATAATATTTCTCCTAAATTAGATTATGACTTTCTTTTAGACATCTTTATGCCAAAGAATAATGCGCCAACAAGGAATACAACAGGCCAGAAAAATAATGGCATCAGCACGATCCACCAGGACCATGCTATATAACCCATTAATTTCAATGTGATGAAGATAAGACCTAATATAGGTAAAGTCATGATAGAAGTCCCTTAATAATTAATTCTATAACAAGATACCAGCCCCAAAATGGGATTATAATGGCAAACGTTGTGCTCCAGAAGCCATTAGCTAAAACAATACCCGCGATCCAAATTATTATAAAGAAGATAGCTGTCATATAGTTGCATTCAACCTATCGATGAACCACCGACGTGCTACAGTGGCTATTGGGCCACCAAGTTTCTTGGGCTCAAACTGATTTTCCACAATTATATCCATTTCCTCTTTCATAATATTATTATAACACATACTGCAGGTTTCTCATTTACCCCTAAGAATTCATTCGATCTATAAAATAGGTTCTGGCGATTTTCGCTACGTGAGGGAATACTTCCTTTGGAGAAATACCGCTCTTGACAAAAAGATCTGAACACTCTTTCATAATATCTTGGTTGACGAACTTTAGATATGCGCCAAGATGGGTCATCTCCATGTTCCCGCCGTTCAATAGATTACATGCAGCTTCAATCCCCTGGTCAAGCCTCCAGGCTGGGGTAACACCATTAGCTAAGATGATCCTTTCGTTTATCGAATCAACATCCACTAGTGCCAAGGTTTTTACCTTTGAATTGGCGTGGGCGGTACCTTTTATTTTGAACATGAAGTCAGAAGATTCGTAACCTGGTGTGATACATTTCCATACAACACCTTCACCAACAGTCACGTCGGTTCCAAGCACGCGACCAAAGTGTTTACCAATCGGACATTCAACTTCAACTGCGTCAGTAATGGCAATCATTTCGTTCACTGCTCTACCGGAGTTTTCAAAGTCAATATCGATGTGGTATGATCCGAAGTCCAAGATATTATAGATATTGTGCTCGGGTTCAGCAATATTACCGACAGCCGCCATATCCATCCAAGTATGGGTTTCACCTTTGATAACCTTGATACCGAAGATGATAAACATCTTAGCAAGACCGTTGATTGATACGCCCTTTTGAATAGACCCACCGCACCACTCCCCGTAAATAGCAATCTTTTCAGGATATACAACATCACTTAGCGCATGAATATGTGTGAAGATAGAGAACAGTGCAGCTTCCTTACTCATCATATACAGCATGAATCCGGCGTTATCGGAAGTCAGTTCTAAAACACGTTCACGAGATTGATATTGAAGCGTGCTACTTGCAATGTCATAGATAATACCGCCGTTGGAACCGTGTGCTTTCGTGGTTCCTCGGAAAGTCAGTGTCGGCATCTTCGCGGTACGGTCAAACACGTTATCGCCGTTTTCATCAAGCGAACGCCATTGTACTTTAGCTTGAACAGCCTTAGCACAGTTACGAAATTGATCGATACTAGGAAACTTGTAAATTGTCATAATCTGCTTCGTTAACCACCCACCCATCATTTCTGAGGGCTTCCCGACCCTCGACGGTTTCGAGTAATCGATTCATGGTATTGTGTAATTTTTGAATTTCGGTTTGGACATACTCAATTGAGTTCAAATGCATGCACCATACTGGGCGGAAGCCAAGCAGGTCTTTATGGAAGTCAGAGAACCGCGTGCGCAGTTCTTCTAGTTCAGTTGATTCATTCATTTTTTACTCCGTGTTGGCTCTGTGTTTGCCATCAGAACTGATAGCAGATGATTATAATCACCGGACTGACAGTCGTAAAGTACATTGGCGATGTCATTCTGAGACCAACCTTGCTGACGAGCTGCTCTTTGAAAAGCCCCCATCAGAGCGAATGCATTGCCGTCGAGACCGACGAGTTTGAGTTTAACTTTTTCCATTTTGAACTTAGTAAGATTGAAATTTAACCGTGCTGTCGATACTGCATAATTCTTTAACACACAAATTTAAGCATTCTGCCTTGGCGCGAAGCGCCGTCCCGCGAATCTCACCATCGCAGGAAATATTTTCTGGGCTCATATCAGCTACCAAATGATCTGCAATTGACTGACGGTCGGCAGCATTCGAGAGGCTGTACGGCGCGATCATAAAAAATTTGTGTAGGCGGTTTTTCTGCTCTACGTACATTTCTAGCGATTTCATTTCATTTCCTTTGTTGGTTTATTATAACACAAACAAGAATAAAAGTAAACTATGTTTTGCTCACTTCGACGATGTGCTTGCAAGCACGTCGAAACTGGAATCCTGGGCAGCTGCATGTGTAGACGCCTCTGTTGCCAGTTACTGTATAAAATACACCCGACTTGGAGCCCGCAACCTTCACCGTCTTGAGCGATACCGTGACAGGCCGAAAGAAGCCGTTGATGAGTCTGATTTGCTCAACTGTGCTGATATCGATAACGCGAACTGGCGTATCGCCGTATCCGCTCAGGCAGAACTGACTATCAGTCATCCATTTATAAGACGGTAGAACTTCGCCGGTGTAATATTCTGTGGTATGGCGGGGTGGAATCATCGATGAGCCAAACGGGTAGCTCATCATTACTAGGACAGTCGAACCGACTGTAGGAATTTCGTTAATCATTGAAGATCGTCATTTCATAACCAGCCAGAATGGGCGTGTATTTGAGATCAAACTCCGTCATCACGGGCTTCAGGATCCAGCCTAGCTGGCAGCCTGGGCAATCACCGGTCACATACCACACGGTAACATTTCCTGTATTCTCGTTGCGAATGGCGATGCCGCGGTCGTATGCGTCGCCGTAGAGCCGGAGGAATAAATCGTTAGTAGGAAAGTCGGAACGTTCGGCCGACAGGGTTTTGCGCTTAGAGTCGTGCGCAAACATCTTTGAATTCCATTCGACGAGAGGGAGAAATTTTGCCATTTTGTTTCCTTATATGAGTTTATTATAACACAAACAAGAATAAAAGTAAACTACATTATTTCGGCCCCCAAAGTTCTATCTTAAAGTATATTTTCTTTGTTTCAAAGCTTTTTAACTTTGTCATAAAATTGACTTTGATATCAAGGAGTTCCATATTATCCCTGTCTTGAATTAGTCGATTGAGAAACTCAACTTCACCCTTGGATAATTCTGTAACCTCAAAATAAAATTGTGGGAACTTCTTGAGTTTCCACAATGCACGATTCAGCGATGGCAACGTGCCGTAAGCTATTTCCCAGCAGATATCTTTCATACAGTCTCCATAATTGTCTTAATGTAGCCACGAACATTTCGTTTAGCCGACCACCCTAGACTTTGCGTCTTATAAGTGGAAAGGGTCGCTTCCATACGATTGCCGGCACGGTGCGCCATCATCTCAATTTCACCGCCAAACATTTTTGCTATATCAAGTACAGAATATGTTTCTTCAGAGCCGATACTATATCCATCACCGATGCCATTTTGTCCAACCAATATTAAGCCATCAACAATATCATCCACGTGGGTAAAGTTACGAAGCTGTGAACCCGGCGAAGTTATCGTCAGGGCTTTGCCATTTTTTGCTAGTCGAGCAAACTTTGCTATCAGCGTGGCATATTTGCCATCGGCGATCTCATTTTTCCCGTAGACATTGTAGAAGTAGGTGATAGCATAATCAAGACCAAACCATATCCCATAATTCTTTACGAGCTCAGTGTTCTTTGCTTTCGTGAATGCATAGGGCGAACTGTCGGCACCGATATCACCAAATTTGGTAGAGGAACCTGCGTAGATAAGTTTGGCTTTTTTCGACCGAGCGAATTCAAGAACTTCAAAAGACCCTGTCGAATTAGATTCCCATACTTGCCGTATATCATCGAATGACTGTTCGACTCGAGGATATTCACCAAGATGGTAAATAGAGGTCGGCTTAAAATCAAGTTCAAAAATATCGGCTGTATGCATATCATGATAGCTCACACCGGGTACGTGATTCGATCGAGAACCGGTACTATAATTATCAACTGATACCACGTTATGGCCAGTTTTCACTAGTCGTTCACATAAATTACTACCAATAAAGCCTGCTCCGCCAGTTATTAGAATGTTCGTTCGTTCGTCCATAATCGCCTAAAAATTAAATTATAACACCACTTCGGTAAAATAGAAATAAACTACCGTTCTTCATACATTCCAATCGCGGAAAACCGTTCTTTCAGTTCAACGAGTTCTAAGTCATGATTATAGTTTCACGTGTTGAGCTATCTCTCTTTCTAAAAGATTTGAATACCCACCACGAATGATCTTATTCACTCGAATTACTTCATCTAAAATGGTGAGTTTACAATCTGAAAAGTGAGAAAATGCTGCTGTATCTTTGAGGAAACAACTGCCTCCGGCTCCATACCGACCATCATTACCTGGAACCATTGTGTGACCGGGCGCAATTCGCGGGTCTGTCGTTACTGCTTCGCGAACGGTATTATAATCGGCGCCATACTTCGAACACAATGCTTCTATCTGATTGAAGAATAAAACCTTAGCCGTCAAAAATGAGTTCATCGTATACTTTACAAATGAGGCTTCAACAGCACTCATGTGGAAACGCGGCGCATCATTGTTACAGATTGACGCGTGGATGTATAACAGCTCCAGTTTCCTGGTCTGTTCAAGTTCACCACCGAATACATGCATAATTGGCCACTCGAAATCTCGTAATGCGTTACGTTCTGTTAAAAATTCTGGGTTATAGATAAAGTTCGTATAACGTACAGCTAATTTCTCAACGATATCGGGTACTACTGTGGATTTAAGAACCAGAAGAGTTTCCAAATATCTCAATTCAAACAAAACCTTTTCAACAATAGATGCGTCAATTACACCATCACTCCCCATAGGAGTTGGAACACAAATAAAAATGGCGTCAAATTTCTCTTTGGTTTGAACCATATCTGCGGTTGATGTTCCTAATAACGGGTCAGCTATTATTAAATTACAACCTTGAAACCCATGTGCTACAGCTCGTCCAACGAAGCCGTATCCAATTATTCCAATATTTGCTTTTTTCATGTTGTTCCTAAAAATTCTGACAGGGGTTCGTTAACTGACTTTACCTTCACTCGCATGAATATGTGTCGAACTGACGTTTCAAGTCAGTTGGGGCAATCATATCCCAGTTGTTCGTGTGCGACTGTTCTTTGAATATCAAATGGTTTGTTGGCAACACTGCGAGACGATCATTTTTAAGTTTGACGAAACTGAACTCTTTGGCTTGCTCTGGGTACAAAGAAAAACTATCACTCACCGGGGCAACTGTAAATAGGTAAGTCCCCGGTATTGTACGTTTATTGCCGTGCACGTCAATGCGTGCAGCGATTTCCAAATCCGACAAATATTCATATCGAATCGTCGAAAATCTTTCGCCGTAGCAGTTCCAAGCCTGCGCATCTTTCGGAGTCCACAAAGGTTCAGGAGTTTTTGAGAATGCCAAGGCGTGTACGGGGACATTGCGGTAGACCGCGCCGGATTTGAGCAGCACCGTGCAACCCCAGACGCGACCTCGCATCGAAACCAGACCGTACCAAACAGCCTCTATAAATCCAATAGGTTGTGTGTGCGTGAACGTGGTATCGACAAAAATATATTGATGTTTAGGCAGCTCGCCTACAAGGGTGTAATCTGACATTGTTGTTTCTAAAAAAATTCTAACAGGGGTTCGTTAACCGCACTGTCGATAGACCATTTTAATTTTGTCACGGAATGCTTCTTCATAGCCTTCAGGTGTGGTGTACCAAGCAAATCTGCGAACTTTGCCAGATCAGTCTTATTACGAATCCGCACCATAATAAAGCGACCTTCGCCGCGTGACATTCGTTCAACTTCCGGAGACGGTTTTGTAAAATCTTCGGGTTCGTTATATAGCATATTTAGTCCTCTTCAATCCACACAAATAATGCATTTGAACCACGTTCCCCAGGGTCCAGGCGGGGAAACCATATTGACTTGGCGCTTCTGATACCGTTCTCTAGGATACTCTCGATCCCTGTCAGTTCGCAAAACTTTTTCATATCTGCTTCTGTTTGCATGCAAACTTCTACAACATAGGGCGCCTCAAATGCTTCTTGTTCATATGGGGGAAACCCAAGATAACCAATACGGTTTATTGTTTTGGCTCCAAAAAATTCTGTCGTCATTCTAACTCCATTCGCACTTCGGTCATTGTTGTATTCGTATAAGATCCACAAATATTCTTTGGGTTATTCAACTTAACCAACTTAAGTTTAGTATCATATTCATCGGGCCAGGTGCAACCATCTTTCAAGATAAGCCTATTATTCTTTTGAAAATGCGAATAATCTACCTGGTGATGGTGTCGCCCCCATTTAGTAGTTAGCTCAACACAATCTGGATGCGCGCGATGCAGAGATGCAGCAAATGAATATCGGTTATCGAAATCCTTCTTATCACCAATCTTATAGATAGCCTCAGTATTTCCACCCTTCATCTGATTGGTTGCAGCTTTACCAACAGCGAATGAATTCAATAAAATTGTGCAATAGCCTTTTTTTAAGAGCTGAAGGGATAAATCTGTATCTTCATTGAATGGTGCGGGTTTGTTATCCCATTCAAGAACTCGCCAACGTTCAGAAATGGAGTTATCCAAGAGGATACACGAGTAGATTCTCGTGTTATAATAAGCGGGCTCCTTTTTAACGAATGATGGGCAGAAGAAGTGATAGTTCAGACCGCTCATTTTTACATTAGTAAAGCGATCCGTATAATCTTCTAATACTCGAAATGGTACAGATGATCTAACACGCAATTTAGTATTTTGGTGGATACGATATAGATATCTAAAGTTATCGTCGCACACCCAATGCCGCTTGTGCCCTTCGGCTATAGAATGTTCCCAGATCCAATTGCGAGCGGGGATGCCACCAAGCCCAAGATTTTTGAATGGTAGTACCAGAATCTTCTTTGGATTGATGACTGAGGCATATTTGTCGTATTCTTGTTCTTCGATTACGATTCTATAATCCATGTCGTTTTCTTCGAATGTTTTTGACGTCATTCGAGATTCCCATCTGCCCTTTGAGAGGATGTAGATAGGGTAGCGGGTTTGCTTCATTTAATCTTTCGCGTTGTTCATTGTATAGTTTAATTATAACTTATCTTTGGGAAACCAGAAATAAACTATACCATAGCCGTGAGTTCTGCCAAACTAATGATTTTGATACCGAGATCACGGGCTTTCTGAGTTTTTCCTGAGGTTGAATGAATATCCTTACACACAAGAATCGTGATAGCCTTGGAGAAGTTTTCTACGACCTCACCACCCATCGACTGCACTTTGGCAATCATCTCAGGCGATAATCTAACACCTGTTGCGATAATCACTTCATTTATGAGAGCGCCTTTGCCGAGAACGACTGCTTTCGGTTGAACGAATTTAACTTTCGATTTGATGCGTTGATATATTGTGTTAGCAGAACTTGCATTGCAATGAAGTAATTCCGCCGATTTTACATCATAGCCTTGGAGCTCACAGTATTCCTCAACCGAAACCCGTCCAGATAATACTTCCTCAACCGTGTACTTATCAAATACTACTTTGAGCTTTCGTTCGCCGAGCCCACGGCCAAATAAACCAAGCGCCGCGAACAAGCGTTGAGGCGTGGTTGATTCAAGAATCTTTTTCATCATGATCCCAGCTTTACGACCGTTTTCGCCGATAACTTCTTCTAGAACTTCTGGGTTGTTGATAATACCCACCGCGCTAAAGAAACCATGTTCAATCAGTTTTGCGACAGAACCTTCGCCAATCCAATCAATCTCCATCTTCGAGAAGAAATATTGAAGCACCTTGGCGCGCTGTTCATCGGCGCCCTCGGCTGAAGTAGATACAAGATCAACACCCGTGGCATTCCATTCTACACCAGCTCTGCCTCCTGGGAATTGCCCGTAAAACCAATCATCATATGTTTGCATAATAAATCCGAAATAAAAATGTTATAAATACATTATAACACATTTTGTTATAAAAGTAAAAAGTGCCATCCACGGGCCTCGAGAGCCCCGACGACAGTACGCAACCCTACTAGGAGTCTTTATGCGCAACAAAAATATTTATCAATTCAACTATGTCTACCGTATTACCAACATAGTTACTAGTATGCATTATTACGGTTGTAGAAGCTGTGATATTGATCCAAAACTAGACCTTGGTATCAAATACTTTGGTTCACTTACGGGTGAAGTCGGTAAAGCCTTTAGAGCCGACCAAAAAGCAAATCCGTCAAAATTCAAGTATAAGATCGTTAGAATATTCACCACACGTGAATCTGCACTAACACTCGAAATAATGCTCCATGCTATGTTTGATGTTGGCCGCAACCAGAAATTCTACAATATAGCAAAACAGACATCAACTTGGTATGATAGAACTGGTGTGCCAGTTTCTCCAGAAGTTTTAGCAAAAAGGACTATCACGCTCGCAAGAAATAGAGCGGCCCCTGGTTACATACACCCGCTTAGTGGTAAGAAGCGTTCGGCCATTCATATAGCGAGTAGCATTACCGCTAGGGCGATAATTCGGGCTAAACCAGATTACATAAATCCTCAAAAGGGTAAAAAACACACGAAAGAACATAATGCTAGTATTGCAGCCGGTATGGCAAAAGCTAACGCCGTTCCTGGGTATATAGATAAACGTACTGGCACAGTATGGTCAGAGGAAACTAAAATTAAGGCCGCAAAAATTCGAGCAAGAAGAAGGGCTGAACCGGATTATATCAGGCCCGTATATCGGACGAATGTTTTCGTCCGTAAAATGAAACGCTTTTATTGCAGGGGGCCTGGTTTACCAAACCCGATAATGGTTGGTATAACATCTCCCGCTCGGTGAATCTTAACAATTGAACCCGGTTGAATTTTGTTATCATAAATGAATCGTGCATTAAAACCAGAGCATCTGGAGATAGTAACCCCGCCAATATACACTGGCTCGATAAGTATGACTGGTTTGTAAAAACTGTCTTTTGACACGGACCACTCGATTCCTATCACCTCTGTTTCTACGGAGCTATTCACCAGTTTAATTTTTACTGAGTAATTAGGATTTAAATCATCGGATGTAGCATTGAACTTTCGATATTCAATACTATCAACATCGACTACCACACCATCGAGTTCGTATTCTGAGTGCTCGATCATCTGTGCGATTACCATTTCAACATCTTTATAAGTAAAATGGCAATTCTGTAAGTATGTAACTGGTGTGGTGAAGTTATAGTGCTGCGATAGTATACGCATCTGTGCACTCTTATCCATTAGATTTTTGTAATTGGCGAACATCTCGAACGCCACGAATTTAAAATATTTGTAAAGTTCGCCTTGACCTTTAGTCGAGTTTAAGAATCCTGCGACGAAGTTACGGGCATTAGCATACTCGCGGTCGGCTTCGGCCAGAAGCGCGGGCCAATCCTTTTTAGCAATCACCAATTCGCCCCGGATAAAACCTGTAAACTTATCTCCAGTATGGGCGGGAAGGCCAACCATCTTAGATGTATGACGGATATTGGATGCGCCATAAACTCCATCGCCACGAGACCAGGAATTGATCAGGACGCCGTTTTTGTATTCCAGCAGGCAAGAATTGCCGTCGATTTTTTCGGTGAACAGATATTCACGAGCCTTTGGAAAGTTGTTTTTCCAAGCCGACCACTCTTTTTCATTGCGAATTTGATTCAAACTGCCCATCACCATAGGCAATTTTTCCTTGCCTGTGCGTTCGTTTGAACCAATGTGCTTCAGAATCTCGGGGTTGGTTTTGGATAGAGCAAGTTCGAATGCGTCGAACTCAGTATCCGTCATGATGGGATCGCCCGCGAAGTAGGATTTCTTCGCGGCGAAATATTTGGAAACAGTCATGATTAGATATAGAAGGGGGTTTTGAATTCAAGTTTATTGTAAACAATTTCACGAACTGCGGTATCAAGACATTCGGCGAATTGTCCATCAAACTTTTCTGCGAGTTCTTCGAGTTCTTCAAGAACCTGTGGCCAGGTCAGTTTCAGAACCCAGGCCTCACGTACAATAGCGTGAACAGCATCGTCACCGAAGTCTGTATACATGCTATATTTGTTATCGACGAGATCGATCATTTTAGTTTCCGTTTCTGAAGTACTGAAGTGCAACTGATTCGGAAGAGCCGTGAACCATCAGTGATATTGCAGCCAGGGCCCGGCGCTCGACCGTCTCAGCATAGCGGCGCTGTGTATAAGTTTTTGCCGTTATTTGATCTAAGCGAACTTTATCAATTATTCTGCCGAGTTTTTTAGTAAGATTTGTCATTCCGATTCCTTGTTTTGTTAGTTTATTATAACACAACAAGGGATAAAAGTAAACCAGGTTAGCGGCCGGAGCGAACCGGTCCGAACCGGTCCGATTTTTGGGAGCAGCCGAAGCTCCCTACGACGAGATTCCATTGCAGCGTCTACTCTATTCTGCTTGACGATAGCAGTCGGTACCACACGGAAATCCCGAGAATCAGCGGTAGAAGAACGAACGGGAGTCGTGTCGATGAGAACGGTGCGAGGGGAAGAAGTTGAGAGTATTGTTTTCATTCGGCTATTATATCACACACCGGAATAAAAGTAAAACTACTTCAGACCATACTTATCGCCTGCAACTTGAAGAATAGCCGCGGTTTTTGGCGGTAGATCTTTGACTAGTTCTGTAAAGAATAATTGAATATAAGTTTGTAGATATTCCTGTTTATCGCAGACTGGGCTGTCAAAGCTATCAAAGCGAATACCTGCGGCGAATGCATATTTGGTTAAATGTAAATTCATTTTAGTTCCTAAAGTTAAGTTTGTAATCAATCATACAATCGACCCACGCGTTTTGGTAGATCAAAAGTTCTTTCCATGTGGGATGGTTCACATCCTCATGCATAGTTGTAACTTCTTCTAAGATCGGCATAGACATAAAGAAGTTCATACTTACGTGAGCGATCTCGCCGTCGCCCAAAATTTCACGTATTTCGTCGGTTGTTCTCATATTTTAGGTGTAATGTGTCGGTGATTTATTCTACAATTGATGATGCCATTAAAATACTTATCTTGATTTTCCAAAACCTCAGAAAGCATCTGCTCTTTAGCTTCCCAATACGACATGCCGCCTTTGGTGCTGCAGAAAAACAAAATTTCTCGCGTGAATTTATCTTCGCCGAGTTCCTTAACAAGCTGAACAAGCTTCTCGCTACTGCTCCAATATGTCGGCCAATCTGACTGCACTAAAGTTTTTGTTTTCTTTTTATATTTCGCGCCATTTTTTCTCTTCAAAGTTTTCACGGACGTCTTCTTAAAAAACAAAAGTTTTTTTCCAAGATATGCCTTGCCATTTTCCAAACAAGTAATTTTGTAAATGAAACCTAAAGCGTTTTCGGGAATAAGAGTTTCGTTAAATGGCGCATCATGGTATACCCACTCAGACATCATCCGAATCGTCTGAGTTATCTAAATCAAGAGGGTCGGCGCAGACTGGGCAATATGCTACTTCGGCGTCATCGAAGTCGTCTCCTAGTTTTATCAATCCTCGAGTCTCGCATGAATCGCAGAAGAAGCTTATTTTTTGTGTCATAATGGTTATCTAAGTTTATATAAACCTATTTAACGCACTCTTTTAAACTAAGTAACTCCGTGAAGCCCCCGATATAGATACCATCAACAAAAATAACCGGAACAGCGCGAGCGGTCGGCGCTAATTTCATAAGGTCTTCTCTAATGATATAAGTTAGTGTGGTATCTTTCTCTTGGTTTATATCTACATGAATTTCTTCAAAAACCAACCCCCTCTTTATAAGAAAATTCTTTGCTTGGACACAGTAAGGGCAATTTGGCTTGGAATAAATTATTATCATCAAAAGTCCACATCAAAGGAAGTTACAGAATCGTCACGAATTATAGAGTTTACTTTATAGGCATTTGCGTCTTGCTCTTGTGGCGCAGCTTGGGTCTGACCGATGTTTATCCAGTTTTCTACATGGGGCATTGGATTATATCTTGGAAACTTATGTTCAGATTCGATATCTAAAAATGTATAAACATCCCGCGCATTATATAGAACAAACTGCTTCACCATAGCCGCATTGGTACCAACCAACTCCCGCCCATCGCTGAATAGGTTTGTCGTCCACGCAAGTTCGGATTCAACGACCTCATCGAGTAGGGCCTTTATTTTATCCTTCTGACGCTCGTATGATACACGCCCGCGTGCTGTTGCCAATTCAATCCGAAGAACCTCTTTATCAAGTTCAACGTGAACCTCAAGCTCGTCCTGTGCAATTTTCTGAACTGCTTTTCCGATTGGTTGGAATAAATTGGAAGAGCAGATGGTGAAGGTGACAGCAAATGATGCCATAAACTGCACCCGTTCAAGCATCAGCAGTGCTACGATACCCATAAACAAGTCATCATATGCTTCGATGATCTTGACTTTACCAAGCGCGTACTTATGTGATGTATTATACAGGGTTTCCATCACGGTACCTACTGTTGATAACCGCGCGAATGATTCCTTGACGGCTAGTACTTCAGAGAGTACTGTTGTGGGGTCATCAAAAGACATTCGTACAATCTCGGAATATGTTGCTGAATGAATAACTTCATTATCAGAGATACGCTGCCATGCTGCCCATAAAGATGCATCAGTGATAAACGGCGCAAGCACTGGTGCGATAGATCGTGATGCTATGGAGTCGGCTTCCCACTGCCAAGCCAAAGTTCGGATCATTATATCATAAACTGACTTAGGGCAATTTTTAAAGTCGAGGTTGCACTGTGTGTAGTCAAATTCCGCTTCGTCCCAATCTAATGATTTCATGGTTTTGTATATTGCCCAAATCTTCGGATAGGGTTTGTTCACTGTATTGAACAAACCCGGATCTGGGCCAAAAAACAATGGGGCACTCCGATCAAGATAAGACTCTTCTGTTTGTTCAAAATTAAATACTTTGCTCATTTTTCATTTCCATTAAATAAATTTCTATAAATAGGTGGTACTCGCGGTTTCTGAGACCCAGTACCATTAGCCAACTCAACAAGGAGCCTTTATGGCCAAGTCATATACTTATCATTACGCATACCGTATCACAAACAAGGTAACCGGAATGCACTACTACGGTGCACGTAGTTGTAATATCGAACCAAAACTAGATCTCGGTTACATTTATCCCGGCTCACTCTCAAATAAAGAGGGTGTTATATTCGTGGCCGATCAAAAAACTAATCCCCGAAACTATAGGTACAAGGTTGTTCAAATATTTGAAACTCGCATACTGGCAATATCACGCGAAATAATCCTCCACGCCATGTTCAACGTGAAGTGCCATCCAAAGTTCCACAATAAGTCAAACCAAACATCCACCGGATGGGATACCACTGGTACGACCATGCCAGAAGGAGCTACGTTGAAGCGACTTAGTACCCGAGCGAATAATGATGCACTCCTAACATTAGCTAAAAGGGAAAAACGTGCCGCTGACCGAACAGCGCGCCGCATTGCAAAGGCGGCCGGTGGATTCGTTCGCAAAAAGCAAACTCCAATATCTTCAGAAGCAAATGCCATCAAAAAGCAAAAAGAAAGATATACACGGGCCATAAATGATGCACGCAGATCACCAGAAGATACAGCGACAAATTACGCAAAGAGACTTGCATCATGGGCTCAAACTATGGCTAATGGTTTCGAGCACCCGAATAAGGGAAGGAGCCCTTCGGCGGTCTCCGAAGCATCTCGCCTGGCCTCCAGAGATAGAAACCAAGCAGCCGGGAAGATTTACAATAAACCCGGGCCCAAGATTAATAGATCATAGCGTACACGACTCGCATGGCTCTTCGTCATCTGGTGCATCCAAACTTATTAGAGCATTTTCGGTTGTATTAAGATCAACTCCATCAGAAGTTAGGCTCACGACATAATATCTTGTCTTCATTCCGAACTTCACCATGTCCAGGTAGTCGTTGATCATGCTCGATGATGTTACCTTATCGTCGCCGACGATTCTCACAAACAGGTCGGCACTAATACCTTGGTCGGTCCACTTTTGCATCACAGCATATACTTTGATCATGTCTGTCGTGGCTATATCCCATGCAGACTGATATCGAACCTTCAGCTTTGTCGAATCGGGTGCGCACCAGTGATTCACTGCAGTATCGTTTGTCTTCATGATGTATGTTTCACGAATAGGGTATGGTCCATTCGTAGTACCTGAACTGATACTGCTAGACTCGCCTGGCATATAAGCTGCTAGCACAGAGTTACGAATTCCGCCGTTCTTGATGATTTTTGATCTGAGTGATTCCCAGTCTCGTTTGTTTTCAATCGTAACCAAACCACCCACCCGCTTTTCATAGGTATCGATAGGCAACCATCCAGATGGCCATTTTGTTTTGTTCATCCATGGAGCATTACCGAGTTCTTTACCAAGACGCAATGACGCGTTGATGAGATGATATATGTGTGTCTCAGCAAGCTCGTGAATAAAGTTCAAACCATCTTGATCATCATACTTTTTGTTCTTCATCGCCATAAGGTGTGCAAGACCCATCATACCAACGCCAGCCGACATACGAGCTTTTGCTGTATCGTCTAGATTTTTGAACACATAGTCAGATTTGAAGATACACACGTCGATCATTTTAAGACTGTAATAAGCAGCATCGGCATACATCTCATCTGATTCGATATTCGATACGACAATCCCAGCAAGGGAACAGAGCCCTATTTCGCCGCCGCCTTCTGTATATGATTGATACAGACCTGCGACCGATTTATATGCTGATGTCGGAAGAGCTATTTCGGCGCATAAGTTACTTGAATAAATTTTGTCGTTAAACGGTGTATGCTGATTCATCATGTCGGTCATATGAAGATACTGAACCCCGGTTTCATACGATTGGGTTAGGGCGGCCAACAATACATCGCGGGCATTTAGTTTATGGATTGACGTTTTTTCAAACTCGGCATACATTTCTTCAAATTTCGTTTGATCGGTGTCGTACATCGCTTCATACATCTCTGGATGTGTAGAGTATGAGAACAGTGAGTACAACTCGTTCCGGGCCGCGCGCCGAGCAAATAGCTTATTGGATCCAAAGTTATAATGACAGCCGCCGATCTTTTTGCTGGCAGGCGTCATTGGATGCTTTAGCTTCATAATCACCTCGACCTCTGGGTCAAAGCATGTGTAATACACAGTTGACGCGCCCCCGCGACCATTCTGCATGTTCGCGCCAATAGCTCCAACCATGGCGCGATAGTAGGGTAGTTTGCCCTGATGCTGGATCATACCGCCACGGATTGGATCGCCAAGCGATCGCGTCTTAATGTGGGTACCGATACCCGCGCTCATGCACGTCATCATATACGCAATGTGATCGCCCGCAGCCAGACTTGGTGCAGAGTCGTGGGTTGTGTACAGACAGCACGACGCATAGCCGTTCAGTGCAGTACCGAGATTCACGAAGTTTGGGGTCGGCGCGTTGATACGATTGTGAGCGAAGTGCTCGTACCACTTGGCCACGTGGAGCAAACGGTCGGACTTTTCATTCTCCCCTAGTGCCATGGCCATACGCATATACACGAACTGAGCGGTTTCATATTCCAGTTTAGTAACCTTATTACGGATAGCATACTTGTTACGGATCTGATTCAATTGGAAGTGAGGATATTTCAAGTCGATTTTATGATCAATGACACTCTCAAGATGTTCATAGTCATCGTCTGTATAGTTCAGTTTTACCATAAGACCTGCATCAAACAACCGAGAGTGCAGTTTTTTGATAGTTGGTCGGCCAGTTGGATATATGATGCGCGTCAAGAGGGCTGAGTATAATCGACCAGCCATGCGGTTGTATTCCCACGTCTTCCGATTAATACATACGTTGATAAGAGTCTCTTGAAGCTGCAAGGAACTACATTCGGTTGGACATTGATTAACTGCTTCAAGAATAACCGTTGACCATTCAACATGACCATTCAATGTCTTAGCTGCCCACATTCCCCAACCGTTTACTTTAGAAGGAGAGAATGGTTGGGTAGAACCATCCCGCTTGATGATAGTCTCGATCATTTTTTATTTCTTTTCTTGTTTATTTTTCTCAGAGTGCTTTGGAATTCTGCAATGTCTTCAGTTAGATCTGGGTGAATGTCCATCACTGGTACAAAATCGGTTATAACTTCTAATTTATCTTCGACAATCAATTCGAAATATTTAGGTTCAACTATAGGAGTCATTTCAATTGTCTCAAAACCAGATGCTAGAATATCTTGAAATTCCTCACTGAGCGGATCAATAGTTATCACAGAATTATCAACAACTATCACTGGTTCGAGTGATTCATTAATTATCAATTGTTCTTTTGTGGCTAGTAATTGCCATGGGTTCATCAATTCAGGTTCGCTAATGATGTTAACTGCTATGACAGGAGTCATTTCGATAATGATAATCTCAGGCTTACCAAACACAAGCTTAGGTATGATCGTATATAACTTACCACGAACATGTTCCTGATTTTTTATATCACCGGTCAACTTCATGATCACTGTAGATTTATCTGAGTTAATGTTGGCATAATTGTATAACTCAGAATAGAATGAATCGTTTTCCAACCAATATTCGTGTGTGTCGGTATTGATAATAATTATATTATCATCAACGGAGCACCAATTATTTTTTTGATAATGTTCTTTCATTAGCATCTTCTTTCTAGGGCTAGAGATAATAGAGCTCCCGCCCCACTCTTTTTGTTACTTAATATGTATTGTTCGATGTCATTAGACGATATCCCAGACTGAACAATTTCGTTGATATCTTTTTTCCAGTGATCTGGTAATAGACAGATCGTATAACCATTTATCACAGCCTTTTTCAATTGCAATAGCACATGGGGATTTCTACGAAAGTCATTGTCGGGTATGATAATCACCTGTTCTTTATGGGCTTCTAGAAAAGCGGACTTGTAACTAGCACGACCTATTCCAACACAGTTATTAAGAAACATGGAATCGATCTGTCCCTCTACTACGAAAATGGGGGCTTTGATATCAATATGATTCAACCCATAAATAAATTCCTTTGTGTCGTCCGTTCTAAGATGGATATATTTTGGCTGTTCTTTACCAAAAGCCCGACAGCTAAACCCAAGTAGATTATTATTTAGGTCATAGTAGGGTATGATCAGTCGAGGCACGTCACGTTTGAACTTGGCGAAGATGGGATCGATTCGAGATGCCCATTTATAAAACTTTGGCGCTAGGAAAAATTGTATATACCGATGCTTTGGGATACCACGGTCGATAATATACTTTACGGCTGGATTATTTTGATCAAGCTCGATGTATGAAACTAAGCCGTCAAGATAGTTTAGTTTTGGTTTTTCAATAACAGCCACAGGTTCCACGAGCACGGGACGATATTCTTCTTTACTCTCCCATACGCCAGCCTTAAAATTCTCGAGACAATATTCTTTATATAGACCTGGATCGATATCTTGAATAAACTTGGAAAGGGGAAGAGACTCACCACAATTAAAGCATTTTAACAGGGTAACATTTTTATAAGTTAAAAAGTGACCACGCTTCTTGTTAGAATCGGAGCGTTCGCAAGTATGTGAAAAACTAGCAACAACTGATGCTGTGTTTTTGTATACAAGATTTCTTAGACGTGATGACACAAGCCCAATAAATTTACGATCAATAATTATACACATAGTTTATTATAACACATAAGTTAGATAGATATAATAAATTGTGGTATAAGAGAAGTTCGCCCGCAACGCGGGCTCTAGATTAAGAACCGCCGCTACGTTGATACATATCTAATACATAGCTAATTACTTTCGCCGAATTAAGCCCCCAGGTCTCGCTTGGGCTTTTAAATCTAAGTGCGCTATTCTGGCTGTGCCACCACATGTTAACTAATTCCTGTGATCCAAGCATGGCCATTAGAAATGGGGCCAATTGCTCTTTAGTTTCTATATTATAGATCATTAAAACTCAATCGGGCCAATTCTATCGGCCATATTATATTGTACAACCTGTTCGGGCGCAAGATAAATATCATGATCTGTCACTAGAAACTTACGAATAATTTTCTCATCTAATCCAGTATGTTTAATATAATGCTGCATTATCATACGATCTAAACGGTCATACTCGCTCTGTAGGCTTTTGAGTTCCGTGTAGGAGCCCTCGGACACTGTATTGAAGTTATGGGTCAGTGTCATGCACGATGGCGTGATCACTCGGCGGCCCTTCGCGCCAGCCATGAAGATCAATAAACCGGCGGACTGAATCTGGCCGATACCAACGGTCTTGATTGGAATCTTGGATGCAGTAATGGCTTCAACAATAGCCATGCCGCCACACAAGTCGCCGCCTTCCGAATTAATAAGAATCGTGAGTTCTGGCGGGGGATTATCGACAATATTCATCATAACAATCCACTGAACCATATCTGCCGCGGATTCGGTCGTTATCTCGGAGAATAATAAAAACGGCCCAAGTTTCTCTTGGAATTCGATTCTAGTTAAATCGAAATTCTCTTGTTTAATTGGGGTCTTTTTTGATACGGGCTTTTTGATTGGAGACCTTTTGATTGGAGACTTTTTGATTGGTGATTTTTTCGTCATTGACTGCCTCTCCAGTATAGAATATATGATTTCCGATCTGCATATGGTATTTATATCCGAATCGTTCATAAAACGATTTTACTGTAGTATTGTGAAAAAACAGAGATCCGACCGTATTATCTTTGATAGATTTAGATATCACCAAATTATAGGCTATCTCTTTAATTTTAGAGGATATTTTAGTGGCAATGGCTGTCGATTCCAACATATTAATAGTCCAAGAAAATTGATACGGTTGATAAACCACACCACAGATACTATTTGGAAATCTAATATTTTTGACACGATTCATTGTGACGTGGCCCACGGCGATAATACCCATTTGAGACTCGCCGCGAGCCTCGTAATGGAGATTGAGTTCCATACACCGGAGTTCTGTTTTTAGCTTTTTGTTTATTAGAACAAATTCTGGCTTCAGAATCATGTGACCAACGACTGCGTTGTGATAAAAAAAGCCGATTATAATATTTATGAATAGAATAGATTTAATTAATTTTTGCATGTATCTTATATTGATACCAACCCAATCGTGGGAAGAATACCGATGTCGAATATTTCAATTATCGTTTGTAATGAACTGGTCGTTCATATAAACCGCCTTCGGAACGATATACTGATATGTAATGGCCGTTCTTCGAACCATCTTGAAAGGTCCAACTACGAGTTTCACCGTAGACAATGGCCCGAGAAGTTTCCCCCCATGTGTCAATCAAGCCCTCGGATTCGAGTGCAGCATTTAGTGTGGGAAAGTAATTTTGTTTCATGTTTCATTATAACACAAACAAGAATAAAAGTAAAAATAAAAACGCGGCCTAAGATAGCTCCTTATCATCTAGGCCCGGTGCACCTCGGCTAACGAAAAGATTATTTCGTCATTGCCAACAATAAAACGAATATAACAACAGAGATAAATCCACCCAATACTACTGTGATTGATTGTGTCGCAATTGTTACAATAACAGAAACCAAGAGCGAGATAAAACAAAAACTTTAAACATAGTTATTCCTCAAAATCTTCGGTAGAAACCGTATCTGATTCCACACCATCTATAAATGTAGAAAGTTCTACTTTAAATCCCCAAAGATTTTGAACGTGTTGCAATACGGCTAATGTATCCTTTTCGTGTAATTCAGAACCATCCTGGGAAATATAATGGAGTTCTAAACGCCGGGTTGAATTTAGATTGGCAGAATATACTTGAATATTAGGAGTAATTTTAGATCGATCATATCTATTAGCTAGAGTAGCTCTAATCTCTTTATAACCCTTTTCGTCATGAATTTGTTCAACGACATACGCACGATCATTTAAATCGGCGATCTGAAACATTCTAAATTCCCGCATAACCTTAGGCCCGAGGAACTGTCGTATACCCGATTCGTCGTTGTAGTTTGCAACAATATCTCGAATTACTCCAAAGTGATTGCCTTTGCCCGCAATGGCGGGAAACCATTGGCGATCTTCTTCATCTGGTTTAGTACAGATTCGTTCTATATCACGCAGAATTGCCAGACCGAGTGCATAGGGATTAAAATTTGGGCCAACCTGCTCAAAGGTACCTTGACGCACAACAGCGGACTGTACATCTGCGATCTCAAGCATAGAGCCTTCAGAGATTAATCCCTTTTCATACAGCCGACCCAAAATATACATGTGCGTATATGTGGCCATACCTTCATTAAGAACCTTTGTTTTCGACTGCCCATTAAAGTATGTTGCTATGGTGCGAACGATTCTAATTATCTCGCGTTTCCATGGGGCTAGTGATGGGGAGTGCTTTTCGATAAATTTTAGAATATTTTCTTCTGTATCGATAGGGAATTTCTTGTGTTCAGTTTCTATAACCTTTGGAGGTTCTGGTAATGTACTATCCATTACAATATCAACCTGTGATAAAAGATATTCTTCTCGAGCTAGACGATGAGCTGTATCTTCGGCTAGATTAAATACTTTCTTTTTTGTTTTATCAACCCCCTGTTGCTCTAGAGCGTGAGCTGAATCCAATATAGATTCCACTTCGCCTAGGCCATATTTTTCTTCGCAATTAGAGATAAATTTCTTAGCGAATGTAAGATAATCTATTATAGAATCCGCCATACCCAATTCTTTAAATAGATAGTTATGTTTAAAGAAATGATTGTGGCCGAATGCGGCGTGCGCTATAACTAGTGCTTGTATAGTTGCAGAGTTGCCCTCCATAATAAAATTGATACATGGGTTTGTGTTAATTACAATCTCATATGCCAGTCCGCTATGGCCCTTCCTATAGTTATATTCATCTCTAGCAAATGATTTTCCAAAGCTCCAATGATTATATCCCGTGGTAAGGCCGACTCGACTATACGCATCTAGCATCTGTTCGCTTGTAGTGATATAGAATGTGTTTGGATATATATCTAATCCCATTTCACTGATGGCGATTTTTTCACACTCAACTGCTATTTTAGAAATAGTATCGGCATTCCACTCGTTATCGACAAAAAGTAATTTAGATTTTTTCATGGTGTATCTCTAGAAAAAATTTCCCGAAACACGGCATAAATTCCTGATGGGAATATCAATTTTTTCAAGACGATATTTTCGTGCGCAGTTCGCAATTTTTCATATAAGCCCCACAAACTTGTTTTTCTGATATCGGACATATTAAATGAACTAACATGTTCTGAAGTTAATTCGGTATAGATAAAATACTGTAGTTTTGGCAATAAATCTTCTAAATATTTTTGTACGGCTGGATTATCACTTTCGAAATTATCGCCGTCACTAGAAGAAGCACAATAAATATTCCATTCTTCTATGGGATATCTAGCCTTGATGATTTCTGTTACTAGTTTGAATGCTGTTGATACTATAGTGCCACCCGATTCTTTGCCGTAAAAGAATTCATCTTCATCGCACTCTTTCGCCTCAGTCGTGTGTCTGATAAAAACCACGTCTATATTTTTATATTTAGAAGATAAGAACATATGCAGAAGCATATAGAATCTTTTAGCGAGATCCTTTTCATATTCTCCGACAGAGCCAGATACATCCATCACACAAAACATCACCGCCTGGTTCATGGGTTTAGTTTGTATTTCAAACTTTTTATATTTTAGATCAATTGGATCAAGAAAAGTTATAGCATTGGCTTTTCGTTTTAATCGGGCGATTTCTTCAATAATAGAATCACGCTCTTCATCATCTAGTTCTTCAAATAATAGAATCTTTTCAAGCTCTAAGATTTTTCGAAGCTTTGGAAATTTCAGCGCGATACGTCGCCCCAATGAATTTATCATTGACTGTTCTAAATCTAGTAGAGACGGGTTTCCAGAGGAAGAATATCCAGCTCGATTTCGTACAGTAGAGTTTACTTGCTTTGATGATTTTTTGATAAAGTCCGGTAGTTCAAGCCCATCAAATAATATTTCGGCGTATTCTTCTTTGGATAAAACGAATTCGAATTCGTCTTCGCCGGAACCAGAATCAGATGCATCATTACCTTTGCCTTTATTCTTTTCGGGCTTTTTAATGAGATCATCGACAACGAATTCTTCATTTCCCGGAAGAACATACTTGCCTTTAACAGTATTCGGATCATGACGAAAATGCGGCTCTGAAATCCCATCGATCGGGATTTTAACTTTCTGTTGACCAGTATTAGTAATAGAACGCTCTGATACTGTATCCCGGATAGCTTTCTTAATCGATTCTCGTGCTCTTCTAATAAATCGGCCCCGATTGCCCAGTGACTTACCGCCCGGATTAGTTCTTCTATCAACAATAGTATGTGACATATTAAACTGAGAAGGATGATCCACAGCTACATGTAGATGTAGCGCCGGGATTATTCGTGACGACAAATTGTGCGCCAGCCAGATTGTCATTATAATCTATAATAGATCCAACCAGATACTGATAGCTCATTGCGTCGATCAAGAGGGTTACACCGTTCGTGACCGTGGTCATATCGTCTTCCTCGATATCTTCGGCGAACGCGAATCCGTAGGAAAAGCCAGAACAGCCTCCACCCTGTACAAAAACGCGTAGCATAAGACCGGGCTTGCCGTCTTCGGCGAGTAACTCTGCAACCTTTACGGCCGCTGATTCGGTAAAAATTATTTCTGTCATACTTTTTTGATGTGAAAACTTTCGCCGCAACCACACATTGTATCGACGTTAGGATTGTCAAATTTGAACATCTGCTTGAGCCCTTCGGTGACGAAATCTATACGACTACCATCAAGATATTGTAGATTTATCTTATCGATCAATACCGTGGCACCATATGCCTCAAATATATTATCTGTATCTGTTACATTGCCTGCTATTTCGAATGTGTGTGCCAAACCAGTACACCCAACCTTCTTGATACCGATTCGCAATCCAATACCTGGCTGTTTCTCAAGTTGGTGGCGAATCTGTTTCGCGCAATTTTCAGTTAGTATGATTGCCATGGGAAAGCCTTATTATATTTATAATGTCAACAAGTTCTGGGCTCTGGAGTACTTCAGTGTGCCCATAGTTCAGAATTATTTCATTTGACTGTTTATATAGTTCTCGTTGACTTTCGATGGTAATAACCCCATCGTTTTTTCCAAACCATAAGACATCAAAACCGTGGGTAGTAACAATATTAGTCCATGGGCATGCCGGAGGCATATGTCGCGGGCGACTTGTCCACATTCCAGTTCTACTCAACATTATTAACCAGTGTGGTATCCGATTGAATGATGACCAGAAGCTAACGTATTTACTACCGCCCCAAGGTGTTCCAATAGAGATTCCGTGAGTTACAAGCTCTGGATTCCGTTTAGCCAAATGCCAGGCATAAAGACCGCCCATGCTGTGTCCAACAACGATGCACGGTTCGGTGATGTGCTTCTCCATCGCGATGAGATTATCTTCCGGCGATAATGTCATTTCCCAAGATAAACGAGTATTTGACATATGCGCACCGACCCAATTCCAGGATATATTTGATGCATGTGCGCCATGAATCAATAGGATTTTCATAATACTAACTCTTGGCGATACGAAGATACCATTCAACTAAACGCCGGACGGTTTTTTCAGTGTAACCTTTTTCAATCATCCGTTTCAGGAATTCAGCATGTTTCTCGCCATCGGCTTTTGAGGCTTTTGCGCTAAAAGATATAACCGGTAACATTTCGTCAGTCGCGCTGAACATCTTTTTCTCGATCACTTCGCGTAGCTTCTCATAGGAAGTCCATGCGGGATTCTTACCCTTATTCTGAGCACGGGATCGCATTACAAAGTTTACGACCTCGGCTCTAAAATCTTTAGGATTAGAAATCTGGGCGGCCTTCTCTATTTTCTCAAGTTCCTTATTCAGGACTGCTCGATCAAACATCTGGCCCGTGTCGGCATCTTTAAATTCGATATCCTGAACCCAGTGATCAGCGTAATCGATATATCGGTCAAACATATGCTGACCGAAGTCGGAGTACGAATCTAAGTATGCTTTCTGAATTTCATGGCCGATATATTCTTTATACTTCTCGGTCATGTGTATCTTAACAATCTCCAGTAAAGAGGTTGCCTGATCTTCTGGAAATTGCTCCTGTTTAATTGCGCGTTCTAATACATACATTAAATGCACGGGATCACACGAAACTTCAGTGGGATCAAAATTGTATGTTTGTGACAGGATTTTGAAGGCGAATCGAGTAGAGATGCCACGCATGCCCTCATCGACTCCAGCATTCTCTTTGTACTCTTGGAGAGTTTTGGCCTTAGGGTCTTTGTCCCGTAAATTCTCACCGTTATATACAGCCATCTTCGAAACCTTGGAAGAATTTTCGTGCTCCTTCAGACGGGACAATACAGAGAAGTCTGCTAGAAGTTCCATAGTCATCGGTGCGCATGGGGCAGTTTTCAGGGATGATTCGCCTATCATCTTCTTGTATACTTTAACCTCTTCTGTGGTCCGGAGGCAATATGGAACTTTAACAATATAGATACGATCCAAGAAGGCTTCGTTATTCCGGTTTGAACGGAATGTGATCCATTCAGCCTCATTCGAGTGAGCCAAAATAATTCCGTTAAATGGAATCGCGCCGAGCCCTTCTTCAGTTCCGTTATAGTTACCTTCTTGTGTAGCAGTTAAAAGCGGGTGAAGAACTTTGATCGGTGCTTTGAACATCTCGACGAACTCAAGGATACCCTGATTCGACAAACACAAACCTCCGGAATAGGAATATGCATCTGTGTCGGATTGAGAAAATTCCTCAAGCATCCTGATGTTAACTTTTCCGCAGAGAGCAGAAATATCTTGATTATTATCATCACCAGGTTCAGTTTTGGAAATTGCTACTTGATTCAGCTTTGAAGGCCACATCTTCATAACAGAGAATTTAGAAAGATCGCCGTCACATTCCTTGAGACGTTTCAGAACCCATGGTGATGGAATCTGATTTAGATAACGTGTCGGAATATTATATTCGGCTTCAATATGTTCCTTCAGAGCTGGGTCAGTGAATAGACCGAGGGGAGATTCGAAAACTGGGGAAACTTGGTTACCGAACTTCAGTACGTAGATCGGTTGTTTTTCCATCATGTTTTTTAGACATTCCGCAATGGAAGATTTTGCTGAACCCACTGGTCCAAGTAGATACAATACCTGTTTACGTTCTTCAAGCCCTTGTGCAGAGTGTCGGAAGTAACCAACGATTCGTTCAATTGTATCTTCCATACCGTAGAGATCCGCGAAGGGTTTATAACGGCTGATGGTTCGATTTTGAAAAATACGTGATAGTGTATGATCCGTAGATGTATTAATTACCTCAGGTTCACCGAACGACTTTAACATTCGCTCGGCTGGAGAGGCATAAGTGTCTGGAGAGGTTTTACATAGGTCCAAATATTCTTCAAGTGAAAATTCTTCACTGTTCTTTGATTTTGCAACGTCGGAATACAGAGAAAACAGTTTATTCATTTTGTTTCTTTCAGCTAAGTTAATTCATAACAACTATCATTTATTTATAAAATAATCTTAACCAATAATTTTCTGGCACCATTTCATTTGAAGTATGTGATAAATATATTTATCCTAGTTTATCTTAGATCATTTCATATTCCTGATAGAGTCTCCTTGAGTTCCACCGCCTCCGGGTTACAAGAAGGCCAAGTGCAGGAGTGGCTCTGGGAGGTGTCGAGGGAAGCCCGCAGCGCATCCATCGCCCCATCAATTTCAGCAGGTAGGCAAGGCCCGCCGATACTTGTCTCGTTCAGTTGCTCAAGCCGCAGGAGAGCTAGCTTTAATACTTCGATGTTCATGGTGTCTCCTTAGTTTGCTGCGCTATGGCAGCGTTTAGCACGATATAGAGATTCCGCATTTCTGTAGGTAGCCCCCTAGAAGCAACCTCGTCATTCCCATAGTCACACGGGTGCACATCTACATTGTTAAGTGCGAGTCTAACTACTGACTGTGCTGCTGCCCTCAACCCTTCGATCTCCTTGGCTTGTGCAGGTGGTGAGGTGTAGAGCGGTCGGTCATCCTCACAAGTCTTGTGCCCCCAGATGCTTCCACCAATGGCTTGCCATGCAACAGGCTCCTGCTCCCCCGCCTCCGGGTTACAAGCAGGCCAAGTGCAGGGGTATGTGTCGATGGAAGCATCAGCCTTCAACTCCTCGATCTCCTTGGCTTGGCGTTCTAGTTCTTCAACAGCATCTTTGACGTCACCGTACTCTTCGTATAACGCACCTGCTCGGAGGTGTTCAATTAGTGTGCTAATTTCGTCTCCTTTGTTTGCTGCGCTATGGCAGCGCCGATTGCATCAGCCTTCAACAGCCGTATCTCAGCATGAGCCTTACCCAGCTGTAGGTCAAGCTCTCGTAGTTCTTCAGTCATTTCTCCTCGGGGTCTTCTACAGTTCTATGTAAAACTTTTACTATCGTCTCCCACTCCTAATGAGTCATGATAGTTCGCAAGGTGCTATACGCCCCATTGCTTAGTTGCGTGCGCAATACAAATTCATAGTCTAATAACGCGCTGGCTCCGCTACCCAATACGATACAGTGCGTTGCGCCCATAAAGTTTTCTTCGTTTTTCTCTGTCCTCTCGATAGACTCTGCTGCGGCGGGGCGGATGCCGAGATAGTTGTAGCCGATGCCAACGGTAATTCCCCGCTGGTCGGCTACCCTTTTGTGAAGAAAACCGCCGTACATTGTTGAGTCAACTTTTGTCATTTCATCTCCTTCTTTTTCGGTAGTGCTTTTACATCATCAACCCACACTCCGCTGTCGGGCTTGGCTTTTAACGCCACATCATTTTCCCTGCCGTGGGCAAGATAGAAGCCGTTGCGGTCTGCCATCTCATTGGCAACTTCGTGTTGTCTTACTGTTTGCCATGCGTTCATTTCGTTCCCCTAAGTTTCTTCCACCAATAAAGAAGGCTCATGCCTTCAAATACGTCTCGCCAGAATTGTTTAGTCATTTGTAAAACCCTGTAGTTTTAAGCCACGCAATAAACGCGGCATAGACTGCCGTAGCCTCGTCGGTATCTTGCTCAATCTTCACGCCGTGGACGTAGAACCCGTCTGGCGATACGCGGAACATCTCAGCACCGCCCATAGGTGCGTGGAATGTGATTGAGTTTTTTGGCTCGGGTGCTGCTGTAATTTCAGTGTTGTTCATATCGATCTCTCCTTTATGTGTCGCTCGACGTACTCGGCCTGCATCCAAGCCAAAGCTCCTAGCTGTTGATAAACGTCATCGTGGAAGTCGCACCACGCAGCCATTGCTGCGTCACTTCCGCTGCCTATGGCAAAAAACTTGTTTCTAAGTTTCATGGGGTATGGACTATTTTCATAGAGCCATACTCCCTCCGGCCCACCGACCAATAATGTCGATTTATCTGCCTCGGCAATTTTGGGAAACTTTTCAATGTTAGCCCCCGCCTCTAACCACTTGATCATGGCTTCAGTGGCGCAAACCGTACCAGCACCCCCGACAATAGCGTGCCCAACTCGTTGAATTTTCGTACGCTGCGTTTTTGTGTAGTAATACTCACCCTGTCTATCAGAGGCCATTGAGTTGCCATCGAATGCGATTACAGTCATTTCGTCTCCTTCATAGCCGCGTCAATCTCAGCGCAAACTTCGCGCAGTCGGTTTTCTTGAGCATCCCACGCAACAGTCCCCGCAACAGTCCCCGCAACAGTCCCCGCAACAGTCCCCGCAACAGTCCCCGCAGCAGCCCCCGCAGCAGCCCACGCCGCAGCCCCC
>Ga0209702_10000918_pt1 | contig 60107 bp, 58 predicted proteins | sample FRY01_FD_187210 | JGI IMG/M metagenome (GOLD analysis project Ga0209702, IMG submission 187210) | Freshwater microbial communities from Lake Fryxell liftoff mats and glacier meltwater in Antarctica - FRY-01 (SPAdes) (version 2) | ecosystem: Environmental > Aquatic > Freshwater > Ice > Glacier...
TACTTCACGACAAAGATTCCCTTTGTTCATAGTCTGCCAGCGGAGGTCGCTCAAAATCGCCTTGCCACGAGCCGGACATGGCATCGACCCACGCTTCCCATTCCGACTGAGAGGTGGCCGTTTGAGTTGCCATCGATTCCACGATAACCCGCACTTCGTGATCGGCTTCCGCGAGTCCAAGTGGCAACGAAAGGCGCAACGTTCCGTCGCTGCTGACTTTGGAATTTAAGACGATGCGATTCATAGTGAGACTTTCTTTAACGAGCAGCCTCCAGTGTACCAGAACCGTCACGAAGAATACCAGACTCGAATTGCCGACGGGCGTCGTATTGAAGAGGCAAAAATGTCTCAAATGGCAAAAAAACTGCAGGAGCCGTTTATTTTAGTTTTGGTCTTCCTTGTGCGCGGGTGGTGATTTCAAGGCCCAGTTTTTTTGTGGCTGTGGTTGCCCAGGTTTCGTCTCCAAACGGCGAGCCGCGATTGACACTGCGGCGGATGGCGGCGAGTTCGGCCTCGGAATGTGGTGAATTCACATGCTTCAGCCAGCCTGCATTTCGCCGCAGAGGCCATGCCGAGAGAAGTTCCTTTTCTGCCGCCGTTCCTGAGTACCAGCGATACAGACTGCTCCACCGCCAGTCTTCAGCACGCTTCACCAGATTCGCTCGCAGAGCATTGCGTTCCACATACCGGCACAATGTCAGAAGGTGGTCGTCATCCTGTACCGGAAAAGACTTAAATCGTCCTTGATAAAGATGGCCAGACCCCGTCGATTTGCGATGAGCGTGCCATCGCTGCGTGTGAGTGAGCGTCAGCCAGCCAACGAAGCGAGACAATTCATCATCTTCCTGAGGCCACACAACCAGGTGCCAGTGATTTCCCATCAGACAATACGAAAGCAGACGTGTTCCAGTTCGAGCCACAGCTTCCTGAAGGACCGTCTCAAACGCGATGAAGTCTTCATCCTTCGTAAAAATCGGCATCCGCGCGTTCGCTCGGTTCAGCACATGATAAACCCACCCACCCGGAGCTGATCGTTTTGGTCTTCCCATCCCCAAACCCTACACAATTCAATACCACTTGTCAATAAACGGTTCCTGACACCTTTTTGCGTTCAACACTGGAAGTTGAAGCACCGACCTCGCTGGCAGTCGTAACGTCGCCTCCCAGAAGAGTCCCGGATCCGAATTCAACGAAATCAACGTGTTCGTCATCAGCGACTGTCTTCGCCGGCACAACTCGCTTCAAAATGACTGGAACCGCATCCAGTTCTTTTTGCGTTTCCGTTCGCTTCAGAAAGTTGCTCAACTGCTCAGCCACTTCGGCGGCCGTCGAAGTTCGGTCCTTGCGATTCTTCACCAGCATTTTGAAAAGAATTTGATTCAGTTCTTCCGGCACGTCTCTGCGAAACTCTTCGATGGCCGGGGGCGATTTTGTCTGATGTGCAATCAGCCGTTGGACTAGCGATCCTTCAGTAAACGGCGGTTGGCCAGTCAGCAAAAAATACAGCGAACAGCCAAGACTATAGATGTCTGACCGAGCATCCACGGTGTGCGTGTCGGCGGCATGCTCGGGAGAAAGATAGTCTGCAGTGCCCAGTACCCGCTCGTTGAATTCGCGAGTCAGGTTTTCTTCACTGTCGAAATCCTGAGCCAACCCAAGATCCAGAACTCGTACAGTTTGATCATCCGACAAAAACAAATTGCCCGGCTTGATATCGCGATGCACAAGTCCTGCCGTGTGAGCATGCTCCAGCCCAAGTGCCGCTTGACGAATGAATTGTGCGGCCTTTCGACAAGGCATCGGACCGTCAGCATTTACGATCTCAAACAGATCGCGTCCCTGCAAAAGTTCCATCGCCATAAAATGAACATCAGCCTGACCATCTGTTCCGGAGAAGATGCCGAAAACTCGCACAATGTTTGGATGGTTGAGTCGCTGAGTGACCGCAGCTTCTCGCTGGAATCGCTGCAGGAAAGAAGCCTGATTGGTTTTCGATAAGGGCAGAACCTTTAATGCGTGAATCTCTTCGGACTGCTTGTGCATCGCGGCATAGATCGTACTCATTCCGCCGCGTGCGACTCGATTCAGGAGTTTATAGTCGCCCAAAAAAAAGCCACGAAATCTCCCCTGAACAAGTTTCTCCGCATGCCATGGCGTGATAAGGTTTTTCTTAAGCAACCAGATCAGGATGTCCTGCGTTGGAGTATCTTCGGACCCGCTGCCAGTAGAGGAGAATTGCTTGGCAACATCTTTCATCTGCTCATCGTTGAGTAGTCCGCTCAGTGCAAGCAATTGCAAAAATGAACTGGAGGAAAGCGGAATCGTCATGCCAAAATCTTTATGAGAAAGCGACTCACTTTCAGCCGCATGCGTTCTGTAGAATTTTTTGAAACCCTATTGTCGCCGAGTCGCAAGGCGAGATAAATGCCAAATTACAGGCTACGTAATTTCACCCAGGCTTCCGATTTAATGTATCTTTAACAATCGTCAGAGACTTCGCCAGACAATTTGCCGTGTGAATTTTGTAACTTCCATGTCGCCAAGTTTGCCCGCGTCATAATCGACCGGTACACTTAAAGTCTGTCGACGCAGCGCAGGATGCGCTCTGAGTGATCACCGTGTCCCGAACTGCTTGTGTACTCTCAGCATCATGAATGTAACACCTGACGGCCAGTCACCTCCGCCAACCCCGGAGCAGTTTGCAGACTTCTTGCGAAAGCGAGTGCAGGAAGCCATCTCTGCTTCAGTACATCATGCCTCGCTGTCGCAGCAATACCTGTCATTGTCGCAACGATTTTCAGCTCTAGCCGAACAAGCCGCAACGGGAACATCATCGCTCGACATCCAGTCGCTGCGTCAACTGGAGCAGGAAGCAAGCACTGGAACACCAGCCGCGCCCATTTCGGCTTCACTTAAAAATTTGGAAATCGACAACGCTCAACTGCGAACTGATCCATCCGCATCGAAATCGGCATCGACACTAAAACCTGCCGAGACCGCAAATCTGCCAGTCAATGCACAGGAATTCTATTCCCCGCCGGCCAAATTCTCCGCAACAGAGATGACCGCGAAACTGGCTGACTTGCCTGCATCTGTACCAGCAGATGAATCGGTGGCCCCGGTGACTTCATCGCAACCACAATCATTATCAGAGCAGCCTCATTCGCCTGCAGCCCCCGTCGCGGCACGCAGAAAAAGAAATCGTCCGATTACCGTTCGTTCCATTCTTGATCGCGCAAGAGTCGCAGGTTTGGAGACCTCCCGCAATGTGCGAGTGAAGGCAAAAAAGTCCGATCTGCAGCCACAACTACGTTCAACAACCGAAGAACTCACATTGGAATTGAAACGTGGCACCAAGCCTGCCGCGATCAGTTTGATCATTACAGGTTTGGCACTGTTCATTCTTGCGTTGAGACAAATGCAGTTCTTTGAAGAAAAACCCAGACCGCCAATTATCTGCAGTATTTCGAATGCAGTGGAGCCCGTCGAGGAATCAGCCCCCATTGAAATGCCAGCAGAAGAAGCTGGCGAGCAACTTGAACAACCGGTCGAGGAGATGGTTGAAGAACCGGTGCCAGAACCCGAACCTATGCCCGTCCCGGAACCGGTGGCAGAACCTGAACCCAAGCCTGAAACAGAGGCTATGCCAGACGTTGAGATAGCAGATGCCGCTCTTCCTGAAACTCCAGACGGGAAATTACCTTCATCTCCTGAGGCCACTGACGGAGCCGATCAGGGAGCGATTGATAATCGGAGCGAAGCTGGTCGCAAAGTGATGTTGGAAAAATACGGCGGTTCCGCCGCCAGCGAATCGGCAGTCGGGCTTGCATTGGAATGGCTTGCTGCGCGACAACGCGCCAACGGGACGTGGGATTTTATCGACGTCGGTCCCTGCACTGAAAAAGGAACCGTCAACAATCCAATCGGGGGAACGGCGTACGCCTTGCTTCCGTTTCTGGCGGCCGGACAGACACACAAAGACGGACAATACAAAAAACAAGTTCAGGCGGGACTTGCATTCCTCACCAGTATCGGAATCACAGCGCCGGCTGGATACGATCTGCGTGGCGTCGTAAATAAAGCGGACGACGACACTGATCCGAACTATGCCTACTATGTCCATGGAGCAGCGACGCTGGTTTTATGCGAAGCATACGGTATGACGAAAGATCGAAAATTAAAACAGGCCGCCGAAGGAGCCGTGTTGTTTCTTGTCAATTCGCAAAATCCGCGTGGTGGTGGCTGGAGATACAATCCGCAAGACGATGGTTCTACTTCAGTGACAGCGATTCAAGTCATGGCGCTCAAAGCGGCAGAGAAAGCTGGCATCAGGATTCCCGATTCCACCTGGAAAGGCATCTCATTTTACCTGGACAGCGTCTCCGTGGACGGTAAGGGACGCTACGGTTATGAGGCTGAGAAAAAAACCTACGCGATGTCTGTGACCGCCATGGCGATGCTGAGTCGAATGTACCTCGGCTGGGGCCGCGACGATGGTGATATGCGAGCCAGTATCGCACTCATCGATAAGAGTACATCAACCGAAAATTATTACACAAACTACTTCGCAACACAGGTCATGAAGAATTGGGGCGGACCAGAATGGGACCGCTGGAATGGTCGGCTTCGTGATCAGTTGATCGCACGTCAGGAAACGGATGGCCCTGCCAAAGGCAGTTGGGCTCCGCAGGATCGAGCTGATTACAGCAAATCCGGTGGCCGTCTGCTGACAACATGTCTTGCGACACTGACGCTGGAAGTTTACTACCGAAACAAACCGTTGCTGTCGGATGTGGCCCCCGATGCCATTGGCCCCGAAAGTGGCGAAAGCGTCGATAAACTTTAACATGTAGCGAAAGTCGTCAAGACTTTCGGCGATTTAAGGCATATCCGAAACTCTTGACGACTTTCGCTCCTGGTAAACTCAACCAAGACAGACCACTAGTCGCTTGATAATTTCGTCCGCTGAGACACCTCGATGCCTGAGTGACCGCAGCGTTTCGGCATCATTACGTTTCGCCAATCGCCTTCCATCTGAATCGCACATCAATGCATGATGTTCGTATTCCGGAGACTTCAGGCCAAGCAATGCCTGCAGCAATCTGTGAAGATGAGTGGCCTCAAACAAATCTTCACCGCGCGTGACACGGGTCACTTCTTGAACAGCATCATCCACGACAACCGCCAGGTGATAGCTGCAACCGATATCTTTGCGAACCAGAACGACATCACCAGGTTTCTGCGGTTCGGCCCGTTGAATACCACGCCCCACATCAATCCATTCCAGATGACTCCCGACTTCGGCAACAGCACGATCCACATCCAGACGCAATGCACAGGATTCACCGGCAGCGATTCGCGATTGCCGCTCAACTTCGGACAAACTACGGCAAATCGCCGGATACAGAGGTCCTTCCAGGCCATGTGGGGCACCGCCAGCGGCGTCGCTCTCTTTCTGAATATCTTTACGTGTGCAAAAACATGGATACAGCAATCCACGACTTTGCAATTGCTCGGCCGCCGCAAGAAAGTCTGAAAGATGCTCAGACTGTCGTCGTACAGGAATTTAGTCGCCACACCGTTGACTTGCATTGGCGATTTAAAACGCACCATCGCTCAGAATTGCCTGAGGAATTACGCCACTTGAATTCAGACGCGATCCTGCGGGCGAAATAATCCGCTTGTAAACCAGCAGATCAATATCGTCACTGACAAACTTTGTAGATCCATCACAAAACGCAGCACAGACTCCACCAGAATGATTAGAACTCGGCCACGGGCTGCGGCCTTCGTTACCATCACGTGCGCCGTTGATGTGGCTTTTTGGAAAAACGGGATCGACAGGAGGATTTTCAAAGTAACTCGGACCAGCTCCTCTCAAACGCTGAATTGGAAGTACGAAAGTACAACTGCGAGCATCCGGATCGCCCCACATTTGAGCCGGGCTTACCAGACCTCCAGCGTGCAGGTTTTCGGTGATCAGCAACGTCTGGCTCTGTCCGTCGTAGATATCGTTCAATGAGAGACTTTGGTTTCGTTTCGCCACAAATTTTCCTTTGACACGACGAACGACCTCACGCCACATCACCCCGGAACGATGCGTCAACTCGTCGTCTTCTGCATCGCCGATGGTGCCATTGCCGTTCCAGTCAATTTTGACGTTATCATGTTCGTGGTAGTTGCCGTTGGAATTCCCCCAACCGGTAGTCCTGTTCAATTCCACCAGAGAATCAATTCCCGCATAGCCTGCGTTCACAACATAACTTAAAGCGCCATCCCGATCGCTCGCGCTATCATCATCAGGGCAGGTCAGAACTTTCATATTGGAAGTCTGGATGAGATTGTCGTTCACGCCATTGCTGTGACGTAAATTAAAATCCCAGCGGTCGTACAAATCACGCTTGTCGATAAACGGCAGGATGTCAACCACCCAGCTCCACATCGCGGCCGGTTGAGTCGATGTGGCGGGTGTCACGATATCATCACCCCACGTTCCGTAAGCCGGAAGCTGTCCGCTTTCACTCCTGGCGGCAAAGCCATGTACGCCTAGCGTAATCTGACGCATTCGATTCAGACATTGCGTCCTGCGTGCTGCCTCTCGCGCAGACTGAACGGCAGGAAGAATCAAAGCCATCAAAACTGCAATAATTGAAATGACGACCAACAGCTCAATCAGCGTAAAGGCAGAGCGAGAGCATGTGTAAGAACGCCTTGAACTCGGCTTTGAAGATCGCAATTGCATAGCACGCAATCCTGCAGAACGATGTAGGAGTTTTCGTTGAAGCACGAAACCGATTATGCAAAATGCAAAAGCAAACGTCTATCGTCGCCAGTGAATCTAGGTCATTCCTTTAAAAAGTTTGCCGGCAGAAGACTTTCGCCCTAAACCTCGACATCGAAGCTATTCACCTCAGAACGCCAACAAAAACGGCCCTATACGTTGTCGCATAGAGCCGTTCAGTGGACGATATTAGAAGCGCTTACCTTCAGAAAAACCTTGGGGAAACGCACTCTCTGCAGACCGCCTTGCGAATGCGCTGCTAGTTCTTTTGGACTATCCGGAGTTGGTAGGCCCATGACGAATTCATGGCGATGACGACGGAAAAGCAGAACTACGGTGGCTCACCTTTTTGGAGCAATCAAACTCGGAGACACGTTCACTGATGAACGGAGACTTGCAGGATTCTTTAAAGATTGCCCCCATTCGCACGATTGTCGTTGTCGTTGCGACGTTCAATGTGTTTCAGCAGGCAAAATTCCATGGTAGAAGATGTCGATGATGACGGAGTATTGTTCTTCCGCAGATCGGCCAAGGAAGTGATTCGTAAACATCGTGCCGTAGACGAGATTCCCGAGGAAATCGAAGATTTGATCGACTTTAAGTTCCGAGCGAATATGTCCATCATCCACAAGGCTCGACCAGACAGCACGCCAGCGTTCGCGGCTTTGGTCTCGATATGTAAAGTATGTCGGCGTCTGACGATCATGGAAGAAGGCTCGTTCCTGGATCAGAAGTTCGACTTGTTCTGGATGCTGCTCAAAGAACACCAGATACGCACGAATCGCTGCCGAAATACGGTCGAACGGTGTTGATTGCAATTCAGCGGCCGACTGAACTGCCTCCTGCAGAGTGCGCATGCCTTGATCCACACACGCGCAGAATAGTTCCTGCTTGCTCTTGAAATAGATATACAGCAGTTAGTCATGCTTCAGGCCCCCGCATTCTCTACCTCTTTTTCTAGCGATGCTGACATGACGAGAACCTTTGCAAGTGGGGAAGGGGGACGCAGCTCATTGTTTTGGCGGGTTGAGTTTGGTAGAGTGTGTTGATGCCACGACGACCACGAAACTGCCCGGCGGGAACTTGCTTTCATGTGATCAATCGAGCTGTTGCGCGATTGCCCTTGTTTGAAAAGGAAAGTGACTATGAAGCCTTTGACCGCGTACTTACTTTGGCGCATAGCCGTGTTCCACTTCCGATTTATTCGTATATTGTCATGCCCAATCATTGGCATTTCGTCGTTCAGCCGCAGACAGACACGCAACTTACTGAATTCTTCCGCTGGCTGACTCACACGCATACGATGCGATGGCACGCTCATTACCATACCGAAGGAACTGGGAATCTGTATCAGGGTCGGTTCAAGACATTCCCGATCGAAAGGGACCAACACTTGCTGGCGGTGCTGCGATACGTTGAACGAAACGCATTGCGGGCCAATTTGTGTGATCGTGCGGAGGACTGGAAATACGGAAGCCTGTGGCGCAGAATGGCGGGCAATGCAGAATCTCGCACGCTACTGACTGAATGGCCAATCCCTCGACCACGGACCTGGGTGGCGATGGTGAATCGATCCCAAAATGAAGTCGAGGAAAATGCGATTCGCAAATGTTTGAAAAAAGGGCAACCCTATGGAAGCGACCTGTTCGTTTCTCAGTCATCCGTTCGACTTCAGCTCGAACATACACTACGCTCACGAGGAAGGCCTAACAAAAAGTGACAAATCCACAAACAATGAGCTGCGTCCCCTTTTTCGCGGCCCCATTCGGTTTCGGGGGCATTTGGGTCTGAGCCACGGGCAACGTGGTTCATGCTGACGCCCCAGCGAGGGCTCTTGCGGAGAGTGCCGTCCGATTCTTTGACGAAATTTCCTGCAACAACCACGCGGTCAAGAAGCTTGGGCCAGAAATACAGATCTGCTTTATGCGGTGACTTCAGATTTCGCTCGATCTTGTGAGCCATGCTGTCCGCCACTCTCTCCCGTCTGACTTTACGCTCAATTGGGTCCGTAACGTCTGGAGCTTCAGCATGGAGCTCAACGTGGAGCGCCCCAAAGCTTGCGTGTCGTCGAAATGCTTGATTCCAGGAGTTTCAGCCAGAAATCCTGCTCATTGCCAAAGCCGTATGGGTTGATAATGGCAACCCATTCTGAGTGAAGACACAGTTTTCGCAGCAGGCTTACCTGTTCGGGGATGATCATTCTTGGAGAAGCGTCGGATTCGATACCTCGCCAAAAGCCAGCATCCATGACTTCGTTAATCGAACGTATCAAGCTGAATTCACCAGCCATTGTTTGCTTGGTGGTGGCAATGGACACGATCCGTTCGATTGGTTCATATTGATGCGTCGCAACGGCTTCTCGGCTCCATGCGATGTCATCCTGAGGCCACTCTCCGCATACAGGACGCACGACAAGCATGCGTTGCATATTCGACAGTAGATCCTGACAACACTTCTTTGCTCGGTGATCCTGAATTCGTTCGATATACGGCAAGATGTGAGACGACCAGCTTCCGGCGTAAAGGTCCGAAACAACAATTGGCCAAACGGAAGTTCGTGGAAACATGGTTGAAATCAACTCTCGAAGTTGATCTCTCCATGCTTCCTTGTCTTCGTGAGCATCTTCATCAAAGATCGACGGCGTCAATGCAAATTCCGTCAGCATCAGGCGAACCTCTCGTAGAAATCGATCTCGAAGAAGTCATCTGGCCAGGGCTGGATGAATTCGCCTTTCACATCGACATCAATGCGGCTGGCAGTTGAGGAGCCATTTTCCTTTTTAAGATAGTAAATGGCGAGTTCGTCCGTTCGCAGTTGGCGATCAGGAGGGGCAGTGCCTTTCTCCGTCTCCCGGATGCGTCGAAGCAAGCGAAGGATCAGGTGCTCGCTGTGGGTCTCGACGATAAAAGTGCGATTCTTCTTTTCAATCAACAGATCCGCCATCGCAGCCTGCATTCGCGGGTGAACATGCAACTCCGGCTGTTCTATCAGGAATGCCGAAAAATAGTCGTCGCCACCGTCATCAACGGCCCCAACAACGATGGGCAGCAATTGGGAAATCCCCGTCCCAACGTCACGGAGGGAAAGCTCAACAAGGCTGCCGACAGGCTTAAGGATAACGCGAGAACGCAGAACCGGAGATTCCGACCCGCTTGGTATTCCATCTGTGTAGTCTCCCGTCGAGGAGTCAACCCTCACTTCGATGTAGTCGATACGATCCACTGTGAACCCTGCGTTTAGCTTGTCTTGGTGCGAAAACCAATTACTTACCAACTCAACAAGACGGTTTGAGCCACGGTGGAGGACATCCCAAGCAGCTAAGCCCATTGACCAGCTAGTCTGCCCTGCACTGCGAGGCCAGTCACGTGGAGGGACTTCGCGAATTGGCCCTATGTATTTGAGGGCCAGCAGTTCGTCTTTCATTGCTTCGAAGGAGCGTCCAATGTAGAAACTCAGGACGTCCTTAAATGCATTGGCCATTTTCCGTGCGACACCGCCCTCGAGTAGTTCACCTCCGGCGGTCATCACGTTCAGCTTGGGATTGATGTCAAGACTTATTGTACGCGACCAGAATCCACCGGCATCGTTCCAATTCCTTAATCGCAAATGCTCCGAATCATAGGGTTCGAAGCAAGGGCTCAGAAGTCTCCAATACACAGCCAGTGTGGACAACGGCTCGTCTCCGGGTGCGAAAAACGCTGGGACTTCGTGTGGAAATGCCAACAACGGGTGTTGAAAATTGACAGATGTAATCAGGGTATCGCGGGAATCCTCGTGAGCTTCAATAACGGCAAACCATTCATTCTCAAAATACAATCGTGTTCGTTGTACAAAAGGACATTTAGTCTTCGCGTTCCAGGCGGTCGTCAACTCGATGCCAACGCAATCCGGCCGCAATTCTTCTATGATCAAATCCGCATTAATCCCCAACGTGTTATATGCTGTATAAAGTAGCTCCTCATGTGGATATTCGGACCCATCTTCAAAGTAGACATCGGCACTGCAGTCAACCCGAATAGTGATCGACCTGTTCTGTTCATGATCCGTCTGGAGATTACGGAAGCCGCCGAGATGAATCGCGTTGCCGCCAAACTCTGTTAGGTCGGCGTCAAGGTTGTGATGGAGGAATACTTCACGGAAATAGTGAAATGCGTGCATGATCGAACTCTTCCCGGCACTGTTGGCACCGAACAGCAGCGTGATGGGGCGAAGGTCCAGATGGACGGGTTCGCGGATCCCCTTAAAGTTTTCGATGGTGATGCCAGTGATCATGTTAGACTGGGTTTCCAGAACGGAGGTTGTAGATCATTTCCCAAAGGCGATCGGATTGTCCTCGGTCAATGAGCTCCATAGGCTTCAGCCCGTCGAAGGCGTCGTTGGGCGTCTGCAGCCACGTTCCCAACGAAGGAAGTGGCAAGACTTTTGATAGTGCATTAAGCAGCGTCTGTTGGTCGTTGGCGCGGGGATGATTCATGTGACGATTTCCTGTTCGAAGACGTATTTCAGGTCGAACTCCACTTCGTGTTTTCGCAGCATCTCCAGATACTCGTCTTCGAATGTTCTTCGAGCATGGTGCTGACGCTGACGAGAAATATAGCGTTTAACAGTGTCTGCCATCGACTGGCTCACAGAGAATGCGCCGTATCCTCGTTGCCATTCAAACCGAGTGTCAGTCTTGCCCATCTCGTTGATCCACTTTGACGAGTTGGCTTTCAACAACTGTAAGGTTTTGGAAATGGCATATTCCGGATGGATGCGGAGCAGTAGGTGGACGTGGTCTTCGATACCTCCGGACTTGAGCAGTGTGGCTTTGTGGTCGTCGACTATTCCGCCGATATAGGCGAACAAATCGTCCCGCCACGCATCTGCGAGAAGCGGCCTTCGATACTTCGTGGAAAACACCACGTGCAGAAGGATACCGTGATGTGTCGACATGCATGCTCCTGTCGTCGCGTTGCGACTCTGTTGATTTTTGTGGTCATTTTTCCTCGGATTTGCATCCGAGGCTATCGCCTGTCATCGCGTTGCGATTGTGTGCGGCATGATCGAAGCCAAGGTTGTTTAATTGATCCATCATCGAAAATCCATCCGACGCCCGCCAGTTGCGAAGCAACGACAGGCATTAGCCTCGGACGCAAGTCCGAGGTCAGCGATCCGGTCACGTCCGAGTTGCAAAGCAACGACAGGCGTTCGCGTGTTGGGATCTTTCGCGTCACGATCATGAAACATGTTCCCTCGATCCTGCCGTCGCGTTGCGATTGTTTGCCAGTTGCGGAGCAACGACAGGCGATAGCCTCGGACGCGAGTCCGAGGAATACGGATGCGCACAAAGGCGAGCGGCACCCGTCGGCCGTGAACCCGAACGACCCGCCACGCAACACCCGGGACGGATTAGAATCCTGACCACCGAATTGCTCGTTCATCGCATACGTTTCCCGATCGGTAATCTCGTCCCAGCGGCGTCGATAGGCGTGTTCGTCCCAGCGATCCAGACACCATTCCCAAACGTTGCCGTGCATGTCATACAGTCCAAAGTCATTTCTCGCTTTTTGCTTCAGTGCCTGCGTCTCAGATTCCGAATTTCCATTGTACCATCCGGCCTCGCGTAACGCGGCGGCACCATCGCCCGTGTGATAGTCCGTCGTGGTGCCGGCCCGGCAGGCGTATTCCCAACGTGCTTCGCACGGCAATTCTGCCGCAATAATTCCTTTCGGAAACTGGCGGGCATGAGTCTTCGTCAGCCAGTCGCAAAACTCCATAGCATCGTTCCAGCTAAGATTGTTGGCCGGATGATTTGGGTTTCCGCTGGGCCAATGGTCCTCTCCCCGTTTTTTTGCTCCCGGCCATGCATCAAATTGAACCTGTGTGACCGGTGTTTCGCCCAGCCAGAAGTCTTCCGGAATCACCACGCGGTGAACGGGTTCTTCGCTTTTATTTTGTCCACGGTTGCCCATCAGAAATCCTGCAGGGCAGGGCGGGATGTTCACGAACGTCATCTCGGCCTTTGATCCAGAGTCTGCTGATTTCAGCACGATCTTCTTTCGTTTCGACCGGTTGAGTTTCATCGGTGCGGCTTGTGAATTGTCATGGTCTGAAGGGTTCGAAAGACCTATGTTGTATGTTCTGCCAGCGGAGATTGGGAGGAACACGGGACCAGGGAATTAATTCAAGTTGCAGGTTGCAGGTTGCAGGTTGCAGGTTGCAGTTCAGGATGCGATGGTAAAACACCAAATCGACAAAGTTGTAAGTATCGCCGATCAGGATTCGACGCTGGCGAGCTTCGAAGCAAAACCCCTGTCCGAGTTCGAGAAGGAATTCCTGCAACTTATCCAGCAACTGGTCTTCGAGATGCGATTCACTCATGATTTCCGTCGGCCTGAGGCCGAGGAATTCGAAGATGTATGGATCACGGATGGTCAGTCGCGATGATCCCTGCTCGACTCCGGCTGCCGTGTTCTCCAATAGCTGCTGCTTGTTGATCGACAGTTCGCTTCGTTCATAGAGAAGGCTGGCGATTTGATGTTTCAGCTCACGAACTGACCAGATGCCACGAATGCACTCCGTTTCGTAAAAGGCCCGCTTGTCTTCTTCATCCAACGCCACCAGAAGTTCCAGATGGGTGTAGGAAAGCGAGTCGATGAGCTGCGAAACGGAAAGTGCGGGCGCTGACCGCACTTTTGGCGGCGTTTTTTTCTGAACACCGGACAACAGCAATTTCTGAGATTGTGCGGACAGTGACCGCACAATCTCCGGGTAGGTATTGTAGAACCGCAAATAGTGGTAAAGCCTGCGTTTTTCGCAGGTTTTTACGCCCAGTTCACTGAGACGAATCGCTAGCCGATCAAGCAACTTGTCACCGTAGGACGCACGGTCCGCGCCGTTCAATTCGAACTCGGCGATGTAGTGACCGATTAACCAGTTCCTGACTGTCAGGCTCACATTGACCGCTTTTGATGCCTGTCGGGCCAATTCCTCATGAGCCGTCTGGATGGACCGCGCGAGGCGTTCCAAATCAAACACCGCAGGCAGGTTGTCATCGTTGGTCGTTTGCATCACCGGCTTTTTTGTCATCCTTGATCGTTACCTTTCTGAAATGAGCCGATGATTTCGAAAAGTTCGTCCGCCAAGGACTTGTCGAAGAGTCCATCCAAGCTGTCGCTGTGCAGCGTGGTGAATGGTGCCTCGTAGAGTTCGTCGGTTTTGATCGAGCCAAATTTGGCGATGTGGTTCTGGAGCAGATCGAGAAACTTGATCTGGTGTGACGCCAGATTCGGATGAGCCTGTACGAATTTTGTAAAACGCTCTTGAACCGCATCAGCATCCATCCCGATGATTTCGCGGATGGCCTGATCGAGTGATTCCGCCTGCTGGAAGTAATCCATCAGGTTGTGCAGGTCGAGGCCGGGTTCCTGTGTCAACACCAGTGAGCACAAGTCTTCCAGGTCGGTGCTTGTAACTGGTTGCCCAAGTCGGATTTTCCGTAGTGTCTCGTTCTGATCGATAATGGCTTGCAGAACATTGTTGACTCGGTTGCGATACGCCGCCATGTCCAGATTGTCGAGTTTGTCCAGTCGTACCTTGTGCTTCTTGGTGACGATCTCCGATTCATCTTCGGCAACGTCAATGATGACGGGTTCAAATGGAGTGATGTCATCCTTTCGGCGAAACTGGATAATGCCACGCAGTTGGTCACGAATTTCTTCGAGACTTCCGACCGTGACTTCGTTCCAGAACTCGTCGCTCTTCACACGTTCGATGACAGGCAGCTTTACTTTGACCTGTGAGAGGTTGATCCGAAGACTGCTCACCAGATTGATCACTTCGTCGCGCAAATCCGCAAATTTGCCACCGCGACGAATCAACTCAATTTGGAGCTGGGCAATCAGCCGATCAAACTTCCAGGCATCTTCAAACTTCGCGATGTCCACCCATTGCATTAACGGGGCGATATTCTGCTGTAGTGTGGCTTTGGTCGCGGCAGCGTATTCACGGACGGTTTCTTCCTTTGAAACCGAAAGTACGTGCTGCCACTTTTCTTTCACGGGAATGCTGCCCGTTGGAAGATCGGCAATTTGTTTGCTGATCAGTCCGGTGGCAATTTCGAATCCGCCAGAATGCTGTTTTTCGAGAGCGGCGTCCGCCAGTTTCATCCGGGCTTCAAACACCAACTCGCACAGTGACTTCTGCCGGGATGGTTCCGCCTTCTTGTAGTCCTGTTAGAAGTATTCAAAATTGCCCCAGTGGTCGAAGATCTGAAAGTGAGTCTTGTCACGTCCCTCGCCGAAAAGTCGCGGACACAACCGAGTCCCACGGCCAATCATCTGCCAGAACTTGACATACGAATACACTGGCTTGGCGAAGACCAGATTCACGACTTCCGGAACGTCGACTCCCGTATCCAGCATGTCAACCGAGATGGCGATTGTCAGGTCGGAGTTTGAGCCCTGCCCTTTGAAATCGTCGATCAGGGATTCCGCACGAGGATCATCACTGACGATCGTCTGGCAGAACTTTCCGCCATATTGCGGATACATCTCATTGAATAATTGCTCCATCATCCGTGCATGCTTCATGCTGCGGGCGAAAATGATGGACTTTCCCAGACGAGAACCGACGCGGATGCCGTTCTCCATCAAGTTCGCGAGGATCTTTCGATTGGTGTCCTTGTTGTAGACAATCTTGTCGACCTGGACCTGTTCGTACTCAATCGCTTGCGGAAACGCTTCGTCTTCTTCAAGCTGACGCCGCTGTTCGGCCGTCATTTTGGAATACTTGATGCCCTCACGCAGGAACTGCGTTGTGTGCGTGGTCACTTCAAACGGGACGAGATACTTCTGTGAGACGGCGGTCGCGTAATCGTAATTCGAGGTTGGATCCCCTTCTTCGCATTCAAACAATTTGAATGTGTTTCGGGCGAGGAAGTCGACTGGCGTCGCCGTCAGCCCCAACTGATAACAGTCAAAGTACTCCAGAATTTGCCGATAGCGGTTGTAGAGACTGCGATGCGATTCGTCGCAGATGATCAGGTCAAAGAACCCCACGTCAAATGATTCAAAGATCTTCATCATCGCCGGATATGTCGAAAGAAAGATCCGATTCGCAGTGTCTCCAGCAGAAGCCCCATTGACGTAGGTTCGCGGTAATGATGGTAAGAATTCGTTAAAGGCTTTGTTGGCCTGCTTGCGAAGTTCACGGCGATCGCACAGGAACAGAATTCGCTTGGCCCAGTTCCCCTTGATCATGGCGTCACACAGTGAAATCGCCACACGCGTCTTTCCGGTCCCGGTCGCCTGAACGATCAGGGCTTTGCGTTTCTTCTGTGCGAATCGCTCGACGACTCGACGAACGGCTTCCATCTGGAACATCCAGCCAGCAATATCGGGATTCGCGGCCACTTCGCTGACAGGCTTCTTTGCCTTTCGCTGAAAGTGAAGATGCTGCAGGCTGTCTTTGGAATAGAAACCGTAAATCTTACGCGGCGGTTCACCTGCGGCATCATTCCAGATCCACTGGTCGTAGCCATTGGTGCAGAAGATGACGGGACGCTGTCTGTGTTCTTTCTCCAGTCCATCGGCGTACTGCTCTGCCTGCTTTCGCCCGAGTTGAGGATCACGAGATGTCCTCTTGGCCTCGACAACACCGAGTGGCTTTCCGTTATCGTCGCCCAGGACGTAGTCTGCTCTTCCTTCGTTCGATGGCCCGACCTGGTACTGGACCGGAGCTTCCTTGACGACGTCGTTCGTTGAAGCGTTTCCCTTGCCGACATCCCATCCTGCATCAGCCAGCATCTGATCAATCAACTACCTGCGAGTTTCGTCTTCGTTGAATGCCATCGGATCGACGGCCTGCAGGCTCCTGGTCGCCTGCAACGCTGCATCCAATGCGGCTTTTCGTTCTTCAGCGGTGGCTTCCGCTTGCGTTGCCCTGGATCGCTCTGCTTCCAGATCGGCAAGCAACTTCTGCATCTGGGCTTCCTGAGCCGTGAGGCGTTCCAGAATCGCACGTTTCTCTTTCCGCTGTTTGTCTCCTTCAACGCCGCCTTTGGGCGGTTCAACGAACACCGGGCAATCGGCTGCAATACCACCTGCATAAGTGACATGCAGCCAGCGAGCCACATTGAAAGCTTCTCGCAGGAGTCTCAGGGCTGACGTCGTGTCGCCAGCGTTGCCATGAACCGACTTGTTGCCTTCTTTTCGAAGTGCATGAAGTTTCGACAGAACAACGTCAGGGGTAACATCGCGAAACGCCTGATTCGCCATCAGGTCGTTCAGGTTCGCTTGAAAGGGCTTCGGAAGACGCTGGTCGTGGTGAATCCACTCGACGACTTGTTCGCAGAACATCCGGAGCTTTGAGATCGCCCCGACCGCATCAGTATGGGTGTACGCTTCCGCAAAGCCACCGAGCCCTGACAGCTCTGGCCACTTCGGTCGTAAGAACTCGAAGTTGATTGATTTCATAAGATAGGTCAAATCCCATTTTCATGCTGGACCAGTCAGGCACATGTTGTGCCAATTGGTCCGTGAAGATTAAATGCCGTCATGATTCGTTGCTCCAGTCACCAGTGACACCGAGCCGTTTCAGCTGTGCGTCAAGAGTCTGGTAATTCTTCATCCCAAGTAGACGGGCTGCTTTGGCTTTCACCCCATGAGCCTCATCCATCGCTCGCCGCAAGTACATGCTGTGTATGGCGTTCAGATGCCCCTCAATCTCAAATCCATCACCCAGCGGTCGATTCAGGAATCCTGCCATCGCACCATCGGTTGCCGACATTTCACCTACGGACGCTACCAGTTCCTTGCGACCAATCGTCTTTTTATCTGTTAGCACAGCAGCCTGCATCAACGCGTTATACAACTGCCGCACGTTGCCCGGCCAAGAGTGCGATTTCACAAATGCAGTTGCGGAAGCAGAAAGGGATTTGTGCTCGTACCCCGGCTCGTCGGCTTCAAACTGCTGGTTCAGCTGACCAAGCAGATGTTCGGCGATCTTTGGAATATCTGTCTTTCGATCTCGAAGTGGCGGCAGGAGAATAGAAACCATTGCGAGCCGGTAATAAAGATCCTCGCGAAATTCTCCTTTTCGAATGGCCTCGTGCAAATCCTTGTTGGTTGCTGCGATAATTCGTACATCGACTTTGCGATCTTTGTCTTCACCCAGTCGGCAAACGTTTCTCACACCGGGGCCTTCACCCGTGATTGGCTGAAGCACTCGAAGGAGCTTTGCTTGTGTCTCAAGGTCGCACTCACCGACTTCATCAAGGAATAGAGTGCTGCCATCGGCAACTTCAAACGCCCCTTTACGGTCGCTTTCGGCTCCTGTGAATGCCCCCTTTCCATGGCCGAAGAGTTCGGACTCCAGCAAGCTCTTTGATAGCGCCGCACAATTGATGGCCTTGAGCTTCTTATCGCGACGGGAACTGGCGTTGTGAATCGCCTGAGCAAACATTTCTTTGCCTGTTCCGCTTTCACCCAGCAACAGAACGGACACACTTCGCATCGCCGCTCTCTTGGCTCGCCCCACGGCGTCACGTATCGCCAAACTTTCACCAGCGATGGGTTCGAAGCCTTCAATTTCAAACGGAGCCTGCGATGATAAATGCTGAAGATGAGCATCTGGATCGCGGAGCACATCCGGAATCACGTCGATTAGATCGAACGGAACATCTGTGATCCATGACTTGCCAGAAAACGTCTGATAGAACGACGATGGAAATCGAGTCTTGCCGAGCAGCAACCATACGGCGGCCATGGCTGGCGTGCCGGGGCTCAAGTGCAGAAAGAGGTCCATGTTGGCCCATGCCTTCGACGACCTCAGAGACTCCAGTTCTTGGTTGGAGATTTCAAAAATGGCCGCGTAATCGGTGGGCTTTTCCAGTACCACTTCAACCATCTGCGGCTTTCCGCCAAGCCACGCGGCGAACCACTTGTTGAAGTCCTTGGGATAGTTGCTGAGCAGCCGCACTTCGTCAAATTGCTGGGTGCTTAGCAGTGTTTTCGTTGGTCCAAAGTCGCCTTCCCGTGGAACTTGTCCGCCCACTACGGAAAGAATCTTCTCGCATTGCAGCGTGGAGCTACTCGCTGCCAATGCGCGGAGATCAGAATGGCCGATCCATTGAACCAAGATTCTTTTACGGGACATTGCACCATCTCTTTTGTGAAACGACAAATGGATTTGTACTCCATTTGCCGAGAGATGTGAAGTGTCCCCATGGGTGGTGCGATGAAGTCAGCAGTAAGAATCCGCCAACCTCATGGTGCCTGCCATCGTCAGTTTTGCACAATCCCCGTCTTACTCCCAAGTCGGCGGAATGTTCTTGATCGGCCTACTATGAGCAGCGTGGCATCCTTTCCACGCTCGCCACTCTTATCGGCGGCACGGCAATGATTGGCCATTGCCACCCCCAATGCCGCTCTCAAATGCGTACTGGCTATTCTTCTGGTGCCACTGCATTTCCCACTTCATTCGCCAATTCATCGCGAGACTGGAGCGACAAATCCCAGAGGTATCGAATGTCTCAAACACTGAATCGGTCGCTAGTAAATCCAAAATACCCCTCTTTGCTCATCTCCGATGCTATAGCAATCGAGGTTTGCCCCTGCATCATCCTGTCCTTGACTTTGGGCCACACCAATTCGAGCATGGAATCGTTGCGTCTCTTTTGTAGCTGGTTAAACTCGTTCTGATTCATGGTGACTCTCTACTGAAATCGCGCACTTTGTTTGCGACCACGCTCAGTGCGCACCGGGAGCGTAGTCGCTTTACAACTGTTGGAATCAGCAGCGGCGTGCTGCTGATGTCGAGCTGTTAAGACGTCCGTCTGGCTTTAGTCTGTAAGGGACACTTCAGCCAGACAACTACGGTGCGTTTTCAAAAGTTTCTGTTTGGCTGGTTCTTCTGAGCGTTCAATTTTTGCGTATCGAAATCAATCGGCGGCTATGCGTTTGCGACGTCTCGGCTTCTGCGAGTTCCAGTGCTGGTGCTGATGGTCTATGGTGGTCTGCTGGGACGGACATGGTTTGGATTCAAGACGTTGCCGACAGGATTTATTCCATCGCAGGACAAAGGCTATCTCGTGTGCAGTATCCAGTTGCCGGATGCAACGTCAGCCGAGCGGGTGGGATGAAACTGATGGTCGAAGATCGCGGCGATGTGGGTCTCAAGGTGTTGCAGGACTAAACCGACAACCTTATCAAGATGGGCAACGATACAAAGGATGACAAAGGCCAACCACAATTGACCGGCCTCTTCAGCGCCTTCAACGTCAATGCGCCGCAGTTGTATGTGGATGTTGATCGCGAAGCCTGTATTGCTCAGGGACTGAATCTCGGTGACGTGTTTGGCACGCTGCAGGGCTACCTCGGTTCACGATATGTGAACGACTTCAGTATGCTCGGACGCACATGGCAGGTCGTTGTGCAGGCGGACAAACAATATCGCGATCGCCCGGAAGATGTAAAAAAACTCCAGGTCCAAAATCGTGATGGTGCGATGGTGCCACTCGGTTCCGTCGCGGCCGTCCGCACGATCGGCGGTCCTTTGATGATCACTCGATACAATATGTACCCGGCCACGGCCATCACTGGCAACGTTGTGCCGGGTGTCAGCAGCGGAGAGGGAATTCGCGTCCTGGCAGAAGTTGCAAGCGCTGAGCTGCCTTCAACCATGGCGTTCGAATGGACAGAACTGGCGTATCTGGAAAGTACATCCGGCAGCACAGGATTGATGCTGTTTGGTTTTTCAGTGGTGTTTGTGTTCCTGGTGCTTGCCGCACTGTACGACAGCTGGGCCTTGCTATTGGCGGTGATTCTGGTGGTTCCGATGTGCGTGTTGTGTTCTATCGCAGGAGTTGCCTTTGCCAGGATGGATATCAACATTTTCACGCAGATCGGTTTTGTCGTACTGATCGGACTCGCCTGCAAGAACGCAATTCTGATTGTCGAATTCGCGAAGTTACGACTTGACTCCGGGGTGGATGTTTATGAATCAATTCTGGACGCCTGCCGATTACGTCTTCGCCCGATTTTGATGACTTCGTTTGCATTCATTCTTGGCGTCGTCCCGCTTGTCGTGGCGACGGGTGCCGGGTTTCAAATGCGACGTGCTTTGGGAACAGCAGTTTTCAGTGGCATGTTGGGTGTGACGTTGTTTGGGATTTTTTTACTCCGGTGTTTTTTCTGGTGATCGATCAAATGTCGCATTGGAAAGTCTTCACGGTCGGCGTCGTCGGCAGGGCTGGCAGATTTGCGCTGGACGTGATTTGGTTGACGGCGGGCTTAATCAACCGAATTCTGGCATTTCTGTTCAGCGGCTTTAATCGCGGGTTTACCATGGCGACAAACGGCTATGTGGCTGTCGTCGGCTGGATGCTTCGCGGCAGTCTTGTCGTGTTGTTAGTTTATGCCGCGATGATCTACGGGACATGGCATTTGTTTACGGTGACTCCAACGGAGTTCATTCCACCTCAGGACAAAGGCTATTTAGTTCTCAACGTGCGACTTGCCGATTCCGCATCTCTCGAACGGACTCAGGAAATCATGGCGAAGGTCGAAAACTTGGCGGGCAGTATTTCAGGAGTTCGCCACACTGTGGCACTCGCCGGACAGTCGTTGTTACTGAATGCTAACGCGCCGAATTTTGGTTCGATGTACGTCAACGATTTCAATCGCTTCGGTCGCACGTGGCAAGTCAATGTTCAGGCCGATGCCAAGTACCGCATGCAGACTCAGGACCTGCAGCGGATGTACGTAACATCTGCATCGGCCGGAACGGTGCCGCTCGCCAGCTTCATTCGTATCACGCCGGTCACCGGCCCGCTAATGATCATTCGCCACAACCTGTATCAGTCGGCATTCGTAAATGCTGATACCGCTGTGGGTGCGAGTTCCGGAGAAGCAATCGCGTCGTTGAAACGAATATGCTCGATCAGGAAACGAAGAAGGTGTCAGCGTCTACGAAGCAACGCTGGACGCCTGCCGCCTTCGCTTGAGGCCAATTATCATGACATCATTCGCCTTCATCTTTGGCGTTGTTCCGTTAGTCCTCGGTGAAGGTGCAGGAGCTGAAATGCGACGAACTCCTGGTACAGCCGTCTTCGCTGGAATGCTGGGCGTAACATTGTTTGGCATTTTGCTGACTCCCGTATTTTTTTACGTGATACAGCGATTGGCAAATTGGCAGAGTCTGCGCACTGCCAAAGACCTGCGGAACGATTCGATTTGATCTGAAGATCGCTCGGGAAACAACGATCTTTTTATTCCTACCGCCTGCGGCCAGCTACTTGTTCAGGTTCAGCGAATTTTTAAACCGAACGACGACAAAAGGTCGCAGCGGTAAACGCGCACGAATCCAGAACAGGCGCGAGATTGTCGGCTGCCATTGGTGCCCGGGGAATTCTGAGTCCGCTCGCACGATTTGCGTGATCTGTTCCAGCTGTTTCGAAGACGCTACGACGCTGTTTTGTGCATCAATCCCGGCGGTCTGCATTGCATCGACGTTGGCGGATGAAAGTTCTTTGATCAGGATACCATCACGATGTTCTGCCAGCCATTGTGAAAGTTTGTCAGCGCTGCGTGTTTTATGGACGTAACGAATACCGCCCAGATAATTCAGTTGCCCTTCATACAGTCCATACCACGCCACGTCGCCCTGATGACTCGCTGCAGTTTGCGCCAGTGGTCGGAATTCAAAATCCTTCCAGACCGTCGTCCGCGCAGAGACAATTGAAATAATCATAAACAGGATGGACGAAGTTCCGACAGCAAACACAGTCGATTCAATTCGCCGGAATGACCATGGAATAAGCAACACTCCGCAAGCCATCAGGGGCAACACATACCAGTCGGCAACCAAATAACGCATGGCTGCCTCATATGGTGAAGACAGATGATTTGCGAATAGCGGAAATGTCGCCAAAACAATCGTCCCTGCAATCAGGAAGGCCAGATCGCGTTTCGGGATCGGGCCTTCAATTGCAGTCAAAAGTCTGGTTAAAATCAACGCAAACGCCGGAACCACCGGTAATATGTAATGAATCTGTTTGCCGCTGACCAATGAGAGAATCAGGAAGGAAAAGCTGGCCCAGCAGATGAGGAATTTCATTGGCGAATCAAGTTTTGTAATCCTCAGACCACGCCAAACAGTGCCGATTGAGATCCAGGGAAGCAGGCAAAGAGGCAGGAATGGAAGGTACCACCAGAATGGATGACGATGCGCAAACGAATTCACCATACGACCGGCGGTTTGCCCGTAGAGTAACTCGTCGCTGTAGGCTTTGCCTCCGGCCGCCGCAGACGGAAGAGCCCATGAAAGTCCAATAGCGGCTGCGATCGCAAGTGCGGCGATGCAGCCAACATACCATCGGCCATCGCTGGTCCGAACTCGCAACGACCACCACGGCGCGAAGATCGCAGCCGGCAAGACGTGTACCAGAACCACTGGTCCCTTGGCGAGGATACCAAATCCCATGGCAATGCCGGCCATCAGCCAGCCAGTCTTCATGTCTCCTGCTTCAGCCCGCAGTACTCCCAGCAGTGCCAGCATGGTGCAGCAGGTCAACAGCGTGTCAAACATGGTCAGCGGGCAAAAGATCGTCCAGAGTACGATCGAAGCCAGCACCATCGGAGCGCAGCGGTGCAGGGGAGTTGATTCTGGCCACAGGCGGCGCGCCATCACTGCAGTCAGTAATAAGCACGCGATTCCGGCGAGAGGTGAGACAAGTCGAGCGGCATATTCGTTCAGGCCCGTAACGGACCAGACCGCATTGATCAGCCAAAACAGAAGCGGCGGTTTATGCGCATATGTTTCTGTATTCAAATGCGAAACCAGATAGTCCCCGGTGACATGAGCTTCCCACGCCACCGATAGATATCTGGTTTCATCAACTGGCAGCAATGGCCGACAGGCAATCGCGCAAGTCACCAGCAGCATCGTGATGCAAGTTGTCCACAGTAAGTATCGCATGCAGTCGTGCCGCTTAGGCTGCTTTCCGCTGCTGAACGGTCGAGGCGACCGGGCGATCTGCACTCATCGGAATTGTTTCCGGCGATTCTGAGGCCTTGTGCTGTGCGACGCGTTTGTTCTCGTTACGGATCAATTGCAGGTTTCGCACATAAATGAACAAACCTGATGATTGTCCGATCGTGAATACGATGTCCTGTTTATAGATCGCGTACACAAGTAGCATCAGCGAACCGCCGAGACTGAAGTACCAGAACGATCGCGGCACGACGCTGCGTTTTTCACGTTCGCTGCTAAGCCACTGCACGACGAACCGGGCTGTGAACAGGAGCTGACCTGTCAAACCGAATGCTATCCAGATTTGTTCGTTCGTCATAAACGGCATCCATTCTTTCCACAACCGCAAGTTTGTTTCGACGCAAGAGCCACGCGACACCCATAATGTCAACAATGCCCACCATCAGCCGTCGCAGCGTGTCATAATGCGATTTGCCGTGAGTGCGTACTCGATGATTGACAGGATATGAAATGACTTTGCCGCCGCTACGCACAACCAGAGCGGGCATGAAACGATGCATGTGATTGAATCGTGGCATGGTGACAAACGTCTGCTTCAGAAACACCTTGATTCCGCAGCCACTGTCGGGGGTTCCGTCTTGCAGGATTCGACTGCGAACTGCGTTCGCAATTTTTGAACTGATGAGTCGCCAGCGCGAGTCCAGTCGCTTGGCACGCAGGCCAGCAATCATGCGGACGTCTTCGGTTTGGCGTGACTGTGTCAACAAATCCACCATGCCGGGGATGTCCGCTGGGTCGTTTTGTCCATCGCCATCCAGAGTTGCAATGATCTCACCAGTTGCCGCATCGACGCCAGTCATCAGCGCGGTGCTTTGACCGCAGCTTGAAGCGTGTCGCACGATACGCAGTTGAGGAAACTCCGCTTGAATTTCATCCAGCCTGGTCGGCGTGTTGTCGGAGCTTCCATCATCGACAACGACGACTTCGTAGGATTCCATGCGCGCTAGCGAAGTGCGAATTTCATTGAGCAACTGCGGCAGGTTGTCGGCTTCATTGTGTGCCGGAATAACAACTGAAAGTAACATCTTGCTCCTCCTGTGAGCATTGTCGCGGTGTGATACCAAACGACACGAAGGCAATTCCTTTGCCTGATAAGACTCTAAGACTCAACAAAGTCTGATTCGGCATCAAACTCTTGTCAATCTGGCTTTTCCGGGGACGTCGTGAAGGAAACTCGGTTTTGCCATAACCGCGCGGTACCGCACAGTTGGAAGCGGCAACAATTGCTGAATCGAGGCAAGAACCGGCATTCCGTAGGACGGGTCTGGAGTCCCGTCCGACGGCCAGTGGGCCATCACCGGACCTGCTTCGGAACCTCCGCCATGCGTGTATTGGCATCTGGATGGCAGGCATCGCCGTAGTACAATCGATTTGCCGTCTGCAGCACCGACATCAATCGACTTGCGTCCTCTTTGTACAAGTCCGTCTTAGGGATCAATTCTGATGTGACAGGATCGACATCAAAACTAAACACTCGCTTCTGGGAACTCAAAATCGTGAGTTGATTTTTCGCATTCAGGAGAGCAATTTCGTGATTGTGCTGCATCATTGCGTAACCGTCCTTGGGGTCGATCGCCAATGCGTCGCGGCCAAAGAAGACAGACCGATAATCGCCACCCAGCAGTCCCATGATCGTTGGAGCGATATCCATTGAACTTGCAAGCGTACTGCACTGCGATGCACTCGACTGCTGGGGATCAATGACCAGAACGGGAACTCGATACGAACGAATCGGGAATAGCTGACTGCCGTAGACTCGCGCGCCATGATCGCCCATCACGATGAAGATGGTGTCCTTGTAATATACTTTTTCACGAACTCGACGAAAGAAATCCCCGATCGCCCAGTCGGCATAGCGAACGGCGTTTTCTCGAGTCTGTTCATCGCTATCGATGCGGCCCGCAGGATAGGTGTACGGGCGGTGATTTGAGACCGTCAACAAGGTGGCGATAAACGGTTTTCCCTTTTGATGAAGTTCGTCAATTTCTTCGATGGCGCGGTGGAACATGTCCTCGTCCGCCACGCCCCAGGCATTGACGAAGCCGGGATTTTCGAAGTCGCCCTGTTCGACAAAATGGTTGAATCCATTCGCCGTCATGAACGCCCGCACGCCATCAAACATGCCTCGACCAGCGGTTACAAACAGTCGCTCATAGCCGCGTTCCGCAAGCACGCTGGCCAGCGTAAACACGTTCGTAGAATGGTCTCGTTTCAGGATCGATTCGGTTGGCAAAGGCGGCATGGCAGTGGTGACTGCTTCTAATGCTCGAGCCGTACGGTTGCCGGTGGCGTACCAATTATTGAACAGTAGCCCTTCTGTACTGAGCTTGTCGAATTCCGCTGTCAGGCCACGATTGTCACCAAGGGCACCAATAAAATCCGAGCCCAGGCTTTCTTCAAGAATCAAAACGACGTTAGCGTTGCGCTGTGGTCGATTTGTTGACACAACGCGGTCGAGCGGATGCTGTGATCCAGGGATGAATTTGGAGTCCGCAGATTCGACGGAATCACGTGACAGAGCCACTGCTTCGGTTTCGGATGTTGTTTGGTAGAAGTCGTTGAAATCGAAACGACACGTCCATGCATAGTAGACGAAGCTGTAGATCCCATTGCCCGAGCATTCATTGGCCGTGCGGCTGCGAGTCACATGAATGCTGGACATAGGGGTTGAAAGCCACATCGTCAGGATGATGCAGAAAGTGGCTGCGACGATACTCCAGCGGCGGCGAGCTGGCATATGATCCTGAATGCGTCGCAGATATCGTTCCCGCAGAACGGCGTAGGCTGCCACGCCGACAATCAGAACCACTGTCAACAGCTTGCCGGTTTGATAGGACTCCCAGATGTTGCAGCAGACTTCCTTGGGATATACGAGATACTCAAAGGCAATGTAGTTCAGCCGAGTCTGAAATTCGGCGAAGAACAACCATTCGGCGACGACCACGCTAATCAGCATCGTGTAGCCTGAGAACCATTGAATTTCGAGTCCGATCTGTAATAGTCGCGGCAGTTTCTGCCGATTTCCAATCAGCGACAGAAAGATCATCTGTGGAAACGCACAGCACAGTGTGACGAAGACGTCGAATCGCAAACCCGTAAGGAAGACGAGGCCGAATTCTCCAAGGCTGAGTTCTGTGGGGTTGCTGAACCACAGGAGCATTGCGAGTCGCAGGGCGGTGAAGCAAAACAGAATGACGGCACAGATTTCCAGCAGGACGGAATATCGCCCGGCGAACTCGAATCGATTCGGGCGCTTAGCAGCTTTTTTTGCTGGAATGGCGGGCTCTGGGGTGGATGGGGCAATTACGTGCATTTGTGGCATTTCTAAAGAACTCGAATCACAAGTCGCTCGCCTTCGTGGTTTCAGCCGATCACAGCGATTTTCGAATTGCTGAATGGCCGAGCTGTCTGTTCTACGTTTGGAATACAGTCTCGTACCGATTGGCAAAACAGGTCAACGTCAGTAGCGGACAATGTTTGTCCACACTGGCGCTTGGCGTGCTGAAATTCGTCGACATGAAAAATCTGGGAATCGTTCATTAAGGCGACCCGGCTCCAATCTTTTCCGAAAGCGAGATGATTCAGGTTGTGTTTGGCGTTGGGCTTGATTCGACCAGTGTTTAGACATATCCCACCGTATCATAGAGTCACAGCGCAGGTTGCTGAGCGAGTGGATGTTCAGCAGCGGTCGCGAAATGAATGTCGTAGTGGATTTCGCCAGAAATCCTGCTCCTGCGTGGGATTTTGGCGAATTCCACTACAGTTACAGGCCGTTGTTTTCCGCCCAACACGGAGACACTGTCTTTTCTTTGCAGCGTAGACCAGCAAATAAGGGTGTTTTGTGGAACTTCCAAATCTTCCGCCGCTATTCGTCTACGGTGGCGTGCTGGTCGGGTTTGTCGTGACAAACCTGTTGCTGGCGCATCTGCTGGGGCCGCGTAAGCACACGCCGGTTAAGGATATGCCTTACGAATCGGGGATGGATCCGATCGGTGACGCGCGGCAGCCATTTGATGTGCGGTTTTATCTTGTTGCAATCCTGTTTCTCGTCTTTGACGTGGAACTGCTGTTTTTGTATCCATGGGCGGTCAGCGCCTATAGTGAATTTGGAATTCCGCCCGAACTGCGCGATACAGTATTTGGAGTCATGCTTGTTTTCATGGCAACTCTTTCCCTGGCGTGGGTTTATGCATGGCGGAAGGGAGTGTTTCGATGGCGGTAGGACTTCCGGAAAATTTGTTCATGACCAAGTTGGATGCTGCGGCCAGTTGGGCTCGTTCCAACAGTTTGTGGCCGATGCCTTTTGCCACCGCCTGTTGTGGCATCGAATTGATGGCAACAGCCGCGTCTCGACATGACTTGGCTCGATTTGGTGCAGAAGTCATGCGATTCAGCCCGCGTCAGTGTGACTTGTTGATCGTGGCTGGTCGAGTCGTCATGAAGATGCTGCCGGTATTGCAGCGAATCTGGTTGCAGATGCCCGAACCGAAATGGTGCATTTCGATGGGAGCCTGTGCGTGTTCCGGTGGCGTGTTCGATACATACGCGGTCGTGCAGGGCGTTGATCGATTCATTCCTGTTGACATGTATGTTCCCGGCTGTCCACCTCGTCCGGAGCAATTGATTGCGGCCATTATAGACATGCAGGCCAAGGTTCGTCGTACGGGGACTGTGAATGGCGCGGAATTCATGGCACGCGATACTCCGATGGGGCCGACGCCATTTGATGGTGATGAGCGTTACCGCATTCAGGACGCAAATCTTGTACAGCTTGGCGGTTTTTCGGCGGCAATGACGGGTGCTGGCTTGAAGCGAGGGGCAGGCAATCATGGTTGAGTTGTCTGTGTTGCAGGAGCGGTTTGGGGCGGATCTTGTTGAAAGCAGCTTCCGCGACAATCGACGGATCGATGTTCCGGCGGCGGAGCTGTTTCAAATCCTTGGCAGTCTCAAGAACGATCACGGCTTCAATTCACTGATTGATATGACGGCGGTTGACTATCTGGAATATGAAGGTGCCACGGATCGGTTTGGCGTTGTGTACATGTTGCTGGACATTTTCAGCGGCGAGCGTTTAATCATCAGGACGGCTGTGAATTTGCCCGATCCAAAATTGCCGTCTGCGTATTCGCTGTGGCGTGGTTGCGACTGGCTGGAGCGTGAGATTTTTGATATGTTTGGCATCGTGTTCGAAGGGCATCCTGACTTGCGTCGCATTCTGATGCCGGAAGAATTTGCAGCGTTTCCGTTGCGGAAAGATTACCCTCTGAAGGGGCGTGGTGAACGGCATAACTTTCCGGTGATTACGAGATCAGGGAGTTGACAAAGTAGACATCACTCTCCGAGTGATGAAGTTGATAGTCCGCTAACGCGGACTGAGGGCGTTCGTCACTCGGAGAGTGACGGCTACGATAATCGCAAACCGTTAGCATCGATCGGCTATTCAGTGTCGTAGTGGATTTCGCCATAAATCCTGCAATCGTATGGAATTCTGGCGAATCCCACTACAAGCAAAGACAGTTGCTTTCTGCTCGATGCTTAAACGATAATCTTCGAATCGCCAGCGTTTTACTGAGTCGTTCGTTTTCATTGGGTCGTTGAAGTCAGATGTTTCGTATAACAAAAGGTCTCAATTTACCGATCTCCGGTCAGCCTGCTCCTCAGATAGTCGCTGGGCCAGTTGTATCGCGCGTCGGCGTGGTGGCCGCCGATTACATCGGCATGAAACCCACGATGCTGGTGCAGGAAGGTGATCGTGTGAAAATCGGCGAGCCACTGTTTTCAGACAAGAAAACAAGCGGTGTGATTTTTACTGCGCCTGCCGCAGGACGTGTCAGCGAAATTAATCGTGGCGATCGCCGCATATTGCAGTCGATTGTCATTGATGTTGATGGCGATGATGCCGTCGAATTCACTCCGCTGGTTGAAAAAGATTTCCTGCGCGGCAACCGAGAACAGATTACGGAATTGTTGTCCACGAGCGGTCTGTGGACGTCATTGCGAACTCGCCCGTTCAGTAAGGTTCCTGCTGTCGGCACTGTGCCGCGATCGATCTTTGTGCAGGCAATGGATTCCAATCCCCTTGCCGCCGATCCAATGCCATGGATTCAATCGCATGAAGCAAGTTTTCGGCTCGGACTTCAGGCTTTAGCGAAGTTGACTGATGGTTCAGTTCATGTTTGCCATTGCCCCAATGCTGTGATGCCGGATGTTGGCGTTCCGTCGGTGAAGACAGCCACGTTTGAAGGTCCTCATCCTGCTGGGTTGCCCGGCACACATATTCATTTTCTCGATCCCGTCGGACCGCGAAAAGTTGTCTGGTACATCAACTATCAGGAGGTCATCGCGATAGGTCATCTGCTCGCCACGGGGCGCTTGAATACCGAACGAATGATTTCCATTGCCGGGCCCGCAGTTCAAAAACCACAGATCGTGCGAACTCGACTGGGTGCATCGTTGGAACAACTCACGGCTGGGCTTTTGGCTGACGGTTCAAGGCGGGTGATTTCCGGCAGTGTGCTCAGCGGCCGCCAGATCCATGCACCGATGGGTTATCTTGGTCGCTACCACTTGCAGATTTCAGCAATCCCCGAACACAGTCATCGAGAGTTCCTGGGGTGGCTGTCACCAGGTGGCGGACGTTTCTCTGTGAAGAATGTATTTACGTCGGCACTTGATCGAGCTCGCACGTTTGCGTTCAGCACGTCAACAGGCGGAAGTAAACGGGCGATGGTGCCGATCGGCATGTTCGAGAAGGTGATGCCACTGGATATCATTCCGACGTTTTTGCTACGATCTTTGATCACCAAAGATACGGAACAGGCACGGGCGTTGGGATGTATGGAGCTGGATGAAGAAGATCTGGCATTGTGTACTTTTGTGTGTCCCGGGAAGACGGAGTATGGTCCACTGCTTCGGGCAAGCCTGAATCAGATTGAATTGGACGGTTAATTCAATGAAGTTCATCAGATCATTGCTCGATCGCGTCGAGCCGACCTTTCATAAGGGCGGAAAACTGGAAAAACTGTATCCAGTTTATGAAGCGATCGATACGTTTTTCTACACACCTAACGAGGTGACTCACGGCGCTTCGCATGTCCGCGACGGCATGGACGTAAAGCGCATGATGATCACCGTTGTGATGGCACTGACGCCATGTATCTTCATGGCGTGCTGGAATACGGGCTATCAGGCCAATTTGGCGATTCAGTCGGTGATCGAAGCGGGGACACCAGCGGCGGAGGTGCTTGCATCTGGTGGCTGGCGGCTTTCCTTGTTGCAGGCGGTGGGTTTTGACCCAGGTGCCGGGCCGGGATTTTTGATCAATGTGCTGCATGGGGCGTTGTATTTTGTGCCCGTATTCCTTGTCACGAACATCGCCGGCGGCACATGGGAAATGATTTTCGGTATCGCCCGGAGGCATGATATCAATGAAGGATTTCTTGTCACAGGAATGCTGTTTCCGTTGACGTTGCCGCCGACGATACCGCTGTGGCAAGTGGCTTTGGGAATCAGCTTCGGCGTTGTCTTCGGTAAAGAAGTCTTCGGCGGGACCGGGAAGAATTTTCTAAACCCAGCGTTGACCGCTCGTGCGTTCCTGTACTTTGCTTATCCCAGTCAGATCATTGGCGACAAAGTCTGGGTGGCACTGGATGGATACACGGGGCCGACATTGCTGACGTCAATGGGTTCGGTTCGCAACGTAGTACCGGATTCCTTTAAGTCCGTGGCTTCCAGTTTGAATATGACCTGGTATGACGCATTCATGGGCTGGATTCCGGGATCGATGGGTGAGACGTCAACGCTGGCTTGCATTTTTGGTGCGGCGTTCTTGATTCTCACAGGCGTTGGTTCCTGGCGAATCATGGCCGGTGTTTTTGTCGGTGCCTTTGGTCTGGCGGGATTACTCAACGGTGTCATCAGCGACACGAACGCAGTTTTTCAGGTTCCCGCGCATTGGCATCTGGTGACCGGCGGCCTGGCATTTGGACTGGTGTTCATGGCGACTGATCCAGTGTCCGCCGCGATGACGGAAACCGGCAAGTGGTTCTATGGAATTCTGATCGGCGTCATGACGATCCTGATTCGAGTGGTCAACCCGGCGTTCCCGGAAGGCATCATGTTGGCGATTCTGTTCGGCAACGTGTTTGCACCGGTGATCGACTACGTTGTCGTTCAGCAAAACATCAAGCGAAGGGTGGCTCGCGATGCAGCGTGATTCAATTGCCAATACGTTCCGAGTCGCCATTCTGTTGTGTCTGGTGTGTTCGATCGCTGTGTCATCACTTGCGGTTGGGTTGCGTTCGACTCAGAAAGAGAAGAAGGAAGAATTTCGCCAACAGAATATTCTGAAGGCTGCCGGAATGTGGCCTACTGGTCCGGACGCCGGCGACGTCGATACAAAGGCGTTGTTCGAAGAAAACATTACGCCGGTCGTGCTTGATTTCAGCAAAGATACGCTGACAGAAGTATGGAATCCTGGTGCCCTGGAGATAGAAACTGAGGTTGCGTTACGAGATCAGAAACTCAGTCAATTGATCGATGGCACTGACGAGATGGGCTCAGACATTGCTGGGATTCGCCGTCGCGAAGGTTTTGCGACGATCTATGAAGTTCGGGATGGAGATCGCCTGAAGACATTAATTCTGCCGATTCGTGGTTACGGACTTTGGTCAACCTTGTGGGGATTTATTGCCGTTGATTTTTCAGACGCGACGAATGATGCGGCTTCCCTCAAGGTTGAGGGGTTGACCTATTACAAACATGCGGAGACGCCAGGGCTTGGCGGCGAAGTTGACAACCCTGGATGGAAAGAAAAGTGGAGTGACAAGCAGCTCTTCGACAGCGAATGGAAGGTCCGACTGGAGGTGGCCAAAAATGCCACCGGGAACTATCAGGTGGATGCACTGTCTGGTGCTACGATCACATCGAATGGTGTTTCCAACATGTTGTTGTACTGGCTGGGTGAGCCTGGTTATGGGCCATATTTGAAATCGCTGCTGGAGAAGAACGATGGCCGAGCAAACCCCTAAACAGATCCTGCTGGATCCGATTCTGGAAAGCAATCCGATCACACTTCAGATTCTTGGACTGTGCAGCGCGCTCGCAGTGACTACGAATCTGAACACGTCGCTGGTGATGGCGGTCGCGGTGACGCTGGTGACAGCCTGTTCCGGTGCGGCCGTCGCGTTTATTCGCAAGCAAATTCCCAGCAGTATCCGTATCATCGTCCAAATGACGGTCATCGCCTCCATGGTGATTGTGGTGGATCAGTTTCTTCAGGCGTACGCATTCTCGCTGAGTCAGAAGCTGTCCGTTTTTGTCGGCCTGATAATTACAAATTGCATCGTAATGGGGCGAGCAGAAGCGTTCGCGATGAAGAATGGTCCATGGTTGAGTTTTGTCGATGGCCTTGGAAATGGTCTTGGATACGGCGTTGTTCTGGTCATCATTGGCTTTGTTCGAGAGCTGTTGGGATCCGGAAAGGTCTTTGGGATGACCGTCCTGAAGACCGTTACGGACGGCGGCTGGTATGTGCCCAATGGTCTGATGCTGATTTCGCCGAGCGCATTTTTTCTGATTGGTTTGTTGGTATGGCTGAATCGTACGATCCGACCGAGCCAGATCGAGAAGGAGTAGTTTCATGATGAGCCACTATTTGAGTTTGTTTGTCAAAGCGATCTTCCCGGAGAATCTGGCTCTGGCGTTCTTCCTGGGGATGTGTACTTTTCTGGCCGTGTCAAAAAACGTCAAGACCGCTTTCGGCCTTGGGATTGCGGTGACGTTGATTCAAGCGATCACAGTGCCAGTGAACAACCTGATCTTTCAATACTTGTTGCAGCCCGGTGCATTGTCATGGACGGGCAGCAAAAGTCTGACGGAACAGGATCTCATGTTTGTGGGTTTGATTTGCTACATCGGCGTAATCGCGGCGATGGTGCAGATCCTCGAAATGGCGCTGGATAAGTATTTTCCTGCGTTGTATTCAGCGTTGGGAATTTTCCTGCCACTCATCACTGTGAACTGTGCGATTCTGGGTGGCACCTTGTTGATGGTCGAGCGAAATCTGAATTTCCCGGAAAGCGTTGTCTTCGGTGTCGGTTCCGGTTTCGGCTGGGCGATGGCCATTGTTGTGCTGGCCGGGATTCGGGAAAAGCTGAAGTACAGCGATATACCGCCCGGCCTGCGTGGATTGGGGATTACGTTCATTTCCGTGGGCCTGATGGCGTTGGCGTTTCAATCCTTTTCCGGGATAAAACTCTGAGCACAGCGGGGCTCCCGTTCGGCTCGGTCTTTTCCTCCCCCCTGACACTTCTTCAACTGGTTTCACGAAGATGCTGGAAGTCTTTTTCGGTGTAGCGATGTTCACAGGAATCATCGTTGCGCTGGTTAGCTTAATTGTTGTCGCTCGCAAGCAACTGGTCACCGGTGGCGATGTATCAATTCTGATCAATCATCAGAAGAAGATCACTGTTCCTGCAGGTGGCAAGCTGCTGAATGCGCTCGCAGCGGAAGGCATCTTCGTGTCGTCCGCCTGTGGCGGCGGTGGTACGTGCGCGCAGTGCAAAGTCAAAGTCATGTCCGGCGGCGGTGAAATTCTTGCCACAGAAAAGGGTCATATCAACAAGGCTCAGGAACGTGAAGGTTGTCGATTGTCGTGTCAGGTTGCCGTGAAGCAGGACATGCAGATTGAAGTACCTGAAGAAGCGCTCGAAACGAAAAAGTGGCGATGCAGGGTTCGTTCAAATCGCAACGTTGCGACATTCATTAAGGAACTGGTTCTTGAATTGCCGGAAGGTGAGGAGGTTGGTTTCAAGGCGGGTGGTTATATTCAGATCGAATGTCCTCCGCATCAATTGAAATACTCAACATTCGACATTGAAGAAGACTTCCAGGGTGATTGGAACAAGTTTGATCTGTGGTCGATTGAATCGGTCGTCACCGAGCCTGTGATTCGCGCGTATTCGATGGCCAATTATCCGGGCGAGCAGGGCATCATTATGCTCAACGTTCGTGTGGCGAGTCCTCCACCGCGCAGCCCGAAAGGTACGCCTGCGGGAAAGATGTCGTCGTTTATTTTCAATCTGAAGCCGGGCGACGAAGTGACGATTTCCGGTCCTTACGGCGAGTTCTTCATCAAGGAAACGCCTGCGGAAAAAATCTATATCGGCGGCGGAGCGGGCATGGCTCCTTTGCGATCGCACATCTTTGAACTCTTCAAGAATATGGATACCGACTGCAAGGTATCATACTGGTACGGCGGTCGCAGTTGTCGGGAGCTGTTTTATATTGATGAGTTCGAAGAGCTGGAGAAAAAGTTCCCGAATTTCAAACTGAACATCGCATTGTCCGAGCCACAGCCGGAGGACAATTGGACTGGAATGAGGGGCTTTATTCATCAGGTTTTGCTGAATGAATATCTGTTGAAGCATCCCGCTCCTGAGGATTGCGAATACTATGTCTGCGGCCCGCCGATGATGCTGTCGGCCGTGCGAAAGATGCTGTCGGACCTCGGAGTCGAACCGGAAAACGTGGCGTACGACGACTTCGGCGGGTAAGTGATTCGGTGTTTGTTCTGACAAAGTAGACGTCACTCTCCGAGTGACGCGGGCTGCTGAAAAGTACGGCAGGCTTTCCAGCCTGACATGACGAAGAACAAGTCAGCCTGGAAAGCCTGACGTACTTTATTTCAATACTGTTCCATTGCGATTCAGTCCCGGAGGCCGCCCGATTTCTTACATGAGTTTTTTTCATTCATTGTCGCTCGCCTTTTATGTCAATGCGATTTGTATTTCTAATCGTCCTGTCATTCATCGTCCTGTCACTAAAAAACCGGGTGTCAATTTCAACGGCGGCTGCCTGATCAACGAACCGCGCGAATCCGATGTGCGGGTTCTGTGTTGTCTCCGGAAACTTCTATTGACAGGACGATTAGGGTCAGGACGATGAATCGCAGGATTGAAAATGAATAATCGTATTTCAATTTTCCCGACGATTTTGATGACGTTGTTCATCGTGGGGCCAACGCTCGGTGCTGAATCGCTGAAGTTCGACGGACAGACGATGGGGACGTATTATTCGATCGCGATCGATGGTGCCGTTGAGGCTGCTCGCGATGAGATTCAGACAGACATTGATGAATGTCTCGCAGACGTGAATCGCCAGATGTCGACGTGGGATCCAGAATCAGAAATCTCGAAATTTAACCAGTCCGAGAGTCTCGACTGGTGCTCTGTCAGCCCCGAGTTTGCGATGGTCGTTGCGGAATCCATTCGCATTCACGAGCTTACAAACGGCGCGTTTGATCCGACTGTCGCACCATTGATTGACTTGTGGGGATTTGGTGCGAAGCGACCGAAGGCTTTTCCATCGCAGGAAGCGATTGATGCCGCTCTTGTAGGAGTCGGGATGGAGTTCATCGAAGCGCAACGGGAACCGTCAGCTATCAGACGTACGAAGGCGGGCATCACGCTGAATCTTTCGGCAATTGCCAAAGGTCATGGTGTCGATCGTGTGTCCGAACTATTGACATCGCTCGGATATCCGTCGCATGTCGTGGACATTGGTGGAGAAGATCGAACGGGTGTTGCCAAGTCGAATGGTGACAAGTGGCGACTTGGCGTTGAGTCGCCGTTTGGTGAGATTCAGCGCGTTGTCGAATGCACGGAACAGTCGATTGCTACGTCGGGGGACTATCGAAACTATTTCGAGATCAAAGGAGTTCGATATTCGCACGCGATTGATCCCGCTACAGGTCGCCCAGTGGCAAATCCTCCGGCGTCAGTATCGGTACTCAGTGATTCGTGCATGACAGCCGACGCTCTGGCAACCGGCTTGATGGTCATGGGAACTGAGAAGGGATTTCAATTCGCCGAAGAGCATAACCTGTCTGTTTTGTATCTGGACGTGATCGATGGGAAAAAAATCGTCGAGCATGCGAGTGGCCAGTTTCTTCAGTCTTCTCTCGTGGATGCAACAACATCGCCAGAAAAGTCTGATAAGCCCGTGACTCAGGATGCGGCCGGTGGGCGATGGATTCCATTCGTTGCCGCACTCGCAATTTTTCTGCTGGCTGTTACTGGGATGGCGGTGGGCGTGCTGGCAAAGAATCGAGAATTGCAGGGCAGTTGCGGTGGGCTTTCCTCCATGCCGGGACAGGATGGAAAGTCGATCTGTGAGCTTTGCACGATCCCTAAGGATCAGTGTACGAATCCCGAAATGCTCGAAAAACTGAAGAGAGAAACAGCCAAAGTGAGCGATGTCTGATGCTCAGTATGAGCAATTCTTTACCACCCGCCCAAAGATGTTTGATGTATTGGAGGTTTGGGGATTTTGCGGCCAGGTACTTGTTCGTGAAAGCCAAATCCGCGAAGCCATTCTCAGCGAAGCGACGGTAAAACAAACTCTCTGGTGATTTTCACCGTCTGTGCAAGAATGCAGTGAATGGGAAAAATGCTTTCCATGCGTGCTGCCCTATTTGTTTTAAGGCTTCGCGATCATCATACGGTGTCTAAACTCACTCTGTCGATGCCGCAAGTTTCCACTCTTTCCATCGGCCTTCTTCGATGCCCTTAACTGCTGTTGATAATCTGGAAGCTGAATCGGCCGAGCAGGAATACGTCTGGACGCTGAACTTTGGGCCTCAACACCCTGCGACGCATACAACTTTGCGGCTGGTGCTGACTTTGGATGGTGAGCGAGTTCTGAAAGCCGTGCCTTATGTTGGTTATCTGCATAGTGGTTTCGAGAAGCTTGGCGAACATCTGGATTTCAACCAGTACGTGACGATTGTCGATCGCATGAACTATCTGTCGCCGTTGGCGAACGAGATTTCATGGCATCATGCTGTTGAAAAACTGCTGGACATTGAATTGACGCCTCGCTGCAAGTATTTGCGAACGATTCTTGCTGAACTGATGCGAATGCACGACCATCTGCTGAATGTTGGGACAACGGCACTGGATTTGGGTGGGTTTACGGCGTTTCTGTATTTCTTTCAGCAGCGCGAGCATATTTACGACATCGTTGAAATGGCGTCCGGGCAGCGATTTCACACCAGCTATACTCGAGTGGGCGGTGTACTCTTTGATGTCAACATGGAATGGATCAACAGCGTTCGGAAGTTCATTAAAGAGTTTCCGAAGGTCTACGATGAAGTCGATCGGCTGCTGACGAAGAATCGCATTTTCGTGGATCGCACGAAGGGGATTGGGTATCTCAGCAAGGAAGACGCGATCAATCTCAGTGCCAGTGGACCAGTGGCGCGGGCGAGCGGAGTGGAACGCGATTTGCGCCGCGATGAGCCGTATCTGGCGTATGAAGATCTGGATTTTAACGTCGTCTGTTCTAAGAGCGGCGACTGTTATGCACGGTATTTGGTGCGGATGCAGGAACTGCTGGAGAGTCTGAAGATTATTGAGCAGGCCATCGAAAATATCCCCGGTGGGCCGGTGAATGTTGCGGTCGATAGTGACGTGGTCTTGCCAGCGAAGCCGTCCGTCTATCGCAGTATCGAAGGACTCATTCAGCACTTCGAAGTGATCATGCCGAACAAGGGCTATGCTGTGCCGCGCGAGCAGGTTTACGCGGCGACGGAATCACCTAATGGCGAACTGGGGTTCTTCATTGTCGGCAATGCGGAGACGCGAGCCTACCGGGCGAGGACTCGTCCGCCTTCGTTTCTTCACTTCTCAATGTTTCCGCACTTGATCAAGGATCATCAGCTCAGCGACGTCGTCGCTGTGCTTGGTAGTATTAACATTATTGCGGCGGAGCTTGACCGATAGTCAAATTTCAGGCTGTGACGAGCGTTGCGAAGTCACACTGTTACTTGTTCCGGGGCTGGAGCCCTGGAGCGAGTTTGTAAAAGGTGATTGATGATGAGTGTTCTGAGCGAAGAACTCAAAGAGCAGATACGGGCGAACTTCCCGAAATACCCCAACAAGCGTGCGGTGACTTTGCCTGCGTTGCATCTTGTTCACGATGCGATGCGCGAGGTTTCAACCGGAGCGATCGTTGAGATTGCGGAGTTGCTGGAGCTGCATCCTGCGGAAGTTCACGACACGATGTCGTTCTATAACTTCTTCAAAGATGATACGCATAAGTTGGGGAAGCATCGCATCTGGGTGTGCCGCAGTATTTCGTGTATGTTGCGCGGGGGTGAAGAGGTTCTGGAAGAAGTCTGCAATAAGTTTCACGTTCATCCAGGGCAGACGTCGGCAGATGGCAAGGTGACGCTGGAGTTTGCGGAGTGTCTCGGGGCCTGCGAAGGTGCTCCGTGCATTCTGGTGGATGATGAGTGCCATATGGATATGAATGCAGAGTCGGTGTCAGCGTTGATTGAGAAGTTGTAGATTGTGATGTGGAGTACAGATGAATGATGGATTTCGGGAATCGAGTTTATCTGGAGACTTCATTCATCAGCTATTTGGCAGCCAAAGATAGCACTGATATTTTCGTGGTAACAAGGCAGCGTGAAAGCAGAGATTGGTGGGAGAACAGCCGCAACGAATTCGAAGTCTTTGTTTCAGATGCGGTGCATCGGGAAGCCGCAAGAGGAAACGCAACGTATGCAAAACAGAGACTTGAACTCCTGGATGGACTGGAAATCCTCGATACTACAGATGCTGTCCTCGGCTTGGCACGTGAATTAGTAAGGCGAAAAGCAGTGCCGGAGAACGCTGAAGAAGATGCCGTTCATATTGCTGTCGCTGCTGTTCACAACAGGGACTTCCTGCTCACTTGGAATTTCCGGCATATCAACAATCTCTTTCTTAAACTGAAAATTGCTGAAGTTTGTAAAGACAATGAGTTTCAGTTTCCCCAAATCGGATCTCCCCAGGAATTAAAGCGAGGATTGAAATGATTACCGACCCGGTTATTGATGAACTTCATGCGATTAAAGACCAGCTCTCCCGCGAGGCGAATCATTCCGTGGACGAGTTGGTTCGGCAGATGCGGGAGGAGGCGAAAGCAGCAGGCCGAAAGCATGTGTCATTTGAATCAGAAAAGAGAGTAAATCCGTCGCCTCAAAAGGCAACTGCAGGGAATTGACCAACGGTTTCGTAAACTTGTTTTAGGTGGCCCGTATCGTGGCAAAGTTTGAACCAGTTTTGTTTGCTCGAATCAATAAGCCGGACAGTACGTCTCTAAAGACTTACAAAGCCGATGGTGGTTACGCGCGGATTAAAGAAATCCTCAGCATGGCGCCGGGCGATGTCACGAACATCGTGAAGGACTCTGGCCTGCGTGGTCGTGGTGGTGCCGGTTTTCCGTGCGGATTGAAATGGACGTTTCTGCCCAAGGATCATCCGGGCCCGATTTATCTGTGTATCAACGCGGACGAAAGCGAACCAGGGACGTTCAACAATCGGATTCTGATGGAGAAAGATCCTCATCAGTTGATCGAAGGCATCCTGATTGCCTGCCACGCGATTCGATCGAGTAATGCTTACCTGTATCTGCGATACGAATACGGTCGCAGCTATCGCGTTCTGGATGCCGCGATCAAAGAATGTTATGCCGCAGGGCTGCTCGGGAAGAACATTCTGGGGACGGACTTCTGTCTGGATATCGTGCTGCATCGTGGAGCAGGTGCGTATATTTGCGGCGAAGAAACGGGCCTGATTGAAAGTTTGGAAGGCAAACGAGCATGGCCTCGTATTAAGCCGCCGTTTCCTGCGATTGAAGGGCTTTTTCGCAAGCCAACGATTGTGAACAACGTCGAAACGTTGTGCTGCGTGACTCAGATTTTGTATCGCGGCAAGGAATGGTTTCAGTCGATTGGAATTCCGCCGGATCCCAATAATCCACGTGATCCGGGTAGTTATGGTCCAAAGTTATACTGTGTCAGCGGCCATGTGAATAAGCCTTGCTGCGTAGAGCTGCCTCTGGGTGTGACGGCTCGCGAACTCATTGAAGAACACGCGGGCGGAGTTTGGAAAGGTCGCAAGGCCAAGGCTGTGGTTCCGGGTGGAATCAGCATGGGATTTCTGTCGGATAAGGAACTCGATACGAAGCTGGACTTCGCAGGTCCTGGCAAGGTCGGCTGTCTTGGACTGGGGACGGCGGCAGTTGTTGTCATTGATGATCAGACAAGTATGGTGGATGTCCTGTTCAACTGCTGTCGATTTATGTCCCACGAATCCTGTGGTCAATGTACTCCGTGTCGTGAAGGCACGGCGTGGATGACAAAGATTTTGACTCGTATTCGCGAAGGGCAGGGGCGATTGGAAGACTTGGATCTACTGACGGAAGTTGCGGGCTCGATGGGCATTATTCCGGGCACAACCATCTGCGGACTTTCTGATGGAGCCGCCTGGCCGGTGAAGAATGCGATCAGCAAGTTCCGTGGTGACTTTGAAGAATACATCAACAGTAAGCGGGCGACAGTGACGTCGGCTCAGACGCTGATGGAAGTGCATTAAAAATTGAAGATTTGAGATTTTCGATTTCAGATTTGAATCAATGGATCAGGTAACGGCATGGCAATAGTTACAGTCAACGGTAAAGACATCGAAATCGGCGCGAGTGAGCGGCTGAACTGTATCGAGGCGGCGGCAAAGGTCGGTGTTGAAATCCCGGCGTATTGCTGGCATCCGGAATTGTCAGTTGTTGCAAGCTGCCGCATGTGCCTGGTTGAAGTCGGCGACAAAAAGCCGGACGGCACAGTCGCGATGCAGCCTAAATTGGTTCCAGGTTGTCAGACACCAGCCAAGGACGGCACTGTCATTATCTCCGACAGCCAAAAGGTGAAAGACGCTCGCAAAGCGACTCTGGAATATCTGCTGCTGAATCATCCGCTCGATTGCCCAACGTGTGATCAGGCGGGCGAATGTTACCTGCAGGACTACAGCTTCAACTATGGGCGTGGCTACAGCCGTCTGAACGAACCGAAGAATATCAAGCCGGATAAGACTTACATCGGCGATCAGATCACGCTCTTCACAGATCGATGTATCATGTGTACTCGCTGTGTGCGATTCACTCGCGAGATCAGTGGATCGGCGGAGCTGCAGGTTGTCAGTCGTGGTTCACATGAAGAGATTGATATTTTTCCCGGTTATCCTGTGAACAATCCGTTGGCTGGCAACGTTGTTGATCTGTGTCCGGTTGGAGCGCTGTGCAGCAAAGACTTCTTGTATCAACAGCGAGTTTGGTGGCTCAAGAGTGCGTCGTCGGTTTGTCCGGGTTGCAGTACTGGTTGCAGCATCACGGTGGATCAGAATGAAGAACGAGTTTACCGACTTCATCCGCGTCCGAATGAGAAAGCTCAGGGGAGCTTCATGTGCGATGCCGGTCGTTTTGGTTGGAAGTACACACATTCCGATCAGCGTCTGATGTTCCCGGAAACCAGAACCAGTGGCCAGGTGACATCGACTGATTTCGACGCTGTATTAAGTTCCGCGCGAACTGCTTTGGTGAAGGCTGCTCAGAGTGGACCAGGCAAAATCGCGGCTGTGCTTTCACCGTGGATGACGGTTGAAGAAGCGTACTTGCTCGCGAGTTGTCTCAAAGGAATCGCGGCGGATGTGACGCTGGCGATGGGACCGGTGCGGGTCGAAGGTCAGGACGATCAGTTCCCGAAAGATATCAAGGGTAATGTTGTTGAGCCGGTGAAGTTCACAATTCGAGCTGAGAAGTGCCCGAACCGCGCTGGTGTGGACGCTGTGCTGACTCATTTCGCCGGCGATGTGATGCCGTTTGAAGAGTTGCTGCGATTGTCATCAGCCAGTAAGTTCAGTGCGGTTTATCTGGTTGGCGGTGATCCTGATGGCTGGATGACCGACATTCATGCTGAAGCGTTCAGCAAGGTTGAAACAGTCATCGTGCAGGACATTCTGTCGTCACCGGTTTTGAAACATGCGACACACGTGTTGCCGTCTGGAACATTTGTGGAACGTGAAGGAGTGTTCGTGAACCACAAAGGACTGGCTCAGTTGATTCATCGTTCCGTGCGTGGCCCCGATGGGACTCGCCCGGATGGACGTTTGTTGTGGGAACTTGCTGAACGTCGGGGATTAATTCAGATGGAAGCGTTGCGAAAAGAAATTGCCGCGACAATTCCGGCACTGGCGGCAATCGCAAGCCCGGAACTCAAAGGGCAGGGCGTGTTATTGGAAGAGGCGATAGCTGCAACTTTATAGGTGAGCGGCAGGTGTCAGCCTGCCGGTACGAAAACGTGGTAGCGAAGAACGGACGTTATTCAGCTCGCGGTTAAAAGAACGTGGTACCGGAGGGCTGACGCCGCTCCGCTCGCCGAATGAGGTTAGATTTATGCCAGAGATCCTGATAACTCTTTTAACAATCGCTGTCGTCGTCGGGGCGATACCGGGCGTCTGCAACTATCTGATTCTGCTCGAACGTAAACTGTCGGCATGGATGCAGGACCGTATTGGGCCGAACCGCGTTGGGCCGATGGGATTGTTTCAGCCTTTAGCGGATGGCATCAAGCTGTTGCTGAAGGAAGACGTGATCCCGCCGCATGTCGATAAAGTTTTGTTTTTGATCGCTCCGGCAATTTCTGTCCTGACCGCGATGCTGGCGTTTGCTGTTGTGCCATTCGGGCCTGTGAATGATCCGACAGTGCCGTCGTTTATCCGATTTATTATTGCGCCGAATATCGACATTGGGCTGATCTTCATTTTCGCGATCGGAAGTCTTGGCGTCTATGGCGTCGTGCTTGGTGGCTGGGCTTCAAACAACAAGTACAGTGCGTTGGGAGCGATGCGAGCGAGTGCCCAAGTGGTGAGCTATGAAATACCGCTGGGTATGTCGGTGTTGGGGATCGCGTTGCTGTCGGGCACGCTGAATCTCGAAAAGATCATGCAGATTCAGACCGACGGCGGTTTGATGAGCTGGAATATCTGGTTTCAGCCGCTGGCCGCGTTGATGTTTTTTACCGCATCGCTGGCCGAGGCAAATCGATTACCTTTTGACCTTGCAGAATGCGAACAGGAACTCATTGGTGGTTGGCATACGGAATACAGTGCATTGAAGTGGGCGTTGTTTTTCCTTGGAGAATACACGCATATGATCACGATCAGTTTCCTGACGGCGATTCTGTTTTTGGGTGGTTGGAGCTTCCCGTTTATCGCAGAAGCCACGAGTGCATATCCGGGTTTGTGGCTTGTGAAGCTGCTGATTCTTTGTGGCAAAGCATTTTTCTTTATCTGCGTGATGATCATGCTTCGCTGGACGATTCCTCGCTTTCGTTTTGACCAGCTCATGGAGCTGGCATGGAAGGTGATGATTCCTCTGTCACTTGCAAATCTTGTGATGGTGATGTTCTGCAAGCATTTCGAATTCAGTCAGTGGTGGCTGCTGGTGGGATCCTTGGCATTGTTCGCCGCCTGGGGCACGATCAGTGCAAAGTTGCGAGAGGCGGAACTGGCGGAACGGCCAGGGTATGTGAAGCGGAAAAAGGTTGTTGCGGCGGCTGCGACTCACGGTCATGCAGCAGGGCATCATTAGATTTGAAAATCCATCACGTTTAACCCGTGGCCGAAGGTTAGACCGTCAAATCCTGGCCTACGGCCACGGGTTAAACGGCAGACACTGAACACCGAAAACTATCTACATATGACTGAAACAACAACAAAACCGAAGAAGACGATTACGTGGGTCGAGGAGCCGGAAATGGGCTTCTGGGAATCCACGTTCGTCCCAGCGATCTTGAAGGGTCTGAAGACGACTCTGAAGCATGTCACCGATCGCAAAACTGTGACGCAGCAGTATCCCGAAGTGAAACCCGATCTTCCGCTGCACTACCGTGGCGTTCATCGTCTGAATCGCGACGAAAAAGATCGTGTCAAATGTGTAGCCTGCATGATGTGTGCGACGGCGTGTCCGGCAAACTGTATTTCGATCGAAGCGCAGGCTGCACCGCCGGAATGGCCTGATCGAGATAAGTTTCCGAAGTCATTCGTGCTGGATGAACTGCGTTGCATCTATTGCGGGATGTGTGAAGAAGCGTGTCCGGTCGATGCCATTGAACTCACCCACATCTACGACCTGACCGGCGAAACGCGTGACGCATTGTTGTTCGACATGGACAAATTGCTGAGCGTTTACGACAAGACCAAAGACAATCCTCGCGATCCGGTTCGTACGAAACGCGGGATTCTTGGTCCGGCGGCTGAGTTTGGTTCATTGCCGACTCTGGGCCCGGCGACTTCGGTTCCGGCAACTGAACGATCTGCAAAGAATCCAACCGCTGGCGTGATTCACGGCAACATGGAGACGCACTCATGATGGGTTGGATTCAACAGCATCCAATGACAATCGTTGGACTGGTACTGTGGATGATTGGCATTCTGTGGCTCATGCCTGGCAAGAATGCAACGAAGCCGCGACCTCACATGATTGGTGTTCTGATCACGGCTGTCGGCCTTGTGACGTTTTGCCTGTCGTGTGGGAAAGCCAATTCTGAACTGGCGGATGACGTTATGTTCTGGACCTTCGGCATCGGGGCGTTGATGAGTGGCGTATTGATGATTACAGCGCGCAACCCGGTGTATGCCGCGTTGTGGTTCGCTCTGGCGACGTTAAGTACCTGTGGATTGTTTCTGTTGCAACACGCTCCATTTTTGGCGGCGGCAACAATCATCGTTTATGCAGGTGCTGTGATTGTGACGTTCCTGTTTGTCATCATGCTGGCTCAGCAAAGCGGAGCGGCAGGGTATGACCAAAAGTCCAGCCAATCCCTGCTGGCGACGATTTCCGCGTTCGTGTTGTTAGGGGCTTTGTCCGTGACGCTGCTGTCAGAAAAGATTGATATTGAACGCCCGGTGATTCCCGTTGCTGTTTCGAACGAAGCGAAAGATCGGTCGGATCAGACGAATCGGACTGATCTTGTTGAAAAGGCAGCACTGGCTGGCAATCTATTAAGCAAAGCCGACGCCGAACACCCGGTTGGCAACATGAAGGGCCTTGGAAAGTCACTGTTTGGTGATTATTTATTTGCGGTCGAACTTGCGGGAACATTGTTGCTGGTCGCCAGTATTGGCGCGATTGCCATCGCACCGCGAAGAGAGCAGGGGACCCTATGATACCCGATGAACAAAGATTTTTACTGGTCGGGGCCGGGCTGTTTGTGCTTGGTGCAATCGGTTTCATGACACGTCGCAACTTGATCTTGATGGTGCTGTCGGCGGAACTGATGTTGCACGGCGTCTCACTGACGCTGGTCACGTTTGGTCGCATGCATCAGACCAACGAAGGACAAGCCTTCACGATTTTCACGCTCACTGTCGCCGCGTGTGAAGCAGGGCTGGCATTGTCGCTGGTGTTGTCGCTGTATCGCAAGTCGCATTCTCTGGATATTCAGCTGTGGTCAGAACTTCGCGAGACCGACATGGCAGGACCAAAGCTTGAGATTCGCACATTGAGTGATGAACCAACGTCATCATACGAAGACATTCCAAAGCTAACACCAGCTGGTATTGTTCCAAAGGATCAGCCCAGAACAACGGCGACGTCCGCCGCAACGTCGACGAGGACTTAGGATTAGTCAGGACAGGCTTCCAGCCTGTCACTCACGAATAGACAGGCTGGAAGCCTGTCCTGCGTTTCAAAACCGACACCGTCGTTTGAGTTCCAACTTATGTCTGAAGACGTCCAACAAATTATCCTGTGGCTGATTCCGGCGGCTCCGCTGATCTCCGCGATCATCACCGCGTTGCTGGGGCCAAAGCTGCTGTGCTATAAGAGTCACCTTCCGTGCTGGTCGGCGATTGCTGTATCGTTTGTTTGCTCGTTGATTCTGCTGCTGAAAATTTTACCATCGGTTGGGCATGTTGCCGCGTCTGTTGATGGTGTCGTTGCTGCGGAAAGCCAAGCGGCAGACACTCATTCAGCCGCCGCTCCTCAAGTGGTTGCCGCTCATGCTTCTCATAAATCCCATACGTCTCACGACGGACATTCTGCAACCGTCCCGCAAGTCATTGCCACCGGCTACGAATGGTTCTCAGTTGGTTCACTGCACGCCAATATCGAACTTCGGGCTGACGCGATCACTGCCATTATGCTGACCATGGTGACGGGGGTGAGTCTGTTAGTTTCGATCTTTGGTTCCGGTTACATGAGCCACGATCCAGGCTATCCTCGATTCTTTGCCGCAGTCTCGCTGTTCGTGTTTTCGATGTGCATGCTGTTGCTGTCTGGCAGCTTTATTCAGTTGTTTGTGTTCTGGGAAGCTGTGGGACTTTGCAGTTACTTGCTGATTGGTTTCTGGTTCCAAAAACCAGCGGCTGCAGCGGCTGCGAAGAAGGCGTTTGTTGTCAATCGAATTGGCGACTTCGGTCTGATCATAGGGATTTTTCTAATCTGGACAAATTTTGGATCACTGGATTTCGTGAGTGTCCTGGGTGATTCCGCTCGCATCGCCGCTGTTGAAGCCGCCAAGCCGGGTGTCATTCAACTGATTTGCTTCTGTCTGTTCCTCGGAGCGATGGGTAAGTCGGCTCAGTTTCCATTGCAGGTCTGGCTTCCTGATGCAATGGAAGGACCAACGCCCGTCAGCGCGCTCATTCACGCAGCAACTATGGTCACGGCGGGGATTTACCTTGTCGCCCGATGTACGCCGCTGTTTGTCATGGCGCCGTATGCTCAGATGACGGTAACCGGCATCGGTGCCATAACGGCCGCCATTGCCGCACTCACCGCTTTAACGCAGACAGACCTGAAACGAGTCCTCGCTTATTCGACCGTCAGCCAGTTAGGCTTTATGTTCATGGCCCTCGGTTGTGGGGCGGCGAGTGCAGAGCTGGTGACACCGGCCGTGACGGCGGGAATGTTTCATCTGTTTACTCATGCCTTCTTCAAAGCTTTATTGTTCCTTGCTGCCGGTAGCGTGATGCACGCGATGGGCAATGTGATCGACATGCGCCGCTTCAGCGGATTGAGGCATGCTCTGCCGATCACGCACTGGACGTTTCTTGTCGGGGCGGCCGCGTTGGCAGGCTTCCCGTTGCTGGCCGGTTTCTGGAGTAAGGATGATATCATCGCCGTGCTGGGCGAGGCTGCTAAGAACGGAAATGTAAAGTATAGAGTGTTCTTTGGAGCGATCTGGGCAGTAGCTGTCAGCGCCGCGTTCCTGACTGCGTTCTATACCTTCCGGGCCTACTTCATGACGTTTTGGGGACCAGAGAAATTCCCTGAAGAAGCTGGGCATCATCCGCATGAAGCCACACCAATCATGGCTTGGCCGCTGCGAATTCTTGCAGTCTGTGCCGCGGGCATTGGATTGGTTGTCGGGCCGACTCATTTGTTCGCCAGTTATCTGGAAAAGACAATGGGGCTGACGCCAGTTCACGAACACCATCTGCACTGGCCGGTCATGATCATGAGCAGCATCATCGCAATCGCTGGCATCGGCTTTGCGTGGATGTTCTATGTGGCATCACCAGCGATTCCGGCAGGTATTGCCAGGGCGATGAAGCCGCTGTATGCGATTTCGCAGGGCAAGTTTTTCCTTGATGAAATCTTTAAAGGACTGATCGTTGTGCCACTGATTGTGATTGCAAAAATTGCCACATTGGTTGATCAGTATTTGATTGACGGGATTGTGGATACGGCGGGGAAAATTCCCAGGGCGTTGAGCCTTATACCCCAGCAATTTCATGGTGGCGTTGTGTCGAACTACGCCAGTGTGATGTGGGTAGGGGTTGTGACGGCAGCGGTCCTGGTGTTGACGATGTTTTGAATGAACCTCGGCGAGCGGAGTGGCGTCAGCCCTCCGGTACAAAGTGGTTGGCATGTTGATGATGTCCAGGTGGTGAAGGTTCGGTTGATTTTGACGCCCCCGACGCGAAGTCGAGGTGGTCAATCCAAACGGATGGTCTGAGAAGGCCGTCCTACAAATTGCTGAGTATCTATGATCGCTCTTCTCTTTATCTCACTTGCGATTCCGGCGGCAACGGCGTTGCTGCTGATGCTGTTTCGGACGTCTCTCAATCAGTCCAATGCTCGCTGGATCGCTTGCTGTGGAAGCGTCGCAGCGATGTTGTTTTCCATTCTGCTGCTTGTTCAGTATCGAACGCAGTTTGTGCGCCCGCTGGAAGCAGGCGTCATGCCAGTTGAATCCAGTGTTGATGCAGCCTCCGCCATTCAGCCGCGTATTGAATTCCGCCAGCCGTGGCTGAAAACCGGCGAACACATGCAATTGGAAATGTATTTCGGTCTCGACGGAATCAGCGTGGCCATGATCGCGCTGACCACGTTGCTCACGTTTTGCAGCGTGTTGATTTCATGGGAAGCCATCAAAGATCGAACATCGGAATTCTACGCGGCATTACTGATTCTGGAGACTGGGCTCATTGGCGTCTTCTGTTCGTTTGACCTTGTTCTGTTCTACGTGTTCTTCGAAATGACTCTGATTCCGCTGTTCTTTCTGATCGCCATTTGGGGCGGATCAGAACGGCGTTGGGCGGCGATTAAGTTTTTCCTGTACACCTTAGCCGGAAGTCTGGTGACGTTGTCGGGTTTGATCTATGTCGTCTTACATGTCTCAAAGGAAGGTCTGGCCAATCCGACATCGCTTCCCGCTTTGTCTGCATGGCTGGCATCACATCCACTACCTGATGCCATGCAGCTAACGCTGTTTATTGCGGTTGCGGCTGGCTTTCTGATCAAGGTGCCCGTGTTTCCATTTCACACATGGTTGCCGCTGGCTCACGTTGAAGCTCCAACGGCAGGCAGTGTGATGCTTGCCGGAGTCCTGTTGAAACTCGGGAGCTACGGTTTTCTGCGAATCTGTTTGCCGTTGTTCCCTGTGGCCTGTCTCCAGACGGGACTGCCAGTGATCGGGCTACTGTCGGTCATTGGTATTATCTACGGTTCTCTGTGTGCGTTGGCTCAACGGGATATTAAAAAGCTTGTCGCCTACAGCTCAGTCGCGCATTTAGGGTTCTGCATGCTGGGCATGTTCGCTCTCAATGTGGAAGGCATTACTGGCAGCGTCCTGCAGATGATCAATCACGGGTTGTCAACAGGCGCATTGTTTATCATCGTGGGCATGATTTACGAACGCTATCACACACGCATGATGGATGATCTGAGCGGCCTTGCGACGAGGCTGCCCATGATTGCCTGCAGCATGGTGTTTATTTCCATGGCCAGTATCGGCCTGCCAGGTTTGAATGGTTTCATTGGCGAGTTTCTTTCGCTGGCCGGTATGTTCAAAGCCAACCCGCTGTACGCAGCACTTGCCACAACCGGTGTCGTGCTGGGGGCTTGGTATCTGCTGACGGCCGTGCAGAATGTATTCTTTGGGACGCTCAAAGAACCACATCAGCACGGTCATGGCGACGACGAAATTATGGACATGAATCCTCGCGAGTTCCTCGCACTGGCTCCGCTGATTGTGCTATGCCTGTGGATCGGTGTTCGTCCGGCAGGCTTGATTGAGATCATCGAACCGGATATCAAAGCTGTTGCCGGTTTGTTCGACGTACAGAGGATAAGTCCCAGTGTTGCTTTGGTCGAAAGTAACACGATTGAAATGTCAAAACGTTAATTTGTCATAGTCTAAGTTCATCCAGGGATTTGTCCCGTGCCTCCATATCAAGCTATCAATCAGGCCGCTGGTCTGATTATTCCTGAGATCATTCTGCTGGCGACCGTCTGCATCATGTTTCTTGCCGGGCCGTTTCTTGTCAGCGAAACTGGCAAGGCACCGGAAGGTCTCCGGCATCGCTGGGGAATTTTGTCGCTGCTGGCGCTGGCCGCTGCCATGTTTGCGTGGGTGAAGGCTCCCATCATGGATGCTGGAGCAGGTCCGTTTCGCCCGGATGAATTCGTATGGTTTGTGCGCGGCATCTCATTGGTATTCGGCATGTTGCTGACACTTGTGCTCTGGGATCAGATCGACGATGGACACGCTGCGGAAGCTCATGCCTGTTTGCTCGCCATTCTTGCAGGTGCCAATTTCGTCGCGCTGGCAAACGATCTGGTCGGCGTATTTCTGGGACTGGAGATGGTCAGCATTCCGACCTACATCCTGCTCTATCTGGCTCGGCGCGACTGGATGACAAATGAAGCGACCGTCAAATACTTCTTGCTGAGCATCTTTTCGTCGGCGTTCGTGCTTTACGGTTTGAGCTGGGTGTTCGGGATTGCGGGAACCACCAATCTCACGGCGATCACAGAACGAATCGTGGCCGCCCCTGCCACGTCGAATCTCGGCATGTTTCGTCTGGCGATGGTTTTGATTATCGCTGGTCTGAGTTTTCGAATCACGGCCGTACCATTTCACTTTTACGCTCCGGACGTGTTTCAGGGCGTGACCACATCCTCCGCTGCGATGTTGTCGTTCGTGCCAAAAGTTGTTGGCTTTACCGCGTTGCTCAGACTGCTGCCGGTTTGCTTTGGCTCCGCAAACTTCACCGACTGGATGCCCGTAGGTGCTATCCGCATCGTGTTGGTGGTCCTCGCCATTCTGACGATGTTCGTCGGCAATCTGATGGCGTTGCGACAGACGAACATCATGCGACTGCTGGCCTATTCAAGCATCGCGCATGCGGGTTACATGCTCGTCGGCTTGACCGTCGGCAACGCAGCGGAAAACAGTGGTGTTGCCTCATTGCTGTTCTATCTTTCGATGTACGGAATCATGACCATCGGCTTGTTCGCTCTGATTACCGCCGCTGGTTCGTTCGCCCGGCCACTGCGATCACTGTCAGATCTGGCGGGGCTGAGTAAAAGTCATCCGTCGATTGCACTGATGATGGCCATCTGCCTGATCGGACTCAGCGGCCTGCCACCAACAGGCGGTTTTCTGGCGAAGCTGAATCTATTCGTCGCGGCATGGTCAGAAGGCAGTTCCGACGGTCGTCTGCTGGCCATCGTGCTTGCCGTCAACGCGGTGATTGCAGCCACCTATTACCTGCGAATGATCTCAGCCATGTATTTCGAACAATCCACTGTCGTGCGTGGTCCTTCGCGTCAGCCTGCTGCCTGGATCGCAGGCTGTGTCTGTGCGGTGGCGACGCTTGTGTTGTTCGCGGTGCCTCAACCGCTGATGGATGCTGCCATCCGAGCGTTAAATCATCACTGACCCTTGGCAAAAGTTGCGCCGTCCATGCGACGGCGCAACTTTGTTCGCGAAGCATCGTGGCCATACCAACGAATCCCAACGTGGCGGCAAATATGATTCATGCTGCTGGCTGCGATTTTCAGGTTGGATAATGACATCGGTACGCGGAGCGGCTAGAATTCCGGAGATCCGTGTTCCCTTCGAAGGTGTCTATGATGAGTTCGGTATCGATCCAGAATGAAATCGAATACCCTGAATCCAATGGGAAGCCCATGGGCGAGACTGATCTGCATCGTGACTGGATGGTTGGTCTGCTGGAGATTTTTCGGCAGCGATATGCCGGGCAGCAGGTTTATATCGCAAGTGACCTGCTGCTCTATTTTGTCGAAGGCACACCAACAAAGTATGTCGTGCCGGATTGCTTCGTCGTTCTGAACTGCAATCCTCAACGCCGCCGCACTTTTCAGACGTGGAAAGAAGGACGTGTGCCGGATGTTGTGTTTGAAGTCACGTCACGAAGCACAAGTTCGGTCGATTACATCGACAAACTGACGATTTATGAACAGATGGGCGTTCAGGAGTATTTCCTCTACGACCCGACAGCCGATTATCTGGACCCGCCACTTCAGGGTTACCGTTTGACCAATGGCGACCTTCGCGCGATTCCAACGACGGGCGGACGAATCCGCTGCAATACGCTGGGTGTCGATCTGTTTCTGAACGATCTTGATTTGGTGATTGTAGATTCTGAAACCGGAATCGAACAACTCACCCGAGCGGACTCAGAAGAATCCGCTCGGGAGAAAGCCGAGCAGGGCAGAACTCAGGAACACGTCGCTCGTCTCGCCGCAGAAAATCGAGTGTTTGAGTTGGAAGAAGAACTCCGACGACTCAAGAGCGGCAATACCTGAAGACTCACTGACGTCGTTAAAGAAATCAGGAACCCAGCGCGGGTCATGATTTGGAAAAACTCAATACGTAAACACCAGTCAGCATTGTGACAATGCAGACCGCTTTGGATCGCCAGTTCTTTTCTTTGTACATCAAGATGCCAGCGACAAAAGCAATGACGACGGACGTTCTTCGTAGCGGTGATATTAATGAGATCATCGCGTCCTTGTCGGAAATTGCGGAGAAGTACAGGAAGTCTGAAACCAGAAGCAGGATAGCGATCATTGGAATCGCCCAGCGCCATTGAAATCGTTCAAGTTTTCTGCGTCGCACGGTCCAGTGCATCATAAGGGGTGCCATGAAAACGACAAGGTAAATTGAGAACCATGCCTGCACCGTTGAGGGTGTCATGTTTTTGTTTTGCAAAAGGTACTTGTCATAAAGCGCGCTGAGGGAACCCAGCAGCGTCGCCAAGAGCATGAAACCAACCCAACGATCACGGTGAAATTGAATTCCTTCGCGTCGGCCGACCAGCGAAAACGCCCAGAACGAAACCAGAATGATGGCAATTCCCAGCCATTGCAGGGGACTGGGACGTTCCTGCATAAACAGCGTTGCGATCAGAATCGTCCACAGCGGACTACTGGCTCGGATCGGTGCCGCGATGGACATCGGCAAATGCTTGAGCGCGAAGGATGCAAAGATCCATGAACTTCCCGCGATGATGGCCTTGAGAAACAGTTGACTGTGTGCGGTCCCTGTGAGCGAGGCAACACGAAGCATTTCGAATGGAATTGTCTCCCCCGCTGCTTTCGACCAGATTACAAACGGCAGCCAGAGCAAAGCCGATGTCATCACGTTGAAGAACAATACCGGCGGGACGGCGTTTTCGCGAACGGAAACTTTCTTGGCAATTTCATAGAATCCAAGGAAGCCTGCTGAAAGTAAACTCAAAGTGAACCAGTGCATGGACGAAGTGTAATGGTCGGCGATAAAACCCGTAGCTTCCGCCGGAACTGAGAATCATGAATCACGAAACGCCCATTTCAGATCGCTCAATCCTCAATGCACGCGGTGCGCGCAACGATGTCGATCCATGGACTCCTTATCATTTTCTCAATGAGTCGGAATACTCAGCGGCGGGCGTTGTGGAAGATGTTTCGACGATTTTTCTGACGAATCGTGAATGTCCATTTCGATGCCTCATGTGCGATCTTTGGAAGAATACAACTACCAGCACCGTGCCGCTCGGTGCGATCCCGGCACAGATTGATTTCGCATTGTCGCGTCTTCCACCAGCAAAGCATGTGAAGCTCTACAACAGCGGCAACTTTTTTGATGCACAAGCGATTCCGCCTGCCGATTTACCGAACATAGCGGATCGTGTGCGGCATTTTCAAACTGTGATCGTCGAAAATCATCCTCGACTTTGTGATAGTCGCTGCGGAGATTTTCAGAATCTGCTGGGGACGCAACTGGAAATTGCGTTGGGTCTTGAGACATCTCATCCGGCGACTCTGGCGAAAATGAACAAACAATTGACAGTGATGGATTTCGCTCGCGCCTGCAACTTGCTCATGAAATCGCAGATTCGTATTCGGGCGTTTATCCTGCTGAAGCCGCCGTGGACGACGGAAGAGCAGGGCGTTGAGCGAGCGATTGAATCTGTGCGATTTGCGTTTGATTGTGGTGTGAGTTGCTGTGCCGTGATTCCCGTGCGACCAGGGAACGGAATCATGGATCAGCTGGGCGAAGTTGGAATCTTTTCGCCGCCGCGTTTATCATCGCTGGAAACTGTGATGCAGGAAACGCTGTCGTGGAATCGTGGACGTGTGTTTGCCGATCTGTGGGATGCGCGACAATTCGCAGATGATCTGGCTGAGGCCGATTTACAAATCGCCCGACTTGAAGCAATGAATCTGAAGCAATGCCTGAATTAACAACCGACATCGTTATCCTTGGTTCCGGCTTTGGCGGCAGCTTGCTGGCATTGATTCTGGCACGGGCGGGGAAGTCGGTGGCGATGGTGGATCGCAGTCGGCATCCGAAATTTGCGATTGGAGAATCTTCGACGCCGCTGGCCGATCGTACGCTGGCTCAGATAGCAGACGAATACGGAATTCCTGAGCTGCGACCGCTATGTCACTGGGGATCGTGGAAGCGTGAACGGGCGCAACTGCTGTGCGGGAAGAAGCGAGGATTTACATATTTCGATCAGACAACCGGCGAAGATTTGACGGCGGAAAATATTGACGCTCGGCGATTGCTGGTGTCGGCCAGTGTGGATGATGAGCATTCAGATACTCACTGGTTGCGGAGCGATGTTGATCAGTATGTGTTTCAGCTCGCGAAGGATGCTGGTGTCCTGACTTTTGAACAATTTCAGTATACTTTGGGCCGGCAAGACGCCCAATGGACTCTTCAGGGATCCGCGGCTGGTGACGTAGACCCATCGCTCCGCCGACGGGCATTCGCTTCCGATCAACAGTCAATCAATATACAGGCTTCATTTCTGATCGACGCCACTGGTTCGCCAAACGGTGTGCTTCAGTTCCTGAATGTTCCGGATCAGACGCATCTGTTGAAGACAAATTCCAGATCGATCTTTGCTCATTTTGAATCGGCCGTAACCTGCGAACAACTACTGCGTTCGCGTTCAATCGACGTGGATACGTTTCCGTATCATTGCGATGACGCAGCCGTGCATCAGGTTCTCCCAGACGGCTGGATGTGGCAACTTCGATTTGATGATGACACGTTGAGTGCCGGATTTATGATCGATGAACGTCCGGACTCAGATTGTAATTCATCAACATTCGCAACACCGCAGAAAGAATGGGATCGGCGGATTGCAAGATCGCCGTTTCTGTCGCGACAGTTCGAAAACGCAAAGATCGTACGGCCGGAATCCGGGTTGCAGAGCACGAAACGCATTCAGCGACTGGCAGGGCAGGGGGCTGGTTACAATTGGGCGGCGATTGCCAACACGGTTGGCTTTATCGATCCGCTGCACAGTACCGGGATCGCTCATACGTTATTCAGCGTGTCGCGATTGGCCGATATAATGTTGTCCGGCAGCGACCTGGCGACTCGTACGAAACAGCTGAATGAATACTCGAACAATTTGATTGCTGAACTTCGATTTGTGGATGAACTGGTGGAAGGGTGTTACGAAGCGATTCCCTCTTTTCAGCTCTGGTGCCAGTGGGGCATGTTGTACTTTGCGGCTGCGACGAGTATGGAGCAGATGCCAGCAGAGAAGATTGGCGATGTCAGTTTTCTTCGCGCGAACGACGTCGCGCTTCGCGAAATGCTGCGCGAGGCCAGACAACGATTAGGAGATGCTCGGCATACTGAAGTCGGAGATCGAGCGACCGGTGAAGCTTACTTCGAAGCATGGCTGAAGTCCGCAATTGCTCCATGGAATCAAGTCGGCTTGTTCGATGATTCGTGCAACAATCTGTATTCCAGAACAGCAGCTCCAGCGGATGCTTGGTAAGGCAATGACGAATACAAACGACAATCCATACGCAGCGCCGACCTTGGAACCGCCCCAGAAGGCGGGGAAAAAGCATCATGAATTTCATGTGACAGATAAAGGGGTTCTCTGTCGGAAGGGACTTGAACTTCCGAAGATCTGTCTTGTGACAGGCAGAACCGACAACCTTGTGCCACGTGCTGTTGGGTTCATTTGGACGCCTCTAACGGCCAGAGTCATCTTGTTCGGCTCATTGCTGTTTATGTTGATTGGTTCAATCGGCAGCGTGATCTTAAGGATATACTTCAGTGAAAGCTCAAACGAGATTCTGAAACGGATAATGAGTACGAAGTGGTTGCTAATCGCTTGGATCTTCGCGTGGGAAGGTGCAATGTTCCTTGGGATTTTTCTCAGCCCAAGAGGCAACTTGACAGCCTTCATTCACATCAGCGTTCAGCAGCGAATTCGCAGATACAAACTCAACGCACTTGCCGCCGGCGTGCTCGTGGCGGTCATCGCATTTGGTGGAAGTTTGATTGTTTGGAGCGATGGATTCAACGGGAAGAGCATTTTCCTGGCATCCTTCTTTGCTGTAACCCTAGGACTCATCGCAGGTGGCTTCGTCTGGGTGAGACAAGAAAAGACCGGTAACTTGTTTCACGGCCTGAAGATCAAAGCAATCGACTATCGCGACGGACAGTTCGAGGTCGCTGGCTTCAAGCCTGAGTTCCTTGAGACGCTTCGCGCGATGTAGGGTGCGTGAAGCAACGCGTAACGCACCATGTTCTGGCGTGTGATGTTTCGAGCCCGGGTTTGATTTGCGACAATTGCCGTTGTGGTGTGTTTCGCTCCGCTGCACACACCCTATAGATTTCTGCGAAATTGAGGCTCTGCAGGAAACGGTTCAATTGTTCAGTTATGTCAGCGTTAAAATCCTTCCATTTGGCAAAACCTGCGCCTTGACTATTATGTTAGTGTTCATATGGATAGTTTTAGTTTCGGGATGACTGGAATCAAAACGTTTCGCTGGACATGAAAACTCGATAACCAGACAATTGAGGCTTCCAACAGGAACGTTCGGGAGCGTCTCCCGCAAGCATCGTGTTTTGCGGTTCCTGTCTGAAACTTTTCTGTCAGACGCTCCATTCCTGTTAGCGGCAGTATTTGATGTTAAAACGTGATGAGATGCTGAGCCATCTGAAAGCTCGGCGGCCGGTAGCGGCTCCCTCAATGCTTAAGTGCGACTTCGGCAACCTGCATCGTGAAATCGAATTGCTCGATTCTGCGGAAGCGTCGCTGTTGCACTGGGACGTGATGGATGGTCATTTCGTCCCCAATCTGTCCTACGGTGCGATGGTGATTGAGCGAGCTCGATCGCTGACCAAGACTCCGTTTGAAGCGCATCTGATGATCTCAGATCCTACGAAATATCTGGACGAATACATCAAAGCCGGCTGCGAAGCGATTACGTTTCATCTGGAAGCAGTTCCTCAGCCAGTATCGTTGCTGCGTGAGATTCGCAGTAAAGGCGTGGTGGCCGGGCTGGCGATCAATCCGGGAACGTCGTTTTCGGCGGCGGCACCGTTTCTTAAAGAGTGCGACTTGTTTCTTGTCATGAGCGTGCATCCGGGGTTTGGCGGTCAGAAGTTTATTCCTGATGTTGTTTCCAAAATCAGTGATGCCCGAGCACTGGCGGGTGATGATCTGATTATTTCGGTCGATGGGGGCATCGGACGATCGACGATCGCTCAGTGTGCTCAGGCTGGCTGCGATGTTTTTGTCGCAGGCAGTTCCGTGTTTGATGAATCTTGTTACACCACCGCGATTGCCGAACTTCAACGGACTGCGCGCGGAACGTAGCCTTGTTGCTGTGGGATTGAATTCTATGTCTACGGTTGTTCTTATTCGAGCTGGCTGCACGGATTATGATGATCAGCATCGTGTCCTTGGCACGCTGGATATGCCCCTGAATGAACGCGGTCAGGAGCAGATTCGTGAAGTTGTGCGACAACTTCATGCCAGCGGGATCAAGGTCGAGGCTGTGCTGACTTCGCCGGAGGATCCAGCGAGCGCGACGGCTCATGGCATTGCCACTTCGCAGCCGGGCTCAAAAGTGAAAGAGCTGGATGAGTTGCGGAATGTGAATCTGGGATTATGGCAGGGGCTGCCGGAATCAGACATCCGCAAGCGATTTCCTCGTCTGTTCAGGGCGAGCAAAGAAGATTCATCGGAAATCTGTCCACCGGAAGGTGAGACTCTTTCTGATGCCTGCCAGCGGCTGGAACGCGTGTTGTGCAAGGCGATTCGTAAGTACAAGGTCTTTGCCGTTGTTGCTCCGGAGCCGCTGGCGACTGTGATTCGATGTACACTGCAGCATCGTCGGCCGAGCAAAGCGGCGTGTTTGTGTGGCGAAGAATCCAACGATCTGATACAGATTATCCAGTGCAACACTTTTGAATCCGCCAGCTTTATGGTTGGAGACGACAGTTCCGTCTGCGATTCCGCACAGATTGTCGGTAGCCAGGAGTTATCATAATGAGCGCGGTTGAAAATACTGACACAGCGGCGAGGCCAGTGGTGAAGCGAGAAAAACGTGGAGTCCCCGACGGACTATGGCTGCGTTGCGATGGTTGCAGTGCGACTGTGTTTCGTAAGCAGGTTGAGCAGAATCAGAATGTCTGCCCGGAATGTGAACATCACTTCTATGTCCCAACGGCGATGAGAATTCGTCAGTTGCTGGACCCAGACAGCTTTGAAGAGTGGTATGCCGATATGACATCCGGCGACCCTTTGGAGTTCTCCGATCGCAAGAGCTACAAAGATCGCATTATCGACGAGCAGAAGAAAACAGGCATGAAGGATGCCTGCACGGTGGGCCGCGGTTATATGCGTGGTCGTCCGCTGGTCTTCGCGATGACCGATTCCGCATTCATCATGGGCAGTATGGGGTCCGTTGTTGGCGAAAAGCTGACACGGGCTGTTGAGAAAGCGACTGAGCTTTCACTGCCATTGATTATTATCAGCGGTTCCGGCGGTGGTGCTCGAATGCACGAAGGCATAGTTTCTTTGATGCAGATGGGCAAAGTCTCTGCCGCGCTGGCTCGATTTCGCCGGGCGAATGGTTTGTTCATTTCCGTGATGACAGATCCAACGATGGGTGGCGTTGCTGCCAGCTTTGCGTCATTGGGCGATATTATCATCGCCGAACCTCGTGCTCTGGTGGGATTCGCTGGTCCTCGCGTTGTGCAGGCGACCTGTAAGATCGATTTGCCGGATGGATTTCAGACGAGCGAATTTTTGCTGAAGCACGGTTTTGTTGATCGCATCGTGCATCGATCGGAAATGCGTTCGGAACTGGCGCGGCTGATCGATTACGGCGGACGGTAGCATCAGCCCCGGTACATCGCGTTGGTGAGCGGCAGGTGTCAGCCTGCCGGTACGTTGCGCCGGTAGATTAAACATGCAACATTGATGATGGCAGAATCGCAGCCGTACCGGTGGGCTGACGCCGCACCGCTCGCCAACCGATAACTCACCCGGTGAGCGGCAGGTGTCAGCCTGCCGGTTCATTGCGATGCGGGCGATGTTGATGATGGCAGAATCGCAGTCGTACCGGTGGGCTGACGCCACACCGCTCGCCAGTTGTTGTCTACTTTTTCTTCAGCGACTGCATGTATTCCGTGACGTCGGCCAGTTCCTGAGTCGTCATGGTCTTCTGCAGGTCGGCCGGCATCAGGCTGATCTTTTGTTTGACCAGTTCTTCGATGTCTGCTTTGGGGATCGCTCGCACGAGCGCATCGTCGCCCTTGATGCTGACTTCGGCGTCGGTGTTGCTGACGAGAATACCGTTCAGAGTCGTGCCGTCAGTTTTGACGACGGTCCAAAGTTCGAAG
>Ga0209702_10000919_pt1 | contig 60067 bp, 38 predicted proteins | sample FRY01_FD_187210 | JGI IMG/M metagenome (GOLD analysis project Ga0209702, IMG submission 187210) | Freshwater microbial communities from Lake Fryxell liftoff mats and glacier meltwater in Antarctica - FRY-01 (SPAdes) (version 2) | ecosystem: Environmental > Aquatic > Freshwater > Ice > Glacier...
TAAGGCCGCTGCGGCCCCAGCCGTCGTTGTCTGCGTCGTTGCAGGGGTCACAGAGGTCACCGACATCATCCCCGTCCACGTCCGCCTGGTCATCGTTTTCGACCCGTGGGCAGTTGTCCGTCAGGTTGGGTACTTCGTCGCCGTCCACGTCCGGGTCGACGCAATCGGCGATGCCGTCCACGTCGAGGTCATCAAAGCCCTCGTCGACGCCATCGCGACAGTTGTTGTCGACGCCATCGCAGACCTCCGTTGCGGTGGGGAAGATATCGTCTCTGTCGTCGTCACAGTCGAGCACAGCGCCGTTGGGGCAGCTCTCAAGGTTAAGGCCGCTGCGGCCCCAGCCGTCGTTGTCTGCGTCGTTGCAGGGGTCACAGAGGTCACCGACATCATCCCCGTCCACGTCCGCCTGGTCATCGTTTTCGACCCGTGGGCAGTTGTCCGTCAGGTTATGTACTTCGTCGCCGTCCACATCCTCATCGATACAGTCGGCGATGCCGTCCACGTCGAGGTCATCAAAGCCCTCGTCGACGCCATCGCGACAGTTGTTGTCGACGCCATCGCAGACCTCAAGTGCGGTGGGGAAGATATCGTCTCTGTCGTCGTCACAGTCGAGCACAGCGCCGTTGGGGCAGCTCTCAAGGTCGATGCCGCTGCGCCCCCAGCCGTCGTTGTCTGCGTCGTTGCAGGGGTCACAGAGGTCACCGACGTCGTCGCCGTCGAGGTTCGCCTGGTCGTTGTTTTCCACGCGCGGGCAGTTGTCATCAGCGTTCGCGATTTCGTCGCCGTCCACGTCCGGGTCGACGCAATCGGCGATGCCGTCCACGTCGAGGTCTTCAAAGCCCTCGTCGGTGGAGTCATTGCAATCGTTGTCCTTGCCGTCGCAGATCTCAGGCGCTTGCGGATACACGGTGTTGTCGTTGTCGTCACAGTCGCCGTCTTCAACGGTAAAGGTGTCATCGTCTACGTCCAGCACGGGGCACTCTTCGTCCGTCTCGCCATCGCAGTCGTCGTCGATGTCGTTGTTGCAGGTCTCCTCGGCGGCCTTGTTGGCGTCGCCGCTGCAGAGGATCCCGCCGGCGCCGTCGCATTCGACCGTGCCGCCAGCGCAGGCGCCTACCCCACAATCGACGCCAAGGGCGAGCTCGGCCCCACCATAGGTAAGGGTCCAGCCCTCGTCGGTCGAGTCGTTGCAGTCATTGTCCTTGCCGTCGCAGATCTCGGTAAGTCCGGGTCCCACGGTGCCGTCGTTCGCGCCGCATTCGACCTCGCTGCAGTCCGCGATCTGGTCGTTGTCAGTGTCCACGCACGCAGTGTCCCCGCCGCGGCAGTCTTGATCCACCGTGTCGGAGCAGGGCTCGCACGCGGCCTCCGTGCCCCACGGGTTTGCCGTCGCGTCGTCTGGTTCGCAATCGCCGAACGGTGAGGCCGCATCGCAGCAGCCGGCCACGGTGCAGTCGAAGAAGCCGTCGCCGTCGGTGTCGCATCCGCTAGGCAGAGCTTTTAGTTTGATGTCCACATACCCGGCATCGCTGAGGTCGACCTTCGCTTCGCCGCGGACCAGGAAGCTAGTGGCGGTGGTCCCAAGGCCTAGGACCTCTACGGTGACCGCGTCGCCTTTTCCGAAGGTCGCGCCATCGTAGGCGACCGAGAGCAGCAGCGGCTCATTTCGGATGTCGAGCGCCCCAAGCGTTGGGTTGAACGCGGGCAGAGCCCTGTCGGCCGGGTAGACGGCATCGCCTTTCGTCATCAAGACGCGAAGAGACGCGATCGCCGCGTCGCCAGGCGTCGCGTCCGAGGTGATCCGAAGGTAGAGGTTGCGAGGAGCCTCGACGGAGTCTCCGCCGCAACCCGCGGCGGCCATGGTCGTCACGAGGGCCGCCGCGAGGGCGACGCGTGACAGGGCGCTTGAAAACTGCATGATGTATCCTGCTTGGTGACGGGCGAGCACGCGCCGTGTCCTAGAATGCTACCAAACATGGCGCCGTCTTGCCAGTCGGCCTCGCGAGGCCGTCTCGGCTGGCTGGATCGATGTCTTTGGTCTGTCCCGAATGTTCTCGCTGCCATACAGTGCGGGCCGCGCTCTTGCCCGCCCCGAGGTCCCGATGGTTGTCGACATCCCCGCCTATGAAACTTTTATCCCCGCCGCTCTGCGTGCCCGACTCTTGGCCGACGCCGAGCCAGTCGCAGCGGTGCCCGGCCTGTCAGTCGCCAAGGGGCTGAGGGCGCGGTTTCCTCACATCGAGTCGGATGAGGCGTTGGCGCTCGTGTGTGAGGTCTATTGGGCCACGAAGGATGCGCTGAGCGCCGTTTTGGACACGCGCATATCTGATCGGCGGTTTTTCGACGCGGTGACCCTCGGGCTCGTGACGGAGAATGCCGAGAGGCCCTACGACAGCGCCGCGTATGCGACCGCGATTGGCGCACTGGACGCGCAAGGCAGGGTCGTCGTGGGCCCTCTACCGCGGGTGGGCCAGCCGTCGTTAAAGGTCGCAGTACCAACCTTCATGCAGGGCGAGCAGGTCACCCTCTTTGGCCCCCCGGACACGCCGAGGATGTCCATCAACGCGATGAACGCGTTTCATCGCGCGAGGCCCGACGAACCACCGATCGTGGCGGCGCTGGCCGAGGCGTCGGGGCAGGTGCCGCGCTGGGGGGCCGACGACGAGGACTCGAAGACCCCGATCATGGAGAACTTCCTGAAGGCCTGTGAAAACCTCATCGGGTGTTTTGACGGCACGATCGATTTTCATGATTCGGCGCGTGGGCGGTCCTATCGCCTCGCCGATACCCGCCGCGCGCTGCCCATCAAGCGTGTCCCTGGGCTCGCCCTGCCGGACGGATCGCACCTGCTCCATGGGCAGCCTCTGCCGCTCCACCTGTTTGATCTCGTCATGCACGTCTGGCACAACCGCACACGGCCGGAGGCCCTCGTCATCTACTTTCCGAAGTTGGAAAACGAGGAGGAGGCTGCCTACCTGCGGACCTTAATCGAGACGACCGAGGCCCTCGTGGCGGCGCGTGATAGCGCGTATGTCGTGGGAAGTGTTCGCGTCCTCGTGGTCTTCGAGAATCCGCGCGCGATCTTCCGGATCCAAGAGGTCGCGGCCGCCCTCGGGCCGCATTTTCTCGGCGGTAGCCTCGGCTGGCACGACTTCTTGGCGTCCACCGCCCGGCTCTTTCGGCACGACCCGCGCTATCGCATCCCCGTGAAGGCCGACCCGAATATCGTGATCAACAACATCCGTGAGAGCCACCGCATCTTAGTGCGAGACCTTCAGGACCTTGGGGCGCTGAAGCTCGGCGGCATGTACGGCGTGCTCCCCGACGACTCGGTGCCCGGATCCTTTGAGGTCAGCATGGTCGGCTTCATCCGCGACGTCGTGACGCAGCTGCGTCGCGGACTCGACGGCTTCTGGATCGCCCACCCCGACTTTGTGCGTCTGGCGATCGCGCTCGTCGAGGCCTGGCGCCGTCACGAGCGTGATCCGCAGGACCCGTCGTTGCAGGCGCTCGTCGCTGCGCTCGTGCCAGATCCGGTGGAGCTGAAACCGCTTTGGGCTTTTGTGGTTGGCGACGACGTCCCCGGGCTCGCCACCGATGACCCCCGCTATTTACGTGGCGTCTTGGCGGCCGACGTCGACACGTCGCCGGTCATCGCCAATGACGACCCTGAGGAGGTCAGGTACAACGTCTTCCAAGCATTGCAATACCTCGCCGACTGGCTCACAGGGAATGGCTGCGTCGCGTTGCCGGCGACCCTTAAGAACATCCGCGGCGAGCACATCTTCGTCCGGATCATGGATGACTTGGCGACGACTGAGCGGTCACGGTGGGAGCTGTGGGCCGAGATCCACCATGGAAGGGTTTCAGTTGAAACTTTCGAGCGGATCTTGGCAGAGGAGATCGCCTTTTTGAAGGGGGGAACGGATCACAGCGAAAAGGCAAGGCGTGGCCAGGCGCGCCGCCCGCAGATCCGATGGGAGGGCGCCGCCGCCCACTGGTACCCTGTCGCGGCAGCGCTGCTGCGGTCTCTCGTGCTATCGGCCGAACCACCGGAATTTGTGACCGAATCATCGCTTGTTTTTACCTTTCCATGCGTGCGCGCCGCCGCCGACCCGATGTCTGCCGCACGGGCGCTTGGCTGGCGCGGTTGAGGCGCGTCGGCGCAGCGGCCGACGTTGCCTCTTGGCCTCGCCCCTATTTTGGGGATATGAGCCGCAGCAGCGCCAGCAGAACACTGGCCCCCCAACAAGGAGTGAGAGATGGGAATCGGATCCTACTTCAAAGACGCCGCCCGCGGGCTCCTGCACGCAGATCGGACCGACGGCGAGTTGATCAAGGGTGTGCATCCTTATAGGCGCCTCATGGCCCACATTATGCCGACGCGGAACGAGAGCGTCGTCTATTTCGATACGTTTGTGCGCTCGGACGAGCTCGTCCGCTACCTCAAGCTGGCCAACGAGCGCTTCCCTGCGGATGTGACCCACGCGCTCGTCGCGGGGGGGGCCATAGGCCTGGCTGAGAACCCGTCGATGAATCGTTTCGTCTCTGGCAGGCGTCTCTATCAGCGCAAGGGTGGCTCGATGACCTTCAGCATGAAGCGCCAGAAGCTCGGCCGCGAGGCCAAGCTGGCCGCGGTCAAGCTGCCCCTCGTCGAAGGCGAGACCTTTCAGCAGATGTGCACGCGCATCAATGACAACGTGACACTGGAACGCTCGGGCAAGGAGACCGCGGCCGACAAAGAGTTCGGTCTCTTCAATCGCCTGCCGAGCATCGCTCTCGATGCCGCGGTCGGCGCCGTCCGGGCCCTCGACCACTTTAACGTGCTGCCGCGCATCATGATCGACAGCGACGCGATGTACACGAGCATGTTCGTCGCGAACCTCGGAAGCCTAGGCATGGGCCCCGGTTTTCATCACCTCTACGAGTGGGGGACCTGCCCCATCTTTATGATGGCAGGCCAGATTGAAAAGCGCGCCTTGGTCGAAAACGACGAGGTCGTCATTCGCAATGTGCTGCCCCTCCGCTGGAGCTTTGACGAGCGCGTCGACGATGGCTTGAACGCTCGCTTCGGGGTTGATTCGTGCACCCGGGCGCTCGAGAACCCCTTTGAATACTTCGGGTGCCTCAAGGACGACGGCAGCGACGCCGTGCCCCTTAGCCGTCCTGCGCTGCGATAGCTTCGTGGAGGGCCCTTTGGGGGTCCTCGCGATCGCCTCCGGTGTGCCGGCTTGGGCGTGGTTGCGAGCGGTTATCCGCGACCGGCGCCCCGTCCGGTTTTAAGAACCCGCACAAGGGCCGGGAGAGTGTTAGCTCCGCTCGTGCAACGGCCTGTGCGCGCCGCGCTTCGGTGCTCGCTAGGCGTGACGAGACCGAGGAGATGAAACATGCGGATTTTCGCTTTGCCCTTGTGGGCGCCCATGCTGGCCGGCCTCCTGCTTTCTCCAGGAGGCGCCAACGCCGCGCCGCCTGGCTCGCCTGTCGGCGGTTCGGGCGCGGTGACCGTGACTCCCGTCGCCGGTACCGTCCTGGCCCGGTTTGGGCCCGGCGTCCGCGCCAGCTTCGATCCCTCAGGCCAGTATCTGCGCCAGGCGTTCGGGCTCTCCGAGGCGGCGGCGGGCGCTGACGCTGGTTCTCGCGCCCTCGTGTTCGCGGCCAAACATGCTGATCTTCTTGCACAAGGTGCGGGATTCATGTTGTTGGACGTGAAATCACCTACGTTGCGCGGCCCCAACGGCGTGGTCCGGCGGGACATCGTGCGGCTCGGGCACACGCTGCGTGGGATCCCGGTCGAGGGGCGCGTCACGACGGTGACCCTCAATGGAGAAGGTCGCGTCATCTCGTTCGCGACCGACGCGATGGGCCACGGCACCCCCAACGCGACGACCCCGACCCTCGACGCGGCCGGGGCCTCGCGGGTCGTCGAGACGGCCTATCGAGTGCGGGCCCTGCCACAGAACGCGACCTTGGTGTTGATGCCAAGCGTGGGTCGTGGTGCCTCGTCGCGCTTGGCATGGAAGGTTCCGACGGTGGCTATCGCGCTCGTCGCGCACTTCTGGGTGTGGATCGACGCGGTCGACGGGCGCGTGCTCAAGCACGGTCCGATGGGGCCGGATCAGGGGCTGCTGACGATCCCCGCTCACTCCGCCGAGACACGCTAAGGTATCTGTGAAACCGATGAAATCATTTATTGTTTTTTCGGCCACCGGCATCCTCGTGATGGCTGGATGTGGCGACGACTCGGCCAAGACACCCGCGGACGTCGCGGTCAGCGTCGATGCCGAAGGCGACACGACCGCGGAGACGGACGTGGCCGCCGATGTAGTCGAGGTGGTCCCAGAGGGTCCCCTCGCGCGCATCTTCCCCCTCGACCCAATCCACAGCGAGTCGACCGTGCTGGTAGGCCTCAAGAACCTCGCGGTCCCGCCGACGCGGCTTGAGGGTTCCTTCGCCCGCGTCCGCAGCTGCACTCCAGACCTAGACCGGGGCGCGAAGAACACCTTCAACTTCCAGGGCGGCAGCATCGACACCGTCTCGTGTATCCCCGAGTTCAAAGCGCAGGCGGTTGACGGTAACTTCCTGCACATCGAGCCGCCGGCGACGCCCGCTGACGATAATGGCGCCTTCGCCGAGCTCACGATGTACCATCACATGTCGGTGGTGCATAGCTACTATAGTGATTTTTATGGAATTAAAGATCGCGACCATTCGCTCGATGCCATCACGAACATCTCGACCTGGACGTCCAGCTGCGACGCCTGGACGCCGTGGACGAACGCCGCCTACGTGCCCCGTGAGGGCCTCGACTACGTGATGCTCGGGCTGTCCCTCAGCGACACCCTCGGAGACGCGATCGTCTTCTCGGGCACCGCGGCTCGCAACTTCGCGTTCGATACGACGGTCATCTACCACGAGTATACCCACGCGATCCTAGGCGCGACGCGCCTGTCGGGCGTCTTTTTGGACGACCAAGGCTTCAATAACCTCCCGGGAGCGCTGAACGAGGCTTACGCCGACTATTTTTCGGGCACGCTGACGGAGCAGGCGACTGTCGGCCAATACGCGTTGAACGATATCGCGGCCGCGGACTTCTGTGGCGCGGCCGCCGCTGACGAACCTCTCGAGAACCTCGCCCGCGACATGACCGCGGTGCGCCGTTGTCCCGACGACCTCGTGGCCGAGGTGCACGCGGACAGCGAGATCTTCTCGTCCGCGCTCTGGGCCATGCGCGAGAGCCTCGGGAAGCTTCACGCCGACTCAATCGCGATCTATGCGGTACTCCAACTGACCGAGGAGTCGGATTTCGGCGTCGCGGCGATGGCGACAATTGAGGCCGCGCGCGACATCCTCGGCGACGAGAAGGCCGCGCAAGTCGCTGGCTTCTTCGAGGAGCGAAACCTCATCGCCTGCGAGCGCACCGTCCCGGTGGCCTCCGTTGGGGCCCGCGAGCTGAGCTTGCGCCACGAAGGCACTCGCGTCTTCGGAGACTCGAACCCCTTCCCTGGGTACACGCCCGGATATATGCAGTACGAAATGATGGTGCCCGAGGGGACGACCCGCGCGACCATTACCATCGGCGCCCAGAGCGGCTTTGGTGGGCCGGCGACGGTCGACATCGAGGGTGCGTTTAAGTTCGGCGGCGCGATCCGCTACGACCTCGGCCAGACGGTCGGTGGCGCGACGCACGACGCGGAGCTTACGGTCTTTAGCAACGGCAACACCCTCAAGATGCAGAACGCCAGCGGCGCGGTCCTCAGGGCTGGCCGGTGGGCGATGGCGATTCACAACCGCAGCAGTCGTACCCTTCGAGTCGTCTCGATGGACATCGTCTTCGAGTAAACGCCCGAGTTGGCGTGGCCATCGCGCGCCCCGTCGGATAGGGTTGGGCCGTGACGACCCCAAAGACGATGGCTGGGCTCCGCATCTGGCACCGGATTCATGTCCGCCTGACCAGTGTTTACGGGTTGGCGCTGGTACTGGTCTTGGGCCCGGTCACCGTCTTGGCCTATCACCTCGCGGTCGACAGCGAGGTTGAAGGACTTAGGACGATGATCCGGGGGATCACCGTGACCTACGCGTCCTCTGTGGACGCCGCGCTGCTGCAAGAGGTTGAGGGCGACGAGGACCCGTACCGCGTGCTTTTGGCGCAGCGGGCGCAGGCCGTCATGGCTGAGAGCCCGCGCGTCGCGTCGATGTACATCTTGAAGGCGACACAGTCCGCGGGGCACATGGCCTTCGTTGTCGACAGCGACAAGCGCGCGGCCCCGGCCGTTTTCGGGCAACTGTACGATATCACTGACTATCAGGTGCTCAGCGCTGGTGTCGTGGCGCCCGTAGTCGAGGCCGAGCCGGTCTCGGACGCATGGGGCATCAGCCTCTCGGGATTCGCGCCGATACGTGACGACAAGGGGGCGATTATCGCGGTCGCGGGGATCGATGTCGACGCGGCGCGCGTGGACCTCATCCGCGAGCGCATGTTGCTCATCGCCCTCGGCGTGTCGGGGGGGGCGTTGCTGCTGTTAGTCTTCGCGGGGATCGGCGTCGGGCGGATGCTGCGAAACCCGATGGCACGTATCGTCGCCGGCACCGAGGCCATCGCCGAGGGGCGTCTCGAGACCCGGGTTGGTGTGCAGCGCGCTGACGAGTTTGGTGTCCTAGGCCGCCATTTCGACCGCATGGCTGAGGGCTTGGAGGAGCGCGACTTCATCCGGTCAATGTTCGGACGCTATGTCAGCGAGGACGTCGCGAAAAAACTCCTCGTGGACCGCCGCACGGGCCTCCTGCGCGGCGAGGAGCGTCGCGTCACGGTGCTCTTTTCCGATCTCCGCAGCTACACCACGATCAGCGAGCGTCTCGGGCCGACCCAGGTGCTGGGTTTGATGAATCAGTACATTGAGGCGATGAATACGGTCGTGGCTGCGCACAGCGGGTGCGTCCTCGAGTATCTCGGTGACGGGCTGTTGGCCGTCTTCGGTGCGCCAGAGGATCTCCCGGGGCACGAAGACCTCGCGGTGCGGTGCGCGATCGCGATGCGCCTCCGACTGGCCGAGCTCAACCCCGGCTGGGACGCCGATGGGACCTCCGAGGCCTGGCGGGCTCAAGGGATGGATGCCCTCTCGGCGCGTATTGGCGTGCACACGGGCAGCGTCGTCGCCGGGAGTATCGGCAGCGAAATTCGCATGAAGTACACGATCTTGGGCGATACGGTGAACGTCGCGTCGAGAATCGAGGGGCTCAATAAAGAGTTGAGTACAGAGGTTCTTCTTAGCCATGACACATGGCTCGGCTTGACGGACGAGACCCGGACTCAGACGGTGAGCTATGGGGATCACGCGGTCAAAGGGCGCGCACAGTGCGTCCGTGTCTACGGCGTCAGGCCTGAGGTCGATGAGGCTGTGGGTTAGAGCCCCCGTTCATCGTTGGCTCGGACCGGGCCAACAGAGGGCCCGATTCACAGATCTGGCGACCTCGGTCTTGGTGTAGAGCGGCCGAGTGGAGAGTCGCCCTCTAGGCGACTCTCCACTCGGCCGGGACGGTCACTATCCACTATCCACTATCCACAATCGCCAGGCGCCAGGCGCCAGGCGCCATGCGCCATGCCCTTGATGCCTTCGCCGACGACGGCATGGCGCCTCAGTGGCCGCCAACCACCTTCATCTCTGGAAGGTCCTTGGTCACGAGGGTGATGTTCCGTCGCCCGGCCTTGTGCTCACGAAACTCCCGAATGACCTCAAAGACGTCGTAATCGACCGCCTCTGAACGGGAACCGTCGATGACCACAGTGCAGTCATTCGGGAGATTATCGAGGGTCTGGAGGATGCTTCCTTTGTTCAGAAAGGTCACATCCTCGGAGAGCGTGAGGGTAATCCTTTCGCCTGTAGCCGTCGTCTCCCGCTTCAGCTTGTAGTTGTTCCGATAGTTGCGGAACAAAATAAAGTACAGCGCGATGACCATGCCGATGCCGATGCCCTTGAGAAGGTCGGTCAGAAGGATCGCGACCACAGTCACTATGAAGGGGGTAAACTGATCCCAGCCATGCTTGAACATCGACCGGTACAGGGACACGCGCGAGAGCTTGTAGCCAATCAACAGCAGGATCGCCGCCAGCGTCGCCAACGGGATCCGGTTGAGCAGCGATGGTATCGTGATGACGGCGCCAAGGAGGATGACGCCGTGAAGGATCGCAGACATCTTTGTCATGCCGCCCGCGTTGACGTTTGCCGTGCTGCGGACGATGACCTGGGTCACCGGTAGACCGCCAATGAGGCCTGAGAGGAGGTTGCCGACGCCCTGCGCCTTCAGCTCTCTGTTCGTTGGTGTTACACGTTTTTGCTTATCGAGCTTGTCCGTGGCCTCGACGGACAAGAGGGTCTCTAGGCTGGCGACAACGGCGAGCGTCAGCGCCACCACCCATACATCGGGGTTTGAGATAGCGCTAAAGTCTGGGGTCCTGAAGAACCCGATGAACTCCGAAACCGAGTTGGCCACCGGCAGCTGCACGAGATGCTCACCGGTCATCGCGAGATGGGGAGCCGCTGCGACGAAGAACTCGTTCATCGCGATGCCCGCCACCACAACCACGAGGGCGCCCGGGACGAACTTGAGCATCTTGATCTGCTTGACCCGCTTTGAGTCCAACGCGAGCAGCAACAGGATGCTGACCGCGCCGATGATGACCGCGCCTAAGCTAGCGTTTTGAACGGCGATGATGATCTCCGAGAAGGTGTTTCTGCCGTCGATCTGGCTAAAGGCGGTGTCGCCGAAGTGGTCCGAGTCGACACCGAGGATGTGCGGGATCTCCTTCAGGATGAGGGTCAGTCCGATCGCGGCGAGCATGCCCTTGATGACCGCGGACGGGAAATAGTGGCCGATGATGCCGGCACGAAGGAACCCGGCGATGATCTGGATCACCCCGGAGATCACCACGGCTAGCAAGAACGCTTCGTAGCTGCCGAGCGTCGCGATGGCCGCCAACACGATCGTGACGAGTCCGGCGGCGGGTCCCGCGACGCCAAGCGCCGATCCGCTCAACGCGCCGACGACAATACCGCCCACGATCCCGGCGATAACACCCGAGAAGATGAGGTCAGGACGCCCCGTGGACGCAAGCGCGATGCCGAGGCAGAGGGGCAGCGCCACGAGGAAGACCACGAGGCCGGCCGGGCCGTCTTGGCCAATATATTGAAACGGGCGAAACGGCTTTTGAGTCATCGAATCAATCTTCCTTTGGTGCCAATCACCCCTTGGGGGCTGACGCCTCGACGTGTCTTGTGGTCACCGTGCGGGTCCAGTGGCGCGGGCCCCCGGCCGCGGGAGGGTACATGTAGTCGCCCAGACGCAAAAGCGGAATCGGGTCTTTGACGGACGCGATCGTGGACGCGGAGGGCTCGTGAGGGGCCGGGCTTCGTCGGTCTAGTCCCGGTGCGGGGCGCGAAAAATTGGCTTGGCCGTCATGCTAGGGGGGCAGGGTCGGCCACATCGACTCGCCAGAGCCCAGGGCAATCGAGTTCTAGGCCGGTCCGGTCAGAGCCCCTGGCAAGACCGGTTGCCCCCCCGATGCAATCGGTGTGGGGCAGGCCATCGGTACGCGCGCATTTTGAGGCTGTCGCATTGACGGGCTTTAAAAAAATACCATAACTAAAACCATCCCGATGCCAGTAGGCCCGTAGCGCGTTAAAAACGCGCGGATCAAGGGCCGCTCCCGCGCTCGTTAGTCAATGTTTTTTTCCTATGGTCCGCGCGCTTTTAGCGCGCATCGCGTCGCCTCGCGCCGGCGCATTTTTAGTTTGAGTCTCAACCTAACCAGGCCCGTAGCGCGTTAAAAACGCGCGGACCAAGAGGGCGCCTCTCAGCCCGGTCGTGGGGTTTTGCGACACCCTCATTTTGCGCGCATCACGGCCGCTCGAGGCGGACCCCAACCAGCAAATGTTTTGGCGTGCATTGCGCGCTAAAAGCGGGCGGACCAAGGGCGACCACGTACGCCAAAGTCCGCCCCTTGGTCCGCGCGCATTCTGCGCGCTTGCGGGCGCTCGAGGCAGAGTTTCTTAGAACTCGATTGCCCTGCGCCAGAGCCCCGGCTACCTTGACGTCTTGGGCACATCTGGGCCAGAGTCCGCGCCTTCCAGCAGCCCCGCGCGGAGAGAGCACATGCAGCGACCTAGCTTTTCTTGGCGAACCCTGACGCGCTTGAGCGTCCTCGTGTTCGGTCTCCTGATGTCCGCCTCGACTGCGCGCGCGGCCGAGGCAGGTGCCAAGGTCGTCGAGGGCACTTTCGAGGCGATGGTCAACGACGCCTTTGGCACGGCGGTGGAGGGGCTCTCGACGGTCCTCTTCTTCCCGATCGCTAGCTTCGAGGTCGGCGGTAAACCGGTCGAGATCCCGGCCGTCGTCGTGTGGCTCGCCCTCGGTGCTCTCTTCTTTACGGTGCGCCTCGGATTCATCAACATTCGTCTCTTCCGGCACGCCTTCACGGTCGTACGTGGGACCTACGATAACCCCTCGGACCCAGGCGAGGTCACCCACTTTCAGGCGCTTACGACCGCGCTGTCTGCGACGGTTGGACTTGGGAATATCGCCGGCGTCGCCGTGGCCCTGATGCTAGGCGGTCCCGGCGCCACCTTCTGGATGATCGTCTTCGGGTTCCTTGGTATGAGTACCAAGTTTGTCGAGTGCACCCTCGGCGTGAAGTATCGGGTCACGGATGCCAACGGCCAGCTCCAGGGCGGACCCATGCGTTACCTGCGCACCGGCCTCGCGAACCGCAAGGCCGGCTGGCTCGGCAAGGGGCTCGCCTTCCTTTTCGCCGTGCTCTGCATCGGAGGCAGCTTCGGCGGCGGCAACATGTTTCAGGTCGGCCAGAGCTACGCCGTCGTGAACGGCGCCCTGGTCGACGCCTTTGGCATCACGATGAGCACCTCGACCTATGGGATCATTCTGTTGCTGGGCGTGGGGCTCGTGATTATCGGTGGTATTCAAAGTATCGCGCGGGTCGCCGACAAGATCGTCCCGGCGATGGTCATCCTCTACCTCGTCTGCACCATCGTGATCCTCTTTGCTCACGTGGCCGACATCCCGGCCGCCTTCGGCAGCATCTTCGCTGGCGCCTTTTCCCCAGAGGCCGGCTTCGGGGGCTTTATCGGCGTGATGATTATGGGCATCAAGCGCGCCGTCTTTAGCAACGAGGCGGGTATCGGCTCGGCCGCGGTCGCCCACTCGGCAGCGAAGACCCGCCGCCCTGTTCGCGAAGGCGCTGTGGCGCTGCTGGAGCCCTTTGTCGACACGGTCATCGTCTGCACCATGACGGCCCTCGCGATCATTGTGACCGGCGCTCTCGACGACCCGTCCAACCGAGACATGATCACCAATCAGGCGGGCGCGGCGCTTACGGGGGCGGCCTTTGGTAGCGTCATCAGCTGGTTCCCCTACGTGCTCGCGATCTGTGTGCTGCTCTTTGCGTTCTCGACGATGATTAGTTGGAGCTACTACGGTGAGCGCAGCTTCACCTACATCTTCGGGCCCAAGAGCTCTATGGTGTACAAAGTGATCTTCTTGGGCTTCATCTACCTCGGGGCCGTATCAAGCCTTGGGAACGTCATCGAGTTCAGCGACATGATGATCCTGGCGATGAGCGTGCCGAATATGGTCGGCCTCTACATCATGAGCAACGAGGTCAAGCGCGACACGGACGTCTACATCGCCGACTGGAAGGGTGGGCGTTTCACGGCCGATAACGGCAAGAGCGGCCCGCCCGCTGAGTGATGACCCTTCGCGCCCGCCGACTATCTGAGGTCGACCCTCAGGGTGGTCGTCCCGCGCGGCTCGACATGGACCGTGTAATTGCGGATTAGACGCCCATCGAGGCTCTCTAGGCGGACCTGGCGATCGCCGCTCTTGACCTCGAAGGCATAGAGGGGGGTCGTCTCGCGCGTATCAAAGTCGTCGATCGTGACCTTTGCTGCAGGGATCGACTCGACGTTGAGCCAGCCCCGCTGATCGGTCGGAAAGAAGACGTTTCGGAAGGGGATGGGGCCCGCGCGCTCCAGCACCGCGGCGACGATGAGGTTGAAGAGCCCACGAACCCGCGCGTCGGGGTGTGACGCGGGGTCGCGGACCGCAAAAGCGTGGGCCTTACCGCTGAGGAGCGCATCGCACCGGAAGGTGAGGCCCGGGAGGTGGGCTTTCGCCGGGTCGGACTCGAGCGCGAGCACGTCGAAGGAGGCTGCGCGTGCGAACAGGGCGTCGCTCTCCTCGGGGGTTAAGAGCCCGAGCGCGTGTTCCCCTTCCTCGGTGCCTGGCAAGCGGCGCCGGTGGACGGCCGTGGTCGCGGGTGCGCGGCGTGTGACCTCGTAGCGCAACGTGTGCCACGGCGACGCCCCGGGGCTCTGCAAGCTCCAACGGATGTAGTCGTCGTCGCCCGCGAAAGACACGAGGAAGAGGGTGCAGGTGAGCGCGAGGTGTGAGATGCGTTGGATCATGCGAGTCCAGCTCGGAATGGGGGGCGATTATTCCCGTGTTGGCTACCCGTGTCACGTCGCGGAGGGCAAGCGTTTGATCATAAAACCCCGAGTCTATCAGCTGGCGACGATCGCCGTCGTCCTCACTATGACTCTGGTGGGCCCGGCCGCCCACGCCGATGAGCTGCTCGGCGTGTCTGCGTGTACTTTTTTGCCGGCCCCACCCCTTGATAGACACCCCGCGCGAAGAGGTCCGTTTCGCGCCGCGTTCGTCGCAAAGGCGCGGGCGGGGCGCGACTCGAAGAAGAATGAAGAGGCGCTCGCCTCCTTTGTGCGTATCGCCGAGGGCCTGCTCGCCGAGGGGGCGCGCGCCTTCGGGGTCAAGGGAGAGGACCCGATGGAGTTCGAGGTCAGCTCAGCGCAACGCTTCCTGAGCCGCTTTGTCCTGACGCCGAATGCGCCTCTTCGCGTCGGCCGAGACGGGTTCGAGTTGGTGCCCGAGGTCACGGCGACCGCGATGCTCGCGGGCTGTTTGGGTCTCAACGCGACCAGCGCCGTGGCCATGGCCCGGCGGTCGACCGGCGCCGAGGCTGGTGCGGCGAGGGCAGGGGCGGCGCTGCTCGTGCTCTTTCAGGGCGCTGGTACCCATGATGACGCCGTCGCCCTCGTAGCAGGGTTGGCACCCGAGGACTTCCTCTCCGCCTTTGTGCTTGCGGAAGTCGCGAGTCGAGGTCAGGAAGCGGAGGGCGCTTGGGTCGCGCATGCCATCGCGGCGTCCCTCGTCAAGACCGCAGATCAACACGAGGCCGTGATGCGACAAAAGCAGCGGCTGCCGGAGAGACCATGACCCCAGAGAGGCGCGCAGCCCACGCAAAGATCGTCCGTCCCCGCCCCGACCCGGCTGACGTCGCGGCCCGCAACGAGGTCTTTCGCACGCAGGCCGCCGAGTTTGGGCTCCTGTTTCGGTGCCCGGATTGTGCGCATGTCATCCTGCCGGCCAAGCGCTGCTCGCTGGGGTATCCAAATGAACATCTGCTCCATAGCACCAACGCCGTCGAGGACGACGGCGAATTTATGTTCTGCAAATACTTCGAGGCCTCCGAGTAAGCGCCCTCTCCACTTGAGAGAGAGCCGCTTGAAGAGGCATTGAGGTTGCGGTCAGACGCCTAGAGGTCTTTGGCCAACCCTAAGCTGCGGCGGACGGTGGCCACGGAATTTCGGCTCTGTACCGGCAGGGTCGCCTCAAGGCGATCAAGCATGGACTCGACCGAGCGCCGGGTCCAGGCGTCTTCGACGGCGTCTCGCGGGCGGCGCCCGAGCGACGGGTGGATGAGCTCGGAGAAGGTGATGGCCCAGTCGTCGGCCGCGTGGGAGATCTCTGCCACGATCGCCGGCTGGAATTTGGCCCAGGCGGGGATCGCGCCGTTCGTGAGCCACCCCGTCACGGTATCGTTTAGGGGACGTTCGCCGTGGAAACGCGCCGCGCTAAGGGCACGCGCGGCGAGGGACGTACGCACGCTGTCGACGTGGTGGGACCCGACAAAATGGCAGAGGGCATGGTCGCCGTCGCGGTCCTCGATGACGACGTGGACGGCGTCGCGGCCGACGGTGGTCGGAAAAGCGCGCGCGCTGATGTCGGGGCTGTGGCCGAAGAGCGGGGCGATGTCCGTGAAGGGGGCCGCGATACGCAAGGTGCACAGGGCGTCCTCGGCGTAGTCCTCGGCGACGATCCCGAGCGCGTCGTCGAGCAGCTCTTCGGCGAGCTCCATCAGCTCGGGCGAGAGGGCCCCGCCGGTCTCTGCGAGGGCCCCTACGTTCTTAATTCCCATGTCGTGGAGGCGAGCGACGAGCTCGCCTCGCAAGCAGGCGGGGAGGCTGACATAGATGGCGTCGACGAGATGGACGACCGCGCGGCGTGCGTTGCGCACGTGGATGATGCGAGCCTGAAGGATCTCGCCGACCGTCACGGCCTCGGCGAGCTCGTGGTCGCGCACCGTGATCTTGCGGCGGCCCAAGATTTCTTGGAATTGGACCGAGGCGTCGCGACCCTTGGTGACCGAGCGGACCTCCCAAAACCAGACGCGGCTACCCGACAGGGCCGCCACGAGCCGCTTGTCGATGGAGGACAGTTGGGACTCACGTGCGAAAGCCGCGCCGATCGTCTCGGTGTGCGCCTCGCTGCGCCACTCCCACAGAAACCAGGGGAAAAATCGGACGCGCTCGGCGTCATCTTCGAGGATGTCCGTCTCGGCCGTCGCGACATCGACGTCGATCCCATAGAAGGCTTGGACGGCGTCGATCAGCGCGACATCAAAGCGCGGGGCGGCCGAGTAGTCCATGCAACGCGAGACGATGCCCGGAAGTGACGCCTTGAGGCGGACAATATCGAGATCGATGACGACGGCCAGCGGGGCGTTGCCGCTCTCCGATGGGTCCGTTTCGGTCGTGGGGAGGGTTTGGGGCATCCCGTCCCGCGCTTGAGGCCAGTCAGACATGCCTCCCTCATAAGCTCGGGTCTCGCGGCGTGTCAACGAACGCCTGAATTTGGCCGCGCGGTCTGGGTCCGGTCTGGTCCAGTGCGCTCGCAAAAATCACCTAGCTCTCTGAAATTTCTGCCTTCACGGGCGAGGGGCGGGATCGCGTCGCGCAGGCGATCAAAGCGCCGACGCAGAGCGAACCGCGCGAAACGTCGATCGATCGATGTGATCCGGCCGTCCGGTCATGATTATTTGCATAACACCGTTATGTCCCGAGCGGCGCCGGGAAGCGACTCCGCCCTTGAACGTGGGCGGGTCCGCCCGATAGCTTCAGGGCATGAAAAAGACATCGGCAAACAAAGACCTCGCTCAACGTCTCCAAGTTTTCCAGGAGGCCGGGCTTATCGACACCATCCCGACCGAGTGGCAGCTCTTTTTGGGCCAAATCGAGATGGCGCCCTACGTCGTCATGCCGGACGCCGGCGACGACGGTCGCTACGCTGGCGCGCCACTGGGACATCCGCTCTTGCGCACCCCTGTCGTCTTTAGCCAGATCGGCTGGGAGCATCTGCGGGTCGGCCACGGCCTTCACTCATCCCTCGTCGCGCTGTTGCTGCACGTCGCGTACGTCTTTCACGAGGGGATGCCGTCGTTTGATCTCCAACTGGTGCAGACCCACCCCGGCGGCCTCAAGGCGCTGCGCGGGTTCCTGAGCGATCTCGATGGCTCCGACGATGCTTTCTTCCGCCATCACCGCCGCCTCATCGACCTCGTCGTCCCGAACGCGACCGAGTACCGCAAAGCCTTTGTGGTTCCGGGTGGTTTCATCGACAGGGCCGAGGCCTTCGCCTATCCCACGGGCCACGATGTCGCTGAGTTCTTGCGGCCTGAGTTCACGGATCTGTGCCGCTTCGTGTCGTATTGCGCCGCGACTTTCCCGAAGAGAGCGGCCCTCGGTCGGCCTCTAGAGACGGTCCGCACCATCGCTGACCTCTCGACCCGTGCGATCCGCGCCCGCCTCGCGGCGCCTGCCGTAGCTGCAGCTTAGACCCAAGAGCGGAGACCCCCGCGCCTTGTGTGCCGGTGGTCCCGGTCACCGAGGCCGCGATGGCGGTTGACCCTCGCCGCGCGACGGCCCAAGATGCGTGCCCATGCGCCAACGCCCCGCCATCGCTATCTCGTCCAACGTCTTCCCTGCCGAGGAGCGCCGCTTCTATAAGGGCAAGGCGTTACAATACAGCGAGCACGCGATGGTCCGCGCCGTCGCCGATGCGGGGGGCCTGCCCTTCGTGCTCGTAGACCCGACGGGCTCGCCAAGCGCCGTCGCGGCACCGGACGCGGATGAGCTCGAGGCCTACTGCGCCGCGATGGCCGCGCGCACCGACGCTCTCATCTTGTCGGGCGGCGAGGACGTCAGCCCGACCCACTATGGCGAGGCACCTGGCGCGCCGGAGTGGGCTGGGAACCCGTCGCGCGACGCCTTCGAGATCGCCGCCTATCGGGCGTTTATCGCGGCCGGCAAGCCGATCTTAGGCATCTGTCGCGGCGCCCAGATCATCGCCGTGGCCGAGGGCGGTCGCCTCTACCAAGACCTCGCGACGCTGGGGCCCGCGGATGCGCTGACGCACCGCTCCCAAGATCTGTACGACCAGCTCGGCCACGGGATCGCGCTTGAGGCAGGGTCCTTCCTGACGGGCGGCTGGTCGGGCGACGAGCTCTACGTCAATTCCGTTCACCACCAAGCGGTTGCGTCGCTCCCTCCGACCCTTCGGCCCCTCGCGTTCGCGCCCGATGGCGTCATCGAGGCCTTCGAACGCCGCGAGTCGGGCCCCTTCGTCGCGGGCGTCCAGTGGCACCCCGAGTGGATGCAGGACCGCGCCGGTCAGCGGGCGATCTTCAAACATATCGTTGGTGTCGCAATGAATCATGGCGGCGACAGCGGGGTGTCGCGATGACGCAGCAGATAAGAGGTTGGATGTCAACGAACCACCTTTATTGGTTCTTCGGTTTGGGTATTTGCGTGCTCTCGTTAGGCGGCTGCCCCGACGAGGTCGTGACCGCGGCGCTCACGCCGGGCGCGGCTGGCGAGCTGCCGGTCGAGATCCACGCGATGATCTTCGGCGACGAGACCCCGTGCCGCGACGGGCAGGATTGCGTGACGGGCCAATGCCTCTTCGGACGATGCTCAGGGCTCACCCGGACGGACGAGCAGTGGCGGACCGAGCTCGTCACCGCGCGCCTCAATAAGCTGATGGGTGACAACGCCCAGTTGCGCGCCGAGGTCGTGGCAAAACTCAATGAACTCGCGATGTCCGCTGAGCTCTCGATGCCAATTCGGGCTCGCCTCGTCTGGGCCCTCGACGACATCGCGGGGACCGCGGGTCTGGCCGGTCCAAAGGCGGCCTTCGATACCCTAGAAGAGCCCCTGCAAGGTCTCGTCGCGATGTCTCTCGCCCGCCACGGGGACACGAGCCAGCTCGCGATGGTGCTCGCCCTCACCGAGTCGTCGCGTCCGGCCATCGCCATCGAGGCCCTCCGCGCGCTCGGTGGGGTAGGTGCCAACCCGCCTACAGAGGTCCTCGCGCGTCTCTTAGCGGTGGCGACCGGCGAGGCCCCTCACGAGGCCGCCCGCGCCGCCCTAGGGGCCCTCGCGCAGCTCAAGGACCCTCGGACGCTGCGGACCCTCATCGAGATGGTCGACTCCGGTCCTGATGCTCTCCGAGAGCCCGTGGCTATCGCGCTGCGCCAGATGACGACGCAGGCATTCGGGCGGGACGTGGCGGCCTGGCGCAGCTGGGCCGATGGCGCGAAGGTGCCAGAACAACTATCATTTACGCCAGCGGTCATGCGCGTTGAGGATGACCTCGGGATCCCTGAGCCTTAGGCGCCTCGCGCGCAGACCTCGCCGCGGCCCACCCCGCGCCGGCCCCTTGGAGAACAGAAATGTCGCTGCCTTTCAAAGAGTTTGATGACCTGGACGGGCTCGGCCTCGCGGAGCTAATCGCGCGGGGTGATGTCTCTGCGGATGAGGCCCTTGAAGCCGCCATCGCTCGAATTGAGGCGCGGGATGGTCGTCTCAACGCCGTCGTCTGGAAGAACTACGCGCGGGCCAGGGCCTACCTCGCCAAGCACCCCAAGCCAGAGGGGGTCTTCGGTGGCGTCCCCTTCCTGTTGAAGGACCTCATGGCCCAAGATCGGGGCGAGCCGTCGACGATGGGCTCGCGGGCCCTCAAGGATTGGCGCGCCGACGGCGACGCCGAGCTCGTCAAGCGCTACAAGAAGGCCGGGCTCGTGATCGTCGGGCGCACGAATACGCCCGAGTTCGGGATCTACGCGGTCACTGAGCCCGAGCTCTTTGGACCTGCACGTAATCCGTGGAACCCCGAGCACACGCCTGGTGGCTCCTCGGGAGGATCTGCCGCCGCCGTGGCGGCTCGCTACGTGCCCCTCGCGCACGGCGGGGATGGCGGTGGCTCAATCCGTATTCCCGCGGCTCACTGCGGCCTCGTCGGGCTCAAGCCGACCCGCGCGCGTAACCCGTCGGGCCCCTACGCTGGCGATCGCTGGGCTGGCTTCGTCGCTGAGCATGTGCTGACACGCTCGGTCCGCGACTCAGCGGCGATGTTGGATGCGACGCATGGGCCCGACCTTGGCGCGCCCTACCAGGTGGCCCCACCAACGCGACCTTTCCTCGACGAGGTCCTCGCGGCTCAACGCGGTGAGTTCGGTAAACTCCGCATCGCGTATAGCCTTGACCCCCTCTTTGGGGACAAACACCACCCCGACGCCATCGCCGCGGTCCAAGACGCCGCCCGCCTCGCCGCGTCTCTTGGCCACGATGTCATCGAGGACACGCCTCTCTTCGACAAGTCCCGCCTCATCCCGGCCTACTTCACGGTCATCGCTTCGCACACGAACCTCGCGGTCCGCACGATCGCGGCCGGCGTCGGGCGTAAGTTGACATCAAAGGACTTCGAGGCACCAACTTGGCTCTTGCGCTCCATCGGTGAACACCTCACCGCGGGGGATTACACGGACGCTATCCAGACGATTCAGCTCGCTGGCCGGGCGGTCGCGCCCTTCTTCGAGGCCTACGATGTCTTCCTGACCCCGACGGCGGCGTGCCCCCCTGTGCGCATCGGCGAGGTCGCCCCATCGGCGGCCGAGCGAGCCTTGATGAAAGCCCTGGCCCTCGCCCCGATCAAAGGGGCCCTTCTCAAGGCGCTTAAGTTCATGTCGAAGAAGGCCCTCAACGCGACCCCGAACACGATGCTGTTCAACATGACTGGGCAGCCGGCGATCTCCCTGCCTCTCTTCTGGAATCAGGACGGCCTGCCGATCGGGACCCAGTGGGTGGGACGCTTTGGCGACGAGGCGACCCTCTTCGGCCTGGCCGCCCAGCTCGAGGTGGCGCGCCCGTTCACGTCGCGGCGTCCGCCGATGTTGGCCTAAGGACCCTCGATGGTCACGTAGGCACGGTTGGTGCTCCAGCTATCGCGCAGGTAGAGGTTGAAGCCGCGATTCGTGAAGCTGTCGATGTTGAACCCTCGGTTGAGGACCCTCAGCAGCTCGACCCGATAGCGTGCGGCCGGCAAGACGTTGATGTCCGCGGCCGCCATGAGGTCCGGCAGCGTCACATGGTCAGTCGCGCCATCGATGATCAAGGTCCACGCGGTCATCTGGAAGTCCGGCGTGAGCGTGAGGCGGGTGTATTGGCCCTCGGGGCCGCCATCCCAGCGCCACGCGAGGCGGCGGTCGGGTCCAAAGATGCCCGAGCTTGGCTCGGCGAGGTAAGGGAAGGCGAGGAAGGGCCCAAGGATGAAGGCCGCGCTGCCGACGACGGCCAGCTCGCCATCGGAGAGGGCCGCGACGCCATGGGCCTTGGAGCGATAGTCTTCAATCGTCTCGGAGCGCGCGTCACGTCCATCTTGCCACGAGACGACCGCGCCGTGGTCACCCACCGCGACGACCTCGCCGGCGGCTGTGACCGTGACGTCCGTGAGGTCGGAGTCCGTCCCCGTGTCGATGCGCGTGGCGCGCGTCGTCTGCGAGTCGCCTTCAATGACGGCCATCGCGCCGGCGTCCCCCACGATGACCGCCCGCCACGCGGCGCCGTCGTCGGTCAGCACAACCGCGCCTCGGAGCGCGCCAATGCCCTCGCCAGCCGCGCCGAGGTCCAAGGGGATGAAGGCCGTCGGGGTCCAGAGCCAGGCGCGGCCCTCGTCGCCCGTGGCCAAGACGAGGTCTGCGCGGATGCGTGTGACGCCCCGGATGCCGGTGACGCCTGGGCCGCCGGCGATGGTCCAGAGGCCTGTCGTGCGGTCCAGCACGCGCAGGCGCATCAGGCCAGCCACGAGGACATGGGTCAGGGTCACCGCGACCGCGCCGTAGTCGTCGGTCGGGGCCTGCACAGGGCTCCAGCGGAGGCTATCGCGGTGCAGCACAAGGCCCGCCTCGCCAACGGCCCAGATGTCGTCGCCCGCGAGACCGTCGATGGCCGCGAGGGTGGTCGTGACTCGCGATGGCTGCGGTGTCCACGCGCGCCCGAACCGCATGAGGATGGTCCCGCCCTCGCCGACGGCGAAGAGGCGGTCGTCGGGCGCGCGCCAGAGGCCGAGGAGAGACCTCTCGAGCTGGGTGCCATCGAGGCGCCACTGGCCGCCCTCACGGACAGGCAGGCGATCCTCGGTGATACGGGTGACCCCCTGTACGAGGTTGTAGGACCGTGGCCCTGATGAGGTCGCGTCCGTCGGTGATAATGTTGTATAGAACACATAGTTGCCGTCGTAGAGATCGCCCGTGAGGTTCGCGAGCTGGCGCGGTAGCAGCCAGGTGTCCGGCTCGCCCAGCGTCGAGGGCAGCGGATCGCGGGAGAAGCCAATCGCGCCATCCGCCCCGAGGTTGAGGCTAAATGAGATCGCCGGCGGCTCAAGCCCGGTCGGTGAATAGGGCGGGGACGCGAGGCGCACGCGGAAGGTGCGCTTGAGGGGGTACTTGAGCTCGACATCGAGGCCCGTCATGATCTGGGCCGAGACCGCGAAGATGTTGCGTTTGACGCCAAGGACCGTCGGCACGAAGGCGCCGTCGTCCTGTAGGTAGCCGCCGAAGCAATAGGCCGCGAGGTCGCCGAGGCGGCGGGAATCGAGGACGTATTGACCGTCGGCGTTCGGGACGCTGCCGGCCTGCAGGGGATAGTTGTACCCGAAAACACTTGTGCTGGTGACGTTGCACTGCGCGGACTTGATTCCCGGCGAGGGCACACAGCGGGCGCCGTCCGAGGTGGCGCCGCAGCGATAGCCGACACCGCACTCGGGGTCGGAACCGCAGGCGCGGAGGCAGCGATTTCCGTCGCTCCCGAGGGTGATGCAGGCGAAGGCCGCGTCGTCGCCGCAGGTGTCATCGCTGCCCGAGCAGGCCTGGCAGTCGCGGACCTCCTCGGCCGCGAGGGCGTCGCAGCTGCCCGGTGGCGCGAGGACGTACTTGTCGAGGCCGATGACCCGACCCGAGAGGGTCGCGTTGAAGAAGATCTGAGGCGGCGGTTCCCCGTTGCCCTCGCCCTCGGACGGGGGTGGGATGGGGTTCATCTGCAGAGTCATCGTGACGTTCTCGGCGTCGAAGACGACGACCGATGCTGCTGAAAATAACGGCGCCGAGGCGGTGACCTCGAGGGGGCCGCGGAGCCCCTCTTCGGAGATAGAGATCTGTCCGCGGTCATCCGTAAAGCCCTGAAAACGTGTGGTCGCGTCGCTGCCGATAATGACGTGCGCGTTCTGGATGGGGCCAAAGCCATTGGACCCGTAGACCGTCACGTTGAGGGTGCCGTCGATCGCGGGGCCCCAGGTGCCGCCAAAGCCGCTGCGGGGGTCAAAGGCCGTGATCGCGCCCGGCTTTGTGATGGTCTCGTTCGTCTCGGGGCGCGTGACGACGAGGTCATGGGCCCCGGGCTCGAGCCGCGGGCTGCGGATCATCACCTCAGTGCCGGAGACCTGCGTGAAAATCGGGCAAGGGACCCCACCGACTGTCACGCGCATACCGGGCCCGAAACCGGCGCCGAAGATGCGGATGCGGGTGCCGCCGCTCTGCGCGACGAAGGTCGGTGAGGCCGCGAAGACGGCCAACGAGCCCATGCGGTACTCAAAGGCGGCGGCTCTTTGGACTCGGACACCGCTCTCAATGACCTCGACGGTCGCCAGCCCCGGGCTGCCAGGGGGGACCCTTACGATCATCTGTTCGGGCGATAAGTAGCGGACATTCGTGACCCCGAGGGCGCCGATCCTCGCGGCGGTCGCGGCCGTGAACCCGGACCCGGTGATGAGGGCGTCATAGCCGCCGGCCGCATCGCCGGAGGTTGGTTCGATGGAGTTGAAATCAAGTGGCTCCGTCATAAGTCGCAATTCAAACGGTATGGCGGCGAGGACCTGGCCATCCGCCATTAAGACGATAGTCGTCTGCCCGGCCGGGCCGCCGGGGCTCTCGACGACCAGCCCGCTGGGGTTCTGGGAGATAACGCGAGCGACCCGATCACCCATTAAGACAGACGTGCGCAGGGGCCGCGCCGGGTCGAAGGCCGGCGTGGCGCACGCGAGGTAGATAGCCTCGCCGCCGCGTGTCGAGCCCCGGGCTGGCAGGGCCACCGAGCAGGCGGGGCTGCTGCCATCGGCGCGGAAGGATGCGGGCAGGGTGGCAGTACCCCAGCGGGTTGAGACGGTGATGTCCGTGGGCGCAGTCAGCCACGGGTTTGCGGCCGGCGGCACGAAGGTGAGGGTCCGTCCATCCGGCGACGCGTCTAGGACCACGACCGCCTCGTCGCCGACTAGGACGTCTGCGTCGGCGACGAGGCCTTGGCCATAAAGCGTCACCTCCGCCGCGCCGGCCTGGGGTGACGCGGTGGTCTCGAGGGTCGGGGGCTGAAAGAAGAAGACTGCGCGGGGGTGGGCGGAGAAGTCGTCGGTGCTCGTCAGGTGAACGGTCTGCCAGCCGAAGGAACCCTCGGGGGACACGGCGGTAAAAATCTCTGAATTCGAGTGGTTCTGGCTTAGCGCTAGGCGTCCGCCCAGCATCACGCGGGTGGAGTCGTCAAAGCCCGTGCCAAAGACCGTCAACGGTACGCCGCCCGATACTGGGAGTTCAAAGGGATCGATAGCGCTGAGAGTGCGCGATGATGAATAGCGAAAGGCGTTCGGTAGCACCACAGGCTCGCCGTTGTTGAGCTCGCTGTGGCCAATGGTCAGGTCGACGAGACCGGGAGGGTGTGGAGGCACGCGGATAATGGCCGTGCGGGCGTCGACGACGAACACGTCAGGCGCCACGCTCTGGTCAAAGAGGGCGTATAGGCCGTCACGAAAGCCGGTTCCGCGCACTAGGACGTCGATGCCGCCAGCCGGGTCGCCGGTGTTGGGCTCGACGCTGGTAAGGGTCAGCTGATTACTCGGCAGGGGCGGGGCGTCGGTCGCGTCGGTCTCTTCTGGGGCGGGGGGCGCGATAGGGCCGCTGCCGTCGAGGACCGTCACGTCCGCGGTCGGTGGGATGACGCCGGCCAGCTCGGCGAGGTCCCCGCACCCTGCCACCGCGATGGCCGCGACGAGTGCCGCGAGGGCCAAGGCTGCACGGGCCTGAAACTCAAGAAAAATAAGCCGTGGCGAGCGTGTAGGTGCGGTCATCGCGACAGGGTAGTGGCCGGTCGCGGCCGGGTCAATGTGCAGACCGCCGGGTTCGGTTTTGAGGAGTGCCCAAGAGTCGCCAAGACACAGATGACAGGTCGCGGATCCTCGGTGTACAAACCCTTATGCGAATCCTTCACACATCCGACTGGCACCTCGGCGCGTCCCTCGGCGGCGCCTCACGCGAGCGAGAGCACGCGCGCTTCCTCGACTGGCTCGTCGCCACCATGCGGGACGAGCAGGTCGACGTGCTCGTCGTGGCCGGTGACATCTTCGACCACGCGCAGCCGTCGAGCGAGGCCCAGTCCCTCTACTATCGGTTCCTCGCCACCCTCGGGGCAGGCGTCCTTCCAAACGGCGCAAAGTGGCCGCGGCACGTCGTCGTCGTCGGTGGCAACCACGACTCGGCCAGCCGCCTCGACGCGCCCCGCGAGGTCCTTGGGGCGCTAAGCGTCTCGGTGGTGGGGGGCTATGACCGAGAGCGCGAGGATGACCTCCTGATCCCGATTCGCGGGGAGGGAGGCGCGATTATCGGCGTCGTGGCAGCGGTTCCCTACGTCAACGAGTACCGCCTCGGGGTGACGGTGCGAGACGCTGATCCCGCCGCCGCAGCCAAGGCCGCCTTCTCCGGGCTCTATACCCGGGTCGTGGAGCGCGCTGTGTCGCAGTTTCCCGGGGTGCCTCTGGTCGCGACAGGGCACCTGACCTGTTCACACCACGCGGCCGTGGGCGCCGAGCCGGCGAAAGCAACGTCCGCGGATGCCGACGAGTCGATCATCACCGAGGGTGATTTTCCTCAGCCGATTCATAGCGTTGGTACGCTTGGCGCCTTGCCGCCGTCGATCTTTGATCTCCGCTGGGACTATGTCGCGCTTGGGCATATCCACCGCGCATTCCCGCCAGAGGCGCCGCGGGTCTGGTACTCGGGGACGCCTATCCCCGTGGGCTTCACCGAGACGGCGCCACGCCGGGTGTTGCTGGTGGATCTCGAGGGGCCCGGCGCCCCAGCGCGCGTCCGGCAGCTGGTCGTCCCTCTCACGCGCGAGCTCGTGCGCATCGCGGGCGACGAGGCGGCGGCGATGGTCCAGCTTCGCGCCTGCCGTGGGGTGCTGCCGCTGCCCCCTCTCGTCGACGTGGCCATCGATGTCCCTATTTACGACGCGACCCTACCGCAGCGGGTGCGAGACTGCGTCGCTGCGGCCTTTCCCGTGGCGACCGACGCGCCGATTGTCGCGCGCCTGCGTCAGCTCGCGCCCGAGGTCGCTCGGGTCGCGGGCGACGAGGCGGTCGATCGCGCGCGGCGGTCGATGTCGCCCTGGGAGATCTTTGGGCTCGCGTGGACCGCGAAATATAAGGCCCCGCCTGACGAGACGGTGCGGCGGTCCTTTGAGCGCCTGTGGCACCCAGAGTCCGAAAGCGAATCAGGCGTCAACGGGGCCGAGGAGACGAAGGCATGAAGATCCATGTGATTCGTATTCAAAATATCAACTCCCTGTCTTGCAGCGGCGATGAGGCCCACGTCGTCGACCTTGATAGGGACCTCGGCCACGCGCCCATTTTCCTGATTCATGGGCCCACCGGGGCCGGTAAGTCCACGATCCTTGACGCAATTACCCTCGCGCTCTTCGGTCGGACCGCCCGCCTCGACGACGCCACTGCGAAAGCTGTCAAAAAAGACGAGGATATTGGCGAGACCGACGCCCGGCGGGTCCTCTCGCACGGCGCGGTCCGGGGCTACGCTGAGGTTGATTTCAGTACCAAGGTCTTAGGCGCGAGGCTCTTCTACCGGGCGCGCTGGACGGCCTCGCGCGCTTATGGCCGGGCCGATGGCACGATGAAGGCCCCCACGCGGACTCTTTGGCGCATTGAGGCTGCGGGCGCACCGGCGGACGATGCGGTCCCGCTCCTGGATTCGAACAAGAAGACCGACATCCTTGCGGCCTTCGGGTCTGTCCTCAACCACATGGCCTTCGAAGACTTCGTGCGCTCGGTCCTCCTGGCGCAGGGCGACTTTCAGGCCTTCTTGAAGGCCGATCGGAAGGACCGCTCCGCGATGTTGGCGCGTTTGACGGACGCGACGGCCTTCAGGAGCCTGGGTCTTGAGGCTGGGCGCCGCTTCAGCGACAGCAAGACCATCCTTGGTCGGATCGAAGCCCGCGTCGACGCGACGACCTTCCTCGATGCGGCCGAGCTAGCCGCGCTTCGCGGTCAACTCGCGGCGCTGGACGAGGCGGCCAAGGGGCTGGCGAGCGAGGAGCAGGGGCTCACTGCGCGGCTACGATGGGCCGATGAGCTGCTCGTCGCGGCCGACGCCGACGCTGGCGCCGAGGTGTCTCTTCAGGCGGCGCGCGAGGCGCTTGATTCGCTTGCGGAGACACGGAAGCGCGTGGCGCGGGCTGAGCAGGCCGCGAAGTTGATGCTGCCCATCGGGTACGCGGCCACGAGAGCCCAGGAGGTCGCCGGGGCGGCGGTCCAGGTCGAGCGCCTCGCGGGGGCGCTCCCACAGATCATTGCAGGTCATACCGCGTCGGCCGCGAAGGCGACGGAGACTCGCGACTCGCTGAGCGCGTTGCAGGTCGAGTTCGACCGCATGCGACCGCTCATCGCCCACGCGTTGCGGGCGACTGAGGCGTCGCAGAGGGCCGCGACCGCGGCTGAGCAACTCGACGCGGTCAGCCGTGGTCGGGACTCCGCGTCCTTTGACGCGACCAGAGCCGCCGCCGCCGCGAGAGAGGCCCACGTTGCGGCCATTGACGCCGTCATGCAGGCCAAGGCGACGATCGGATTGATGCCCGTCCGCGGGACCCAAGAGGCGCTTGTGCAGCGCGTCCGCGAGGGTTGGAGCGAGTTGAAGGGGGTTGAGCAGCGGCGCAACGCGGCCAGAGCGCGCCTCCGTAGCGTCGACCTTACATATGCCACAACGCGCGCGCAGGTCGAGGGTCTGACGGCGAGCTTGGGGGCGGCTCAAGTCCGGGCGACCGAGGTGGCTGAGCAGCTGCGGGTCGTGACCGGTGCCCTGACAGTCTTGACTGGTGAAGAGGCGCCGGAGGCCGCACGAAGACGCATGGAGGCAGCCAGGTCTGCGTCTGTCGAGGCCGTCTCCCGCTGTCAGCGCGCAATAGGCATGCTGTTGCAACTAGTCTCCGTGCAGGAGAGAGAGACGGCAGCGAGAGGGGTCGTCGAACAAAAGACGTCTGAGATCGCGGTCGAGGAGGCGTCTATCGGCGAACGCGACGAGCGTCTGCGTGTCCTCAGCGCCGAACTTGAGGAGCTAGACATCAACGGGCGTGCTCTGGAGCGGGTCCTTGAGATCGCGACCCAGCGTGACCTCTTGCAGCCCGGCAAGGCCTGCCCCCTGTGTGGCAGTGATGAACACCCGTGGGCCGCTGGCGCCGCGGGATCGCCGGCGGCGAACAGCAACCGCGTGCTTGCGGACGAAAACAATCAGGCTATCGAAAAGGCCAAGTCCTCTCGGCGGGCCGCGGAGGCCGAGCGCGCCGATGCGTTGAAGAGGCTCGACGCGGCGAAGCTAGAGGTCGCAAAGTCGGAAGGCGAGCTTAAGCCCCTGCGGGACGCGCTTGGTCGTCTCGAGGCCGAGCTCTCCGTTGAGCTTGACGCGCTCGCGACGCCCCGCGGCGCGGGGATCGACGCGCTTGAGGCTCAGCAGCACCGCTATCAGGCGGAGGAGGTCGCCGGGGCGCTGGCGCTGGAACGCCTACTCGCGGCGGTTGAGTCGATGCGCGCGGCGGAGGCCCTGCATGAGCGCGCAAGCCACGAGTTAGCCAGGGCCCAGCTCTTGGCCGAGCACGCGCACGCGCGCCTCCACGAAGCCGAAAAGGACCGCACCCACGTCACCTCCGAGGTGGCCATTGATGAGGCCGCCGTGGTCGCCGCGAGGCAGGTCTTGGTCGAGGCCTGTCGCGACGCCGGCGAGGTCGTCCCTGACGACACGACGCTCGAGGAGTTTACGGTGATCGGCACGAGGCTGCGCGCGATCGTCGATGAAATAGATGCAGCTCAAATCGTATTGCAGGGGGCCGAGGAGACGGCAGGCCAGCGCTTGGTCCTGCTCTCTCGCGCAGATTCGGAGGCGAAGGCCGCGGTCGTGGAGGCCGAGAAAGCTACGGCTTCGGCCCTCGCAGCGACCGCCGAGCTAAGGGGCCTAGCCGGCGCGAAGCAAGAGGCGCTCGCCGGTCTTGGCGGCCGCGACCCACAGGGGCTAGAGACCGAATGGCGCGACAAGCTGGAGGCAGCCGCGGCCGCGTTCGAGGCTGCGCGCGTGGCCGAGCACGACGCGGCCAAGTCGCTCGGGGAGGCCCGGTCCGGCCTCACACACCATAGAGAACACCGCGACAGGGCCGCCGCGGCCGCGGCAGAGGCGAACGCGAGGGTCGTCGAGGCTCTCGCCGCCGCGGAAGGCTGGTCCGATGTCGCGGAGGTCGAGTCCGCGACCATGCCCGCTGAAAGCCTAAAGCATGCATCTGAAACTATTGCGACTGCAATGACATCCCTCATCAGCGCGGAGGCGACGCGGGTCACGACCCGCAGTCGCTTGAACGCTGCGATGGCTGCGGCGACCGACGGGGGATTGTTTGGGGATGCTTTGCCTGAGCCCGAGGAGCTCCTCGCGGTCGTCGCGTCCGCTCACGCTGCCGCTCAGTCGCGGTATGCGCTCGTGCGCCAAGAGCTTGCCGCCCTCCATCATCGGCGCGGGGCTGTGGAAGCGGATATCACGGCCGACACCAAGGCGCGGAATGAGCACGCGACGCTGCTCGCTCAACTCGACGAAGCCCGCGCGGACTACGCACACTGGGAGCGCATCTACCAAATCATCGGCACGCGCGAGGGGGAGGCCTTTGTCACCTTGGCCCAAGGCTACCATCTCGAGGCCCTCGCCGAGCGCGCGAACGCTCGCCTGCGCCTTCTAAGCAGGCGATACAGTCTATCGGTGAAGACCGACGAAGTAGGCGCGCCGACCCTCGACTTCCTGATCCTTGACGAGGAGCAGGCCCGCAACGCCCGCCCTCCGTCGACTCTCTCGGGCGGCGAGACCTTCGTGGTGTCGCTGGCCCTCGCGCTGGCGCTGTCCGACTTCCGGGCGATGGACCAACCGATCGAGACCGTCCTGATCGACGAGGGCTTCGGCACTCTCGACACGGAGACCCTGTCGACGGTCATCGCGACCCTTGAGTCCCTGCACGCGACCAGCGGCTCGCAGATCGGTCTCATCAGCCACGTCGCCATGCTCGCCGAACGCATCCCGACCCGGGTGTACGTCAAACCGGTCGGGCAGGGCCGGTCCGAGCTGATCGTCGAGCGCTGAGGGCCCCTCAAGTCCTTGCCACGGCGGTGGTAAGGCGCTATCTGCCTCACCGCGCCCCAATGTTTAGCCGGAGTTTCGCCATGAACGCCTACGACCAGCTGTCTCAACGTTTCGACAAGATCTCGCAGCTCCAAGGCGCCCAGGCCGTCCTTCATTGGGACATGCAGACTCAGATGCCGAGAGGCGGGGCCGAGGCGCGCGGTGGCCAGCTGGGCGCGCTTGAGACCCTTGGCCACGATCTGATGACCGACCCACGCGTCGCCGACTGGCTTGACACCGCCGAGGCCAACCCGCCGGAAAATCTGTGGGAACGCGCCAATTTACGCGAGATGCGGCGGCAATGGCGCCACGCGAACGCGGTTGAGTCTCGCCTCGTCGAGGCCCTCGCGGTGGCCGGCACGCGCTGCGGCCAGGTCTGGCAGACCGCCCGCCCGGTAAATGATTTCAAGTCATACGAGCCTAGTCAGGCCGAGGTCTTCGCGCTGGTGCGTGAGATAGCCGCCCAGAAGGCGGCCGCATTTGGTTGCAGCCCCTACGATGCCCTCATCGATCAGTTCGAGCCTGGAATGGGCGCGGCGCGTATTGACGAGGTCTTCGCCCCGCTCCGCGCCCGCATTCCAACACTCATCGACGAGGTCCTCGGGCGCACCAGCCCCCTCGGGCCCCAGACCGGCGGCATCTTCCCGATCGAGCGCCAAAAGGCGCTGGGCCTCCGCGTCATGACCGCCATGGGCTTCGACTTCGACCGCGGGCGTCTCGACATCAGCTCCCACCCCTTCTGCGGCGGCGTGCCGGACGACGTCCGGATGACCACGCGCTATCGCAGCGACAGCTGGCTTCCGGCTTTTCAAGGAATCGTCCACGAGACGGGCCACGGCCTCTACGAGCAAGGGCTGCCCGCCAAGTGGCGTCATCAGCCCGTAGGCGAGGCGCGTAGCATGGGCGTGCACGAGAGCCAGTCCCTCTTTTGGGAGATGCAGGTCGCCCGGTCCAAGCCCTTCCTTCAGTGGCTGCGCCCGCACGTCGCGACCGAGCTTGGCGTCGAGGCGACCGTCGAGGACCTCTACCGCCGCGCGACCGCGGTGAAGCGCGGCCTCATCCGGGTCGACGCGGACGAGGTGACCTACCCCGCGCACGTCCTCATGCGCTTTGAACTCGAACAAAAGCTCGTGGCGGGTGAACTCCGCGTCGCCGACCTCCCTGAGGCCTGGCGCGAGGGCATGACTCGTTACCTCGGGGTCGCGCCAGACACCGATCGGGACGGCTGCATGCAGGACATCCACTGGACCGACGGCGCCGTCGGCTACTTCCCGAGCTACACCCTCGGCGCGATGATCGCCGCCCAGCTCGCGTCCGCGATGCGCGACAGCGACTTCGATCTCGACGGACACGCCGCGCGCGGGGATCTCGAGCCCGTGCGCGCGTGGCTCCTCGAAAAAATTCACGCGCAGGCCAGCGTCGTCGAGACCGACGACCTCATCGTGGCAGCCACAGGGCGCCCCCTGTCGGCCGCGACCTACCTCGCCCACCTCGAGGCGCGCTACCTAGGCTGAGTTTCTGCGGGCAGGGCGATCGCAAAGTCCGCATTTGGAGTGATACCGATGTAGGGGCCGGTCTTGTACCGGCCCGAAAGTTTCGGCTGTAATCGACTGAATACACGCGAGAAAAGCAGGGTGGGTACAAGACCCACCCCTACAAGGCCATCACCCAAGCCGGCGAGCTTATTCGCGTGGCCGCGACTTTGCGACCGCCCTATTTCTGCGGGCGGGTGCACTTGCCGCCAACGTCATGCTCGTTTACGCTCTCGGGCGTCCGAGGAGGTTGTCTTGATATTCAAAAAGTTCTGGAGCTCCATACGCGCCCAGCTAAATAAGCTCGCGAACGTCTTCTGGGAGGCCGATCCCATCGCCCAGATGCGCTACGAGTACGACCGCGCGGTCGAAGAGCTCAAGAGCGGCCGCCTGGGACTCGAACAATATCGGGGTCTTGTCGAGAGCATTACGCGCTCGATGAACGCGGCCGAGAAGCAGTTTTCGAAGCTGCAGGCGCAAGCCAAGGCCTACCTGCGCGCCGGCGATCGCGAGACGGCCGGAAAGTTCGCGCTCGAGGGCCAGAAGCTCAAGACCCACATGGCCGAGCAGCGCGAGCAGCTCGAGATGCACGAAAAGAGCTATGAGAACAATCTAAAAAAGATCCAGCACGCTAGCAAAAAGCTCGCGGAGGTCCGCGAGAAGATTCAGCGTTATGACGCCGAGCTCAAGATGAGCGAGGCCGAGGCTGAGGTCGCGAAGCTCGCCGAGAGCTTTGAGTTCAACGTGACGACCGACTTCGGGCAGCTCGAGGACGTGGTCCAGCGCCGCATCGACACAAACCGAGGCAAGTCCCGGGTCGCCGCAGATCTATCGTCGCGGGGCCTCGCGGATATCGAGGCTGAAGAGCAGCTAGACATCATCCTGGCCGAAGACGCGCTCAAAGCGCTCGAGATCGAGACGGGCGTCCGTTCGCCCGAGACGACGGGCATCGCGGCCGCTGAGAGGCAGCTCGGGCCCGCGATCAAAGAGCTGGTCGATGAAGGGCAGAGCTAGGCCGCCCTCAGCACGCCCGCTAAACATACACGCAGAGTTTAGGAGAAAATAAGATGACTACCAATGGTACCGGAAAGCCGAAACCCGCATTTTTTATCGCTGTCTTCGTCGTCGTGGGCGCCCTAGTCGCCTTCGCCCTGGTCCGTTTGGCGGGCGGCGACGATCCGAAGCCCGATCCCAAGGCCGACTTCACCAAGGAAGAGGTCCAAAAGCTGCAGCAGCAGATCGAGGCCCCCGACGACAGCGCGGTCACGACCGCCAAAGAGTACAACTACGTCCCGTCGGCGAAGCTCCCGGACGTCCAGGGTGTCTCGGCCTATAAGCCCCTTGAGGCGCGGACCGTAAAGTTCGCCATCAACGTCTGGGCTGGCTGGGCTCCAATCATCTACGCCAACGAGGGGTTCAAGCCGAACAAGCTCTGGAAGGCCCCGAATGGCGAGGACTTCAAGATCGAGCTCGTGCTCATCGACGATCCGGTCGCGATGCGCGACGCCTACGCCTCGGGCGAGGTCCACATCGGCTGGGCGACCGTCGATATGTTGCCTCTGTTCTTAGAAGCGCTGCAAAAAGACAGCCGCGTCATGCCGCGCGTCTACCAGCAGGTCGACTGGTCTAACGGCGGAGACGGCATCGTCGCCCGCGGCGGCGTCAAGAACATCGGCCAGCTACGCGGCAAGACCGTCGTCCTCGCGCAGAACTCCCCGTCTCACTTCTTTCTGCTCAACGCGCTTATCAACGCCGGCGTCCAGCCATCTGAGGTCAAGATGCGCTTCACGCAGGACGCCTTCCAGGCGGCCGCCGCGTTCAACGCCGATAAAGACATCACGGCCTGCGTGTCGTGGGCCCCGGACATCTACAACCTCTCGGAGGTGCCCGGGAACAAGCTGATCGTGACGACAGCCACCGCCAATAAGCTCATCGCCGACGTCTGGTTCGCCCGCGCCGACTTCGCCAAGGACCACGGCGACATCATTGAGGGCGTCGTGCGCGGCATCTTCGACGCGATCGAGGCCTTGAAGGTGCAGGACGCGAAGATCCAGGTGTCGAAGTGGATGGCCGAGGGTTTCGCGATCCCCGAGGCCGAGACCCTTGGGATGCTCGCCGACGCGCACTGGACAAACGTCGCCGAGAACCGTGAGTTCTTTATGAACCAGAATAACCCGACGAACTTCGAGAGCACCTACGAGATGGCCGTCTTCTTCTACCGCAAGATCGGCGTCGTCCAGAAGCCCGTCGCCTTTGACCAGATCGTCGACTTTAGCATCATCCAGAAGCTGGTCGCTGAAGAGAAGTATGCAGTTCTAAAGGACGAGTACTCGGTCCAGTTCGTGCCGACCTCGGCCTCGGCGATTCAGCTAGAGAGTGAGGAGATCCTGACGAAGACCGTGGTCATCCACTTCTTCCCGAACTCGTGGGACATCGAGAAGACGGTCACGAAGAAGGCTGACGAGAAGGAGGGCGAAAAAGACGTCGAGGAGCTCTATGACCCGAACGTCGGCTTCGTCGTCGACGAGGTCGCGAAGCTCGCCGGTCAATATGGCGCCTCGCGTATCGTCATCGAGGGTCACACCGACGCCTCCATGCGCGGCCGCGTCCCGGAAGATGGCGTGAAAGAGCTGGCGCTGAATCGCGCGAATTCCGTGAAGGAGGCCCTCGTCAAGAAGTACACGACGCTGCAGCCGAACCAGTTCGCGGCGTCCGGCGTGGGTTGGGACCGCCCGGCCGACAGCAACGACCCGAATAATCACGCGAAGAACCGTCGTGTGGAGATCAAGGTGTATCCGCTTGAAGCCGTCGAGACCGCCCCATGAGTGAGGAGTCGACGCCCAAACCGCCTGAGGACGACGGGTCGAACTCAGCTGATGGCGAGACTGCTGTCGCGGCACTCGCCAAAGCGGTCATCAAGGCGCCGTTTCGCGAGCGCCTCCGCGCATCGTTTCGGCTGCGCGTCGAGCCCCCCAAGAGCTTAGCAGTGCTCTTGGGGTTCGGCGGGGTCTTGTTTGTGCTCCTCATTTGGTTCGTGCTGACCGCCGGGTCCGACCCGCAGCAGCGCATCATGTCGAACCTCTTCATGCCGTCCCTCGGCGAGCTATTTGGCGGGATCGACAGCCTCCTCTACGAACGGGACATCGCGCGAAGCATCGCGGCGACGCTCGTGCGTCTCTTCCAGGGTTTCGGCCTCGCGATCCTAATCGGTGTGCCCTTTGGCGTACTCATCGGCAGTTTCCGCATCGTGAACGCCTTTTGGGCACCTCTCGTGGTCTTCGGACGCAACGTGCCGGTCGCGGCCCTCGTGCCGCTTACGCTCATGTGGTTCGGCATCGGCGAGAGCCAAAAGGCCTTCTTTATCTTCCTCGCCTCGGCTCCCTTCGTCGTGTCCGAGGTCTCCAAGGGCATCATGACTATCCCCGAGCGCTACGTGGAGACCGCGCAGACCCTCGGGGCCTCGCGCTTTCAGATCATCATGAAGGTGCTCGTGCCTCAAGCGCTGCCGGATATCTTCACGGGGCTGCGGTTCCTCTTTGGGCTGGCCTTTGGCTACATCATGCTGGCCGAGCTCGTGAACGCCGACCGGGGCTTGGGGTTTCTATTGCAACTAGCCCAGCGCCGGGGCGACGTCGTGCTGCTGTTCCTGATCCTTATCCTCATCGGTCTCCTCGCCTTCGTGATCGACCGGGTCCTCCTATTTTTCCAGCGTGGCCTCTTTCCCCACCGCAGCGACCTCTTCTGAGTGACAACGAATGACTGCTACTCCAAATAGACCCGTATCGGTCGAGCCAGTCGTCGAGTTCCGCGGCGTCTCAAAAGTTTATGAGCCAAGCGGCTTTACGGCTGTGCGCGACATCAACTTTCGCGTGGACGATCACCCTGGGGTTGGCGAGTTCATCTCGATCCTCGGCCCGTCGGGTTGCGGCAAGAGCACCATCTTGCGGCTCATCGCGGGGCTCTCGCCGCACCACCCGCCGACGACCGGCACCGTCAAGGTCCTCGGACAGCCCATCACGAAGCCGGGCGCCGACCGCGGCATGGTCTTTCAGGACTACACATCCTTTGACCACCGCACAGTCCAGGACAACGTCGCCTTCGGCCTCGAGTGCCAGGGCATGGCGAAGAGAGAGCGCCTAGAGCTCGCCCGCGATTGGATCGCCAAGGTCGGTCTCTCGGTCGCGCGCGACGCCTTGAAGTACCCCCACCAGCTCTCGGGCGGCATGCGCCAGCGCGTCGCTATCGCCCGCACGTTGGCCCTGCGACCCCGCATCATCCTCATGGACGAGCCCTTCGGCGCCCTTGACCCCAGCACCCGCCTCAACATGCAGGATCTGTTGTTGGGGCTCTGGGACGAGCTTGAGGCGACCATCTTCTTCATCACCCACTCCGTCGAAGAGTCGGTCATCCTGTCCGACCGCATCTACATCATGTCCCCGTCGCCAGGCACCATCCTGCACCAGCTCCCGAACCCGAAAGAGCGCAAGCCCGCGCGCGAGATGGCCAAGATGCCCGACGTCCGCAAGATGGTCGACAACGTCCGGGACATCGTCGACGAGCTCGAGGCCGAGGGCTCCCGCCCAGCCGCGGAAGGGTAGGGGCGGGATGGCCAAGGGCACCGGACGCCGCGGATTCTTCACCTATATCCGTGAGGCTTTTAAAGAGCACTGGAACCTCCTCTTCTTCGGAGCGGCGGCGCTGGCAGCCCTCATTAGCCCCATCCCCGATATCGCGATGCCCCTCGTGATGGCCGCCGAGATGACCTATCTGACGGGCCTCGCCGGCCACAACAAGTACCGCGCGGTCGTCGATCGGCGCCTCGATGAGATCGAGAACCCTCGGCCCGCGCAGGCCGCGACGGACTCAGACCCACGCCGCACCTATGAGGACCTCCTATCTTCCTTGCCGCGTCCCTCCCACGCGCGCTTCGTCTCGCTGCGGGACCGTTGCTTTGAGATGCAACGGCTGACCCTACGGATGCAGGGGCGCACGACCCCTCAGAGCGGCGACGAGCAGACCCCGGCGCTAAACAGGATGTTGTGGATTTTCCTTCGCCTCCTGTCGTCCGAGACCGCGATCGGTCGCTTTTTGACCCAGACCGATGTCGCCGAAATGAACGCCCAACTGTTAGAGCTGCGCGCGCGTCAGGAAGGGGGACTCACCGACGAGCGCCTCGTGAGGTCCGTGACCGACAGCATCGCCACGCTTGAACTGCGAATTGGCAACCACGAGAGAGCCACCGTGAACGCCGAACTTATTTCATTGGAGCTCAATCGACTTGAGAGCAAGATTCAGGCCCTGTCCGAGATGGGCATCAGCCACGAAGATCCTGATTTTATTACGTCACAGGTCAACTCCGTGAATCAGAGCATCCGCGAGACCGAAAAAGCCATCCGCGACCTCGCGGTCCTGCCCGGCATGGCCAACAACGACGTCTTCGAGGCCCCCGCGATCATGGCCTACGAGGGATGAGCGACCCTAGCCAAGACGCGACGCCCGCCGTGGCCCGCGACCTCCGCGCGGGCTGGCCCGAGTGGGCGCAGCGCTTCGGTGACCTCTACCTCAGCGGCACGACCAGCGCCTTCGTCCTTCACGGCAACGTCTTTGACCTCTTTCCGGTCTTCGGTGGGCAAGAGTTCTCGCCGCTCGGCGACTTCGTGTCCGAGGTTATGTTCGGGTCCTTCGACCTCGTCCTCCACTACGACCTCGCCCGTGGGCTGCGGCCTCTTGGCGGGACCCCGACGCGCCAGCGGGCGATGGCCACGCTCCTGTCCCAGCGCGTCGGCGATTGGCCGAAGCTGTCGCGCGAGCCGGCGGTCGTGCTCGCCGTCGTCGACAACATATTGCAGAAGAACGCGATGGATAGCGCCGACGCTCGCCTCTCTATCGCGTTCGTCGTGTCTCACGCCGGGCTCATTACGCCGCGCGACGAGCGGGGTGGGGTGGCCGCCAGCGCGACCGCGATGGTCGTGAACTGGGCGACCAGCCCCTACATCAAGCGCACCAACACAGCCCTCGTCCTCATCGACCCGCGGGCCTCCGAGGTCGCCGGGCGCATCACCTCGAACCCGCATGTCGCCGTTCTCGAGGTGCCCTTGCCCGACCCGGCCGTGAGGCGCGCCTATATCGACTTCCGGGTCGCCGAGAAACCGACCCTCCTCGCGCACTCGGACCACGACGCCCAGCACCTGGCCGAGGCCGCAGCGGGCATGGCCCTCACGGACCTCGACGTCCTCCTAGCGGCAGCGAGCGGCCCCGGGCAACGCCTCGACGCGAAGGTCTTTCGCGATAAGCGCAAGACCCTCATCGAGAGGCAGGTCATGGGCCTCCTGGAGTTCATCGAGCCTCGCGTGAACCTCGACCACGTCGTCGGCCACGTCGCAGCCTGCGCGCGCCTCCGCGAGGACGCCGAGCTTATCCGCCGTGGCGCCCTCGACGCCGTCCCGATGGGCTACCTCATCTGCGGACCCGTCGGCACGGGCAAGAGCTTCCTTGGCCGCTGCGTCGCCGGATCCATTGGTATCCCATGCGTCGAGCTGCGAAACTTTCGATCGCGCTATGTAGGCGAAACCGAAGGAAATCTCGAGAAGATCCTGACGGTCCTGCGCAGCCTCGGGCCCGTGCTCGTGATGATCGACGAGGCCGACGCGATGCTCGGCGACCGCGACTCCCAGGGGGACGGCGGCGTCTCTTCGCGCGTCTTCGGCGCTATCGCCCGCCAGATGGGCGATACGACCTATCGGGGTAAGATCATCTGGATGCTGATGACCGCGCGGCCGGATCTCTTGCCCATTGACCTCAAACGACAGGGCCGCGCTGAGGTCCACATCCCTCTCTTCTATCCGGCTTCCCAGGCCGAAGTCGGCGCCATGTTCGGGGTCCTCGCGAAAAAAGCGGGCGCCCAACTCGACCCGGCGGATGTGCCGACCGTGCCCTTTGTCGGCCTGCTCTCGGGCGCCGACATCGAGGGCCTCGTGGGGCGCGCGCGGCGGCGGGCTCTCCTCGACGGGCGCGAGGCTCTCACCCGCGACGACCTTGAGACGGTGTTGGCCGGTTTCCTACCCTCGACCCAGGGGATGGAGCGCGAATACCAAGAGATCGCGGCGATGATCGAGTGCACCGACGTCGAGTTCCTGCCGGACCAGAAGCAAGCCCGTGTCGAAGAGCTCGGCGGCCGCGCGCGATTGCCTGCGCGCCTCGAAGCCCTCGGGCGCGAGCTCGGCATTTTACGTTGATAAGCAAGTAATAAAGCGAAGGAGATATCTATGGCACGCGCATCATGGCTGGACGAAGGCACTGAGCTCCCTGACCTCGACAAGCTCGTCACGAGGCTCGACCACTTCACGTCGTCCCTCGCCGACGGCGTCGTCGACCGTGACGAGCTCGCCACCCAACAGGCCGCCCTCGTGGCCGCGATGAGGGCGGTCGAGGTCAAGCTCGACGACGAGACCCACGCGGCCGTGACCCATCTCTTGGCCGAGATGACGGCCTTTAACATCATGACGGTGCTGCACGAGCTGACGGCCGAGCGCGCGCGCCTCGCCTTCCCCCCGACTGGCGAGTCTCAGCCGTGACAGCTGCAGACCAAGGCCTCGACACGGCGCTCGCCAAGTCCCCGGTGTCCGCCGACGAGCTCCACAGCATCTTCAATCGCCTCGAGAGACACGTCGAGACTCGCTACGGGATCCCCGTGCAAATTGAAGATGTTCCAAGCCCCTTCACGGGGGATCTTGACGGCGCCGCGATCCAGATCGACTACGAAGAGGATATTGCAGGTGCAATCTTTTTGTTGGTCCATCTCTTCGGGCACACCGTGCAATGGAACCTCTCGGCCGACGCGCGCGAGTTGGGCAGCCGCCTCGCTCTTAACCCGCCGGACGCGCTCATGCGACGTCTCCTCGCGTATGAAGGCGAAGCGGCGCGCTACAGCCTCGCGGTCCTACACGAGATCGGCGTCCACACGTTGGATCAGTGGCTGTCGGACTTCTCGGCCTGCGACCTCGCCTACCTCGCGTATTTCTACAGCACGGGCGAAAAACTGCCCTTCTTTGGCTTCTGGCAGGACGGCGCCCCGGCCATTGAGGCGCTCAAGGTGCCCGCCTTCCGACCAGAGCGCTGGGTCTTTCGCGGTGAGGGGATCGTCATCTAGGCCGCGCGTCTAGAGCCCAAAAGGTAGCTTGCCGCCGCGGAGCGCGTCCTTGATCGTCTTCTGAGTGTCCTTTACGGCGCGGTAGACCTCCTTGCCTGAGGTGTCTTTTTCCTCTTTCTTCTGCGGCGCGCCCGTCGGCAGGACCGTCCCGTCGGGAAGGCGAATCTCGGCCGGGAGGGTGCCAGGCTGATGAATGACGATAGGCGGCGGGGTCAGCACTGGCTGCGTCGGCTGGGCGACGACGACCGGTTGGGTCACGACGACCGGCTGGGCCGGCTCGGTGGGAGGCCGTGTCGGCCGAGTCGCGATTGGCTCGGGAACGATCTTCTCGGGGTCGGGCTTTGTCGGCGGTGGCGCGCGAACGACGCTATCGACGCGTGTCGCCGTCGGGGCGCGGCGCAGGGCCTGGACGATGATCTCCACACCGTCGACGCTGATCGTGAAGCTGCGATATGCGAAATCCCGGTCGGTAAACTCGAGACCGTTCTTGATCTGACGCGTGGTGTCCGGGAAGGCCTCGGCGTAAAAAGCAAATATTTCCGAGGGATTCAGGGGCACTGACAGGCGAAGGGAGACATTGGTACTCTTAAGCAAAGAGGTGCCTGGCGGGGCGATAAAGCCTTCGAATTCCTCGGGTTCGGGTGTCGCAATAGCCACCACGATGTCGTCGGCCCCCCCTACATCGTCGGGGGTCTCGGTGACATCGGCAGCCTCGGCGACCACAGGCTCAGGGACCTCTTGCACCGGTTCCGGCGCTGGTTTGGTCGGCGCGACGAGCGCGACGACGGCAGGAGCCTGCGGTAGTCCGGCGCCCGCGAGCTCGGTCGAACCCGGGCCGCTGAGGCCCACTGCGAGCGCGATGGTGCCGCCTGTCAGCAAGAGGCCTAGCGCGACAAAGATCGCGGTCTTAGGGGCCTTCTTGGGCCTGTCCGAGGGCACGTGGGTCACGGTCTCGCCGAGGCCCAGCTCGCTCCGGCCGGAGACACCGGCCGGGGGAGTCTGACTCATCGCGATGACCATCGGGTTGCTAACCATCGCGCTCGCGACCACGGTCGAGAAGCCGCCGCGGGAGAGCGCCTGCTGGATGGCCTCTTGAAGCTCTGCGGCGCTTTGATACCGGCCCATGGGGTCCTTTATCATCAGCCGCTCGATGATTTCGCAGACGGCGGGCGCGAGGTTCAACTTCGGAAAACGCTGGGCCGGCGGCACGATCTCTTCGTTAGCGTGCTTGATGAGGAAGTCGATGGGACTCAGGGCATCGAATGGGTGAGACCCCGTGACCATCTCGTGCAGGATCACACCGACGGCGTAGAGGTCGCTACGCCCGTCCACGGTCAAGCCGCGTACTTGCTCGGGGGCCATGTAGGCGGGCGTACCGAAGACGGCGCCGGCCTGCGTCAGGGCGGTCGGTGACTTGCCGGTCTCCGGCTCGCGCAGCTTCGCGATGCCGAAATCGAGGACCTTAACCCAGTCCGCGTTACCGTGGCGGTCGGTCAGCATGATGTTCTCTGGCTTGAGGTCACGGTGCACGATCCCCGCGGCGTGCGCATCAGCCAAGGCCGCGGTGATCTGCGAGAGGATCATCAGGGCTCGGTCTTGCTTCATCGGCCCGCGCGCGAACTCGACCGAGAGATCGCGACCGTCGATGTACTCCATCGCCTGATAGAGCTGACCGGCATCGCTCTGTCCGAATACGTGGACCTGCACGATGTTTGGGTGGTTCAGCAACGCCACCGCCCGTGCCTCACGTTGGAAACGCTGAACCGCGCTGGCGCTGCCCGCGGTGAGCTCGGGGTGCATGACCTTGACGACGACTTTGCGATCCATGCCTAGCTGCGTGGCCAAGTAGACCGCGCCCATGCCGCCTTCCCCGATTCGCTTCTCGATGAGGAACTGGCCAGCCAGCGTGGTGCCGACGATGGTCGGGTGAGCGGGTCCTAGGGACGGATCGGACATGAGATGTGCTCCTGCGCGGATGGGAATAAGAGATTGTGTCACAGGTTCGGCCACTTGGCCAACCATGGCGCCCTACTGAAGGGGCGCTCGCTCGGCCCGTGTCTGTGTCGCGGCGAGTTGGGGTCCCGCTGGCGCGGGTCCGGCGGCCAATCAGACGCGCGACAAGGGAATGACGACTGTGCCGACGAATGATTCACAGTCCAGAAACGAACAAAGCCGACCCCCTAGGGGATCGGCTTTGATTTCGCTGAGACAGCGGTCGCTTATTCGGCGACCGGTGCGGCGCCGTCGGCCGGAGCCTCGTCGCCGGCCATCGTGGCCATGACGGCCTTGACCTTCTCGTTCTCGCCGCAAGCCATGCCAGCGCCCATGATCTCGCCCATGGTCTTCTCCATGCGGGCAGCGTACTTGGTCTTGACGGACTCTTGGACCTCAGGCGTCGCCTTCTCCATCGTCTCGTTGAACGACTTCATGGCCTCGCCGTTCTTCTCGATGAAGGGCTTGAGCTCGTCGGCGAGCTTGTCGCAGTCGGCCTTGTTGGCGCCCATGATGGTGCCGAACTCTTCCATGAGCTTGATGCCCGACTCGATCCCAGCGTCATCGCCAGCGGCGGCGACGACCGGAACGTCAACGACGGCCTCAGGGACGACCTCAGCGGCGATAGCGGGAACCTCAGCGGGCTTCTCAGCGCCGCCGGCAGGCTCGCCAGCGGGCGTCGCGCCAGGCTCGCCAGCGGGGGTCTCGGTGGTGGTGACCGGGGCGTCTTTCTTGCATCCGGAAATCGGGGCCGACAGGAGGGAGATGGCCGCGAGGCCGGACAGAAACAGTCGCATTTGATAATCCTTTCTTTTTTGTTCCGCGGGGTGCGGCTGCCCCTTCCGGGGCTCAACCGACGAAACGCGCCCGTCCATTTGTGGGGGCTTCGACTCGGAAAACGCCGCGTACCAAACTTTTACAGGGAACGGAATAGTCGGACGCGTTTTCGTGCATCTTTTGTCGGCTTGCCCGGCGTCCGGGGGCGTGCGAACTTGGCCGCGTGACCGATGTAGCCCTGACTCTCGAGATCTCGATCGTGGCCTTGGCCGTGTGCGGGGTCCACCGCCTCAAGCCTCGCTTCGGGCTTATGCCCCTGTACCTTTTCGTCGGGCTGATCGAGGTCATGCTCTTCGCGACGGGACGCCCCGAGGGAAACCACGGCGCCGCGCTCGGGGTCCTCTGGCCGCTGGATGTCTCCCAGCCCGTCTCTCACACGGTCTACCTGCCCGCGATCTTGATGGCCGTTGTCCTCGTGTACGTCCTCGAGAGCACGAAGGAGGCGCGCCGACTCTTCGTCGGTATCGCGATCATCTACGTCCTCAACGGACTCGTGGAGTTTCAAGTCGACTTCCACGCGACCCATCCGCCCGCCGGGGTCTTGCCGCGCCCCGACGACTATGCCGCCTGGCTCAATGTCCCCATGCGCGTCGCCTCGATCGTCGCGCTCGCCGCCGACTTCCTCGTGATCATCGTCGTCTACCAGGCCATCCGAAATCGCCTGCCACGCGTGCCCCTCGCTGTGCCCCTCTTTGTCGCCCTGGTCTCGGCGATGACTGTCGACGCATTCGTCTATGGGATCATTTACTTCGGGGCCTTTTCGTTTGAGAGCTTTAACCTTCAGTCAAAGGTCGTCTCCGGCGTCGCGGCCGGTCTACCTGTCTCCCTCTACTTCCAGTGGCAGATCCAACGCCTGCCTCCGAGCCAGCGGCGGGGCATACAAGACCGCGATGCGTTGGAGATTCTGCACCTTCGGCGCGAGGTCGCGGCCCAGCGCGCGAGATATGAGGACGTCAAAAAGACCTTCGGGCGCTACGTCTCGCCCGATGTCGTCGATCTCATCATCGCGGACCCGACGAAGCTGCAGCTAGGCGGGGAAGAGAGGGTCGTCGCGATCCTCTTCGTCGACATCCGGGGCTACTCGACGATCAGCGAGACCCTCACGCCGAGCGAGACCTTGGAGGTCCTCAACCGGTATTTCGCCCGCGTGAACCAGATCGTTCAAGCCGAAGGCGGCATGGTCAATAACTTCCTCGGCGATGGTGCGCTGGCGGTCTTTGGCGCGCCGCTCGCGATCTCGGGGCATTGCGACCGCGCCGTCCGAGCGGGCTTGGAGATGATCGCGGCCGTCGATGACCTCAACCGCGCTTGGGAGGCCGAGGGGATGCTCGACCGGTGGAGGGCCGCGGGACTCGACGGCATGGCTGTCCGCGTCGGGATCCACGCGGGGCCGGTGGTCGTCGGCAACCTCGGCAGCGAGCAGCGGACTGACTACGCGGTCATTGGCGACGTCGTGAACACCGCCGCGCGCCTGGAGGCCCTCAATAAAGAGCTTGGCACCTCGATCCTTGTATCGGAGGTTGTCGCCAATGAGCTGCGCGACGAGCGGCTGAGGTCTCGTTTGCATGCCTCGGGGGTGCACAAAGTGAAGGGCAAACACGAGTCCGTGACGGTGTTCACGCTCAATGCTGAGCCCCGCGCCTGAGCTGGGCATACAATCTCTTTAATAACTTTGGTCGAATAATGAAGAAGGCGAGGTGGGCGATGCGATTTCGGAACTGGGGATGGGGGTTATTTGTGGTCGTGGCCGCTAGCTGCGGCACGGAGGCGGCGCCCACGCGCGACGCCCTTGATGACGTGGACGCGAGCCCGCAGCAGGACACGGTCGCCCCCCTTGACGTGGATGATGCGGCTGGCGAAATTCCTGACGCCGAGCTGGACACGGTCTCTGCGGATGACGTGGCGGCAGAGACCGTCACGGGCGACGCGGCCACGGACACCCAAGGCGGGGACGCCCTAGAGCCGCCTGGCCCCATCGAGGCGGTCGTCGGCGCCCGGTGCGACGAGGCGGCGCGCATCGGCGTCGTCGCGATCGAGCGCCAAGACTTTCCTGAGGTGCACTTCACGCTAGGCGCAGGCATCAACGCCGCGGCCCACCCGGGCGTGAACGCCCCGGCCATCGAGCGTGACACCTGCGCCTATTTCGTCCAGGCCAGCGGGTGTACGGAGACCTGCCGTGGTAGCGAGGTGTGCGCGGCCACCGGCGTATGCGTCGCGTGGCCAGGGCCCTATGGCGCCTTCACGCTCACGGCCGAGGCAGGGGGGGCGACCCAAGACTTCGAGGCCGCGGCCGACACGGGTCGGGCCGATGGAGAGCTGACCCTCACTGGCGCGACCTTCGCGTTCCGCGTGTCTCTGGGCGACGCGATCGTCGTATTGCCCGCGATTGCGGTCCCCAACTCGCTGACGGACGTCCAGGGCACGCTGCTGGGCGACTACGATAGCCCCGAGCGCGTCGACATCACGTGGTCCGGCGGGGAGGCGGGCGCTTTCGTCACGACGACGGTGCCGATCAACCATCACGTCGGCGGCAACACGTTCACGCGGTGCGACGTCCCATCCGAGGCCGGCTCGATGTCTGTCCCTGGCGAAATGCTCAAGCCTCTCGCGGTCGTCACAGGTCTTGAGTTCCAAGGAATTGAACATATCCGCTTTGCGGCCGCCACGATCCCGGCGGGCTGCATTGAGTTTCGGTTCCTATCGCGTGCCTATGTCCCGCTGTTTTGAGTACCGACGACCGCTACGACGTGACTGTCGAGCCTGCGGCCCTCGGTGCGACTGGTCTGGGCGTCGAGCGGACGTCGGTCGTGCGCTGGCGTGAGGGCGCCTTCACGAGCGCCGCCGAGCTGGTCGCCGTCGAAGAGCCCCTTGAGATTCGTTTGAAGGCCCCGGGTCTTGTCGAGGAGTCAATCTCGTTGACGATGCGGACCCCCGGCATGGATGGGGCTTTGGCGGTCGGCTTTCTCTTTGGCGAGGGGATCCTCCGGGACCGCTCCGACCTTGAGGCGGTCACGGCGGGCCATCCCGGCAGCAACCTTGTGACGATCTCCCTCACCGAGTCCGCGGGCCAAGGGTTCGACAGGCTCCGGCGGAACTTCGCCCAGACCTCAAGCTGCGGCGTATGTGGCAAGCGCTCGATCGACGATCTGCGCCTATCGGTCGAGGCGCTCTCGTCCGACGGTCCATTCATTGATCCCCGCTGGCTTGTCGGCCTGCCGGACGAGATGCGTGGATTTCAACAGAACTTCGATGTGACAGGCGGGCTCCACGCCGTTGGCCTCTTTGAGCTGCATGGTCCCCTCATCGCGTGCGCCGAGGACGTCGGGCGTCACAACGCCCTCGACAAGATCGTCGGCGCGTCTTTCCTGGCGCAGATGCTGCCTTGGTCGGGCCATGTGCTGGTGCTGAGCGGCCGCGCAAGCTTTGAGCTGATACAAAAAGCGGCCGCGGCGGGTGTGCGCTGCGTCGTGGCCGTCGGGGCGCCGTCGAGTCTCGCGGTAAGCCTCGCGGAGCGCGCTGGGATCACGCTCGCTGGCTTCGTCCGGCGCGGCGGCTTCAATGTCTACACGCACCCCGAGCGGTTGCGTGGCGTGACGGAGTCCTAAATGGCCAACGAATACGGCAATGGCGCGCTGACCCCTCCCGAGATTAAGGTGCCCGACGTGCGTCATCCGAAGACCGCCGCGGGCGGCGTGCCCGCGGTGTGGTCCTCGCTGAAGCACGCCGGTCGCAAGATGGGTCTCTTTCGTGGGGTTAAGACCCTCCTGAAGGTCAATAAGCCAGGGGGCTTCGACTGTCCCGGCTGCGCGTGGCCGGACCCGAAGCACCGCGCGCTGACCGAGTTCTGTGAGAACGGGGCCAAGGCGGTCGCGGACGAGTCCATGAAGGCCGGTGTGGATGACGCATTCTTTGCGGCTCATAGTATCTCCGAGCTGACCGGCTGGTCCGACCACGCGCTGAACACCGCCGGCCGCATCGCCGCGCCGATGATTCGCGAGCCGGGCGCGACCCATTATCGGGCGATCACATGGGACGAGGCATTTAAGGTCGTCGGTGACGCGCTCCGTGCGCTACCGGACCCGAACGCGGCCCTCTTTTACACATCGGGCCGGACCAGCAACGAAGCGGCATTCATGTACCAGTTGATGGCGCGCGAGTTCGGTACGAACAATATGCCGGACTGCAGCAATATGTGCCACGAGTCCAGCAGCGTTGGCCTGACAGAGGTCATCGGCATCGGCAAAGGGACGGTGACGCTTGAGGACTTCGACCACGCCGACACCATCTTTATCCTCGGGCAGAACCCCGGGACGAATCACCCGCGGATGCTGACGGCTCTGCAGGCGGCTAAACGCAACGGCGCTGTCATCGTGACGATTAACCCGCTGCGAGAGGCGGGGCTCCTTCGCTTTAAGCATCCGCAGGAGCTGCGCGGGATTGTGGGTTCGGGCACGGAGCTGACGGACCTCTACTTGCAAGTCCGCATTAACGGTGATGTCGCGGCTCTTCAGGGGATCATGAAGGCCATGCTTGAGGCCGAGGCCGCGGACCCCGGGCAGGTGATAGACCGGGAGTTCATCGAGACCCGCACCGCCGGCTTCGAGGATTTTCGCGCGGGCATCGTGGCGCGCACCTGGGACGCGCTTGAGCAGTTGAGCGGTCTCGACAAGGCGGCCATGGTCGAGGCAGGGGCTATCGCGGCCAAGGCAAACAGACTCATCGCGTGCTGGGCCATGGGGTTGACCCAACACAAGAACGGCGTCGCGAATGTGCAGGAGGTCGTGAACTTCCTGCTTCTGCGCGGCCAGATTGGCCGAAAGGGGGCGGGGCCCTGCCCGGTGCGCGGCCACAGCAACGTGCAGGGGGACCGCACCGTCGGCATCACCGAGAAGCCCAGTGCGGCGTTCCTCGGTGCGCTGGAGAAGCGGTTTGGCTTTCATCCGCCCAGCGCGCACGGCCTCGATACGGTCCACGCCATCGCAGCGATGGATGCTGGCAAAGCGTCTGTCTTTATTGGGCTTGGCGGCAACTTCCTGTCCGCGACCCCAGACACCGAGGTGACGGCGCGGGCGATGTCGCGGTGCGATTTGACGGTGCACATCTCGACGAAACTCAACCGGTCTCACCTCATCACAGGCAAGACCGCGCTTATCTTGCCGTGCCTCGGCCGCACCGAGACCGACATGCAGGCCAGCGGCGAGCAGCTCGTGACGGTCGAGAACTCGATGGGCGTTGTGCACGCCTCGCGCGGGGGGAACGCGCCGGCGAGCCCGTACCTCTTGAGCGAGCCCGCCATCGTGGCCGGGATCGCGCGCGCAGCGCTGCCAGAGTCGGCCTTACCGTGGGCCGAGTTTGTCGCGGACTATGGGCTCGTCAGGGACGCCATCGAGGCCTGCATCCCCGGGTTCGATGACTACAACGCGCGCGCCGTCTTGCCGGACGGCTTCGAGCTGCCCAACGGCCCTCGCGAAGGGGTCTTCCCCACGGCGGATGGCAGAGCGCACTTCACGGTCCACACGCCCCCGGCACATGATCTGAAGCCCAATGAATACCTGATGATGACCATCCGGACGCACGACCAATACAATACCACGGTCTATGGCACGGACGACCGCTATCGCGGGATCTACGGCGGACGTCGGGTCGTCCTAATAAACAGCAAAGACCGCGAAGAGGCAGGCTTTGCCGCCGGCGCGAAGGCCACGCTGGTGTCGCTTTTTCGGGGCGAAGAGCGCATCGCCCCGGATTTCCTGCTCGTCGACTACGACATCCCGCGTGGCTCGGTCGCGACCTATTTCCCCGAGGCGAACGTGCTGGTGCCCCTTGGCCACAAGGCCGACAGGAGCCACACGCCCGCATCTAAGAGCGTCGTCGTCACGTTGCGGCGCTCTGAGTAGAACGCGTGCCGCGTGCGGTGTGGCGAAACTGTCTTCCGTGGCGGGTTGCCTACCGCATTAGGAATTACCCTCCCTTGGAAACGCGTGCGGTGTGGCGAAACAGTCTCCCGTGTCGGGTGTCGTGAGTCAGCAAGAACGCTGTGAGCGGCGTGCGGCGGCGCGCCGCCCTTAATTGAGCGCTTCGAGGTGGAGTTGTCGCGCTGCGATCGCTGCAAACTCCGTCAACCTGAATAGCGGCGAAAATTGTCTGTGGTTGGCGGTGGAACCCGATGGTTCGGCCAGACCGATGTCAATGAGGACTGACAAGGCGGCCGAACCATGTGGGGAGGAAATACCCGCAGCGGCAACCGCGCGATCCACCGAGAGTGTTTCTCGGCCAAAACAGCCCATTGCGCCCAGGACGCGCCACACGTCTTGGGATACTTGGGTCCTTAAGGACGCGAGGAACGTCCGAAAGTCCGCAGCTGTTGCCGAGGTCGCCTCATCGAGATTGCGGAGTGCGTTTGTCATCTCGCGTCGCATGATTCGGTTCAGGAGACCTGCGATACCCGGATTGCCAAGTGCGACGCCCATCATGCTGCTCTCACGGTATGTCTGTCCGTCGGTTCTGGCTGTGTCAATCCCTCGATAAAGAATCTCTCGAGTCACGTCCTCGGGCAGGGGAGGGATCTCAAAGTGTTGATCTGCAAAGAAATCGCCGACACTGCGGAATGCTGTCGTCGCGATGACCATGGCTCGCGGCTCGTCACCCAAGAAGGCGCGGATCTGCTGTGGGTCGACGACATCCTCCAGCACGAGGACGCGCGGCTGGTTCCAGAACGCCGTCGCGAAGGTCTGGCTCGTCGCGAGGCCGCACCGCGCCGCGTTTTCCAGCGCGCCCTCTGCGTCCGCGCCTAGCGTCGTGCAGATTTGGCGTTGCGTCTCGAACGGCTCGTCGCCCACACGACGAACCCACGTGACACATCCCGGCCAGCGCGGGGCGACTCGTTCGGCGAGATGCGAGGCGAGGCTGGTCTTCCCGCTACCCGGCGGACCACTGATGACCACGAGGTGTGCGCCCTCTTGGGACGACCAGAGCCGCATGAGGTCTGCCATGTCGCCCACCCGCCCAAAAAAATCGTCGGCTTGGACTGGTGAGAACCGGTTATCTTTCGCGGTCGAGACGCCGTCGTCGTCTGGGCTCTCGGGGGCGACATTGAGTGGGACACCGAGCGCCTCTGAGAGCCGTTCGATAAGGTCGCTGCTCGCCAAACCCTGGTTTTCCGCGCGCTGCAGGGTCCGCGTCGTCACCCCGACCCGGAGCGCCAAATTCTCTCGGGTTAGGCCGGCGCGCTCTCGGCTCTCACGGATAAACGCGGCGTTGACGGCGATACTTGCCGGCCGTCCGGCGTGTTTCCGCGTGCGAGCGTGCATCAAGGGGGACCTCCTGGGGTGCGGCGGGCAAAACGGTGCCCGACGAGCTCAATGGTCCCGCCCACGCGGTGCGGCGTTCAACCAATTTGACATCTCGGCCTACGCGGCGGCAGGCGAGTTCTGATCCACCTCTGACAATATGCTGCCGCCACAGCCTCGCATCGCTGTCCCCACGACCGACTGTGATCCGGCCGCCCGCGGGTTAGGAGGCGTCGGTTAGGAGGCGTCCTCGATAGTGTCGTCGGGCCCCAGGAAGAGCTCAAGGCGCCCGCTGCCCGCGGCGCGGACCAGATCCGGCCGGATCGCGCCTTCTTTTAGGCGCAGTCGAAGCCGCGCGACGGCCGCGTCCCAGTTCATACGCAGGCGCCGAAGGTCGGGCTCCTCCGGCCAGACCTCTCGGGCGACCGTCTGCCATTCCACCGGGGCACCGATGAGGGCGAGCTCACTGATGATTCGCGCGGGGATCCCGTCGATGGTGACGACAACCGCGTCACGCCACACGTGGATGGTGTCGTAGCGCACGACCAGTCGCATGGGCGCCGCGAAACGGGCCTCGGCCTGCGTGGCGTCGATGGCGCTCTCGGCGAGGGGGACAGCGACGAGGGTGTAGCGTCGCCCGGCGACTTCAAAGACATCACCGAGGCTGAACCTCCGATCAGCCTGCCCAGAGGCGCGCAGATAGCACGCGCCATCGGAGAACCAGATCACGCCGTCTGCGTCGGGTGACAAGCCCGGTGTGAGCGTGTTTTGATCAGCAATGATTGACGACACCGGCGGAGGCACCACGGGCGAGCCGCCGTCGATTGAAAGGCCGAACACATAGGGCGGCAGGCTGAGGGCGTGGACGCGCATGACCACGCCAGGGGCGAGGGTTACCTCAAGGCCCGGTTGCAAGATGGTGTCACCGACTACCCTCCCGCGTACCGAGAAGCGCCCGCGGAGAGAGAGAAGGCGTAGCGTCGTCCCGCGCAGACTGACGATAGCATGGGCCTCGCTGATCCCCGGGTCGTCGAGGTGCAATGCCGCCATCAGGGTCCGACCGATGACAGCCCCCGCCCACAGCGAGGTGACCTCGCCATCGTTCACTGTCACATCGACGCTGGCAATCATCGAGAGCTAGCGACGCCGAGATTCCTAGCGCGTTTAGGCTGGCTGTTTATGGATGCGTGGCCGCGTGGGCCGCTTGGGCGGACACTATGCACTTGGCCACTCCACGTCCATCTTGGGTCTCATCCGGAGCTCACGTAGGGCTTGAAGGGTACGAGTTGTCATCGAGCCGGCCAAGGAGCAGTCGGCCAAGCCAAGGGCCATATTAACACATCGCAGGTCGAGGATGGCCTCCATCGCGCTCAAGGAGAGTATCAAGAAATAGTCCATCCCGCAAAGCCCGGCGATGATGTCCTCTCCGCCCGACCAGGTGAGGGCAATACGCCCCACATCACCTCGGGTGAGCGACGTAACAGGCGTCGGGGGGGACGCGCGGAGGATCAAATAGAAAGAGCACGAGTGAACGAACCACAGGACCCGGGCGGCGTCCTCGGCACGGCAATCGAAGATGGCCTCAAAGAGGAGGTCTCTGGCGAGATCCATAGCCGCGGCGGGGGTCTTCTGGCCCAGTCTCGCGCCGAAATGCGCGGCGTGTGCCATGATTCCGGCGCGTATCCAAGGCCTCGCCTCGCGCTCAAGGAGATCTGCCGCACAGACCTCAAACGCTTCAGGGCGCCCGCCGTTCGCGAGGTGGTCGAAGGTGCACGCGTTTAACCGAATGACCGCCTCGATAAGGGAGCAATCCGATTTCGACGCCGAGAGAATGCTGAGCGCTTCGCGATGCGTCTGTGCTGCCTTCGTCGCGGCATCATTGTCGCCGGCGAGGATAAACCCGACCCCCCCGCCCGCAGCGAGCAGCCGGGCCTTGGCCGCGGGGGTGGAGCCTAGCCGCTTCACCAGCAAATGGAACTCGCCCGCGAAGGCGTCGCTGTCTGTGCGCTGTTTTCCGATGAAAGGTTCGTAGCCGAGGAGGGCTTGAAGGCACACCTCGCCCTCCACGTCGTCGCCCAGCCGAAAGAGGTCTAGACACTGCCCAAAAAACTTCAGGGGTGGCAACCCCAGTACGAAACCACGCCACATCGCGAGGAGCAGAAAGATTCGCCCTTGGCGAGCCGCGTCATCGGGGAGACCGGTCGCGACCCTTAAGGCTAACTCCAGCCAATCTGCACCATCCGTGATAGTGCGGTCGAGGACAAGGGGAGCCAGCGCCATAACGCTGTCTATCAGGAGCCGGGCATACCTCGGATCGGTCGGCAGCGGCTCGATGTCCTCTTTGCCCTCAATTTGGGCGAGGTTTCCATGCAGTTCCACCTTGCCGAGGGCGGCGTCGCGAAGGGCGAGAATGAGCATTCGATGGCGGTGCCAGAAATGACTTAGAGCGGCAATCGAGTCCCCCCGTTTTTGCCACATGATCGCGATCGCGTGGTCCGCGATTCGGACCCACGTCGTGGCGCGGCGATCACCTAGGAGCCGGCGCGCAGCGATGGCTGGAAGTGAGGACAGCCTCAGCCATGGCTGGCGCGCGCCGTCGTCGTCGGGCTCGTGAATGTGAACCATGTGGGCGTCTACGAGCTCTGAGGCGGCTGAGCGCATCATCGGTTCGTCAAGCTGCGCAGCCACACCGGCCCACGATAGCGGCATGGGCTCAGTCCCGAAGGCCCCTAGCGCAACGAAGAGATTCCATGCCTGTGGCGATATTTGCGATTGAAGACCGCGGAAAAATGCTTCGACCGCCGATGCCATGCTCTCCCCTGCGGGGCTCGCCTCGATGGTACGAATGCGCTCGAGGAGCGTCGCGACCGTAGTGAGGCGTTCCCGTCGAAGGGTCGCCGCGATGATGTTCGCGAGCCCAGGCATCCCGCCGACGACCTGAAGCAGCGCCTCGTACTCTGCGGGCGGGACGTCGTCCATCCCGTGGTGGGTCCGCTCGGCCAGCAGCTGTCGGACGTTGGCGTCCGATAGCGGGCCTAGCTCCAAAATGTCGGTCCCGATATCCTCCGCTATATGCCGAAAACATGTGGTGACAATTAGAGACGCGTGCTCGTCGTCACACACAAAATCCCGCACATGCTCGGCCGAGCGGGCGTCGTCAAGGACGATAAGGCGCGGGCGGCGCCAGAAGTTCGCCGAGAAAGATTGTCGCCAATCTCGTCCTGTCTCCTCGATGCGGGGTAGCGCGTGCTCGAAGCCGAGCGCTTTGGCAATTTCCATCTGCACCAGACGCGTGTTTTGAAGGCCCGAGCCGATCCAGACGACCCCGCCCGAATAATGGCCCTGCGTGGCCTCAATGAAGTGTCGTACGAGGCTCGCTTTACCGATGCTCACAGGGCCCGTGATGACGATGATGCGCCGCACCTTCTCTTTCGTGAGTTGACCAACTAGCCAAGCAGTCTCGGGATCACGGCCAAATAATATGGGCGCGCGCCCAGGCGCGAGCCCATGTGCGCGAAGGCGATCGGGTATTGACGTTAAATCCGAACATTCAAGTGAAATTCTTGGTATTTGAAATAGGTCACACACCGCACGGAACAGCGAGAGCCCGATGATACCATGGTTTTCCGCGCGCTGTAGCGTCCGCGTCGTCACCCCGAGGGTCTCCGAAGCTTCGGTCCTACTGAGCCCCGTGGCGTTACGATAGAGGCGCAGTAGTTTACCGTCGATCGACACTGCTGTCGGACGCCCAGGGCGGTTCGATCTTGATTCGGCTGACATACCCACCCCGAGCGGCTCGCGTTCATCTTTCCCGGTGCCTCATTTGTCGGTCCGACCCGAACACTGGCACGGCTGGAGATTCGCACCGCCGACCCTTGTGCGCAAGTTAAAACCGGAGCTTAAGGCTTAGGGGGGCACCTGCCATCACGCGACTCGCGTCGCGCTCTGACGACGAAGCCGAACACAGCCTGGCGCCGAACGGAATAAGGGGGCGACGAGAATCCACTGTTCTTCCGTTGCCCCCCTGTATGGTCCTGCCTTGGGAAGATCCCTAGCGCGGCCTATGAGAGACCGCTGTAACTATTGGCAGCAACCGTTTGTGCAGCAAGTTCTTGCCAGAGACTTTCCGGCGGGTAAGGCGTAGCCAGCGGTTGTTGTCCCACCCACCGAAAGCACGACCTCGCCGGCTTCGCTCGTGAAGGCGACCGCCATGTCGGTCCCCTCGAAGTTGATGTTGCCGCAGAGCACTTGGCGATTCGTCGTGATGATGCCCGTGCTGGTCGCCTCGTGCGTGAAGCTCATCGACGTAATCTCGGTGTAGCCTGTCGACACGCCTGTCGGCGTCCCGTTGAGCGGATGCTCCGAGCAGACCAACTGGCCAGTCTCGTCTGTCAGCTGCACATCCCAAAGGACATAGGGGTAGGTCGTTGCCTCAGGGCTGAGCCCTGAAGGCCACGAGTCCACCGATGCTGTGGCCGTCGCGAGCAGACGACAGTTGATTGCATCCGGACCTTCGATGAGGCCGAAGGCGTTGTTCCAATAGGTGCTGTTGACGTCTGCGTTGGCGAGGAAAGACTCGCCGCGGTAAATGCCCGTCTGAAACAGGAGGGGGGCCATAGCGCCGTTATTGCCCTCGGGCCCCGACGGGTCGAACCAGGTGGTACCGCCGTCGCACACGATCTGGATGTCGTTCATATGCAAAAAGACAGGGCGCCCGCCATCGGCCGCGCAGGCTAGGCCCATGACGATCGTGCGGGCCCGCTCGCCCTCGGCATCAAAGAGCACCTCGGTGTTGCAGTCGAGCTTGGACGAGCAGTAAATCGAGTCGAAGCTGACGGCGATGTCGAAGAAGCCTTGGTTGGCGTCGCGCATGATGACGATGTTAAACGTCACCGGGACGTCGGCGTTCTCTTGGCAGAAGACGTCGAGCGCCACCGGCAGCGGGTTCTGCCAAGAGTCCGGGTCGAGGGGGCCGTTTTCGTCGAACAGCAGGAGACCATCGATCGTGACGCGGTTTGGGTTGGACTGAGCGTCGCAGGGGCCGACGTAAGAGATCGAGCCCTTGGAGTCACCAAAGCGCGTCGAACGCAGCTCGGTCCGCGACCAGACCTCCTCGTTGTCGCCGTTGGTGACGACGATGGACCAGATCCCCTCCGTGATGCCCGCGAGCTTTAGGGGTGCGATCTGAATCTCGACCTTCTGGCCTGGTGTCTCTGGCGGCTTCGCTTGCTCGGCGCTGCAGCCCACCATGCCAAAGACCGCTGACGCCATCGCCGAGAGTGCAATAGTTCGGATTGAAATCATTTCATGTCCTCCTTCCCGGCTTTTCACGGGGCGCAAACGAGGTCTGGGTAAACGATGAGTGTGACGCCGTCGGTCTCTGTGTCGCACGTGAGAGTGCCGCTGCCATCGTGGAAGCACCGGATAGACCCGTAGGCTTGACCCGCTTCATTATTGACGGCCGCGTAGACTGCGCTGCGGCCTGCGCCCGTGCAGTCGTAGTAGTCGATGGGGCAGCTGTCGCAGTAGTCAGGCACGCCGTCGCTATCTTGGTCGGGCTGCGGGCCGGGCCCATAGGTATCTTCGCAGAGTCCTGTGGCCGGGTTGCAGACCGCCCCGGCCGCCTGGGCGCAGTCCATGGCACACGCTAGAGGCTCGGTCATCAGCGAGCCAGCCTCGCAGCGCTCGTTGATGGTGCAAGGGTTGGAGTCAGCGTCGAAGCCCAGTGGCACCGAGTTATAGACGCAGCCGACATTGGCGATGCACTGGACCGTCCCGGCGCAGGCCTCGTTGCCGACGGCGCAGTCCGCGACAGTCGTGCAAGGGTTTTGGCAAAGTGACGGGTCGTCGGTGGCCTCACCGAGGAGGTTCGTCGTACCAAAGGTCACGTCATCCGTCGCGTTGTCATCCAGTGGGCCGCCGGCGCCAGCGGCCCAGAAGGCCGAGCTGGTGATCATCGCGTCGGCGTTGTTCGCGCAGTCAGGTGCAGCGGCCTCGGTCGTAAGTGACCACTGGCCGCCGACGCCTACGTCACTATCGACGACCACCGTCGCGGTCGTGTCGCCCGGCGTATAGTTGAAGCTGAAAGGACCAACCTCGCTGAGGACCGCGGCGCTGAGGACCAAGCCCTCCATTGACACCGTCAGCGTCGCCTGGCCGACAAAGGCCTCGGTGCCGTTATTGCCGAAGGTCACCGTCCAGCTGATCGGGCCGCCGGTAGTCTGTGAGGCGGTCGCGACACCTGTCGCGTAGAGGTTCGCACCGCTGCCCGACTTAGCCGTCGCAGTCGCGGAGTTGTTCGACGGGACACAGTCCTCGGTCGTCACCACCGACGCCAAGCCTTGCACAGTGAGCCCGCTGGTCTCCGTGTAATGTTCGGAGACCCAGGTAAGTGTGCGCGTCTCGGACGCAGCGAGGTTCGCGACCAAGAGGGTCTGGCGTCCGCCATTGGTGGTCGCCAGTTCGGTTGGGGCGACGGATCCCGCGGTGTCAGCGGGCAGGTCGAGGAAGACCTGGACAGGGGCGGCTGCTACACCTAGGTTTCGGACGACCACGGTCCAGGTGACCTGCTCGATCGAGCCGACCAAGAAGATACCCTTGTCGGAGAAGACCGAGACCGAGACGTCCGGGCGTGCTAGACGCATCGTATCGAACGCGGCGTTATTGGCCAGGTTCCCATCGCCGGTCGACGACAGATTCACGATCGCCATATCGTTGGTCGAGCACCCATCAGCCAAGTAGACCGCGTCAAAGCCCATCGTGAGGCCAGCCGAGCTGTCCCAGCGCGCTTGGATTGACGTGACGATCGGCGCGACGTTACTGCAGTCGCCCGCGAAGTACGGGATCTCGGCGGGCGCCCCAGCGACGATAGTCGACGTGCGGTAGTAGCCGACGACGTTCGGGCTATTATTAAAGGTGCTGTAACCCTCCTGTGCTTGACGCTGTCCGAAGACCTCGGGGATCTGCCCTGGGCTTGGCAGCCAGCTGGTGGCCCCGCCGCTATTGAAGCCGACCCGCGCGAATGGCGCGGTCGGGAGCGTGGTGTCATAGCCGACGATGAAGGCTGCACCGTTACCGTTGAGGTCGAGGGCCTCTGAGTTGTTCCACGGGCTGGCGGTGAGGGTCGTGATGACCCCGCCGCTTGAGCGGCTGTAGGCCCGGCGATAGCCCGAGGCATCGACGTAGCTACCGACGACGACGCCAGTATCGGCCACGGCGTTCGCGACAAAGTCGGTCCCGCTGGCTAACCCTTCGCCGATGGTAGTAATCCCGGTGCCAGGCACGTAGACCCAACCGGCACGCTTCCCGTCGCCATAACCGATGACCACGCCGGACGCGTTGATGCCCGTCACGAATGCGACATCACCCGGCGCGCCGATGTCGACGAAGCTGCCGTCCGCCTGCCACACAAAGGCATGCCACAGGGTCTCCCCGACGGGCAGATAGCGCCCCGCGACGTCGCCATTTTCCGAGATAAGGGTCCGCCAGTCCCAGGTCGCGTTGGGCAGCGCGTCATAGGTCGCGACGCTGCCCGAGAGAGAGCGGAAGGGGCCCGGCGTCACGCCGCTGCGCATGCCGCAGACCTTGCCGTTCTCACTGATATCGGTCGCCCAACTGGAGACCTCATCGCCCATCGAGCCGTGGAGGTCCGTCGGGCTGGTCGCTCCATTCGCCCAGAGCACCGCGTGTGTCGTCAGCAGGTCCGCCGCCATGCTCTCGCCGACCATGACGCCGCCATCGTTCAGATCGTAGCCATAGGCCGCGACCGTATCTCCGACGAGGGACGCGAGCACGGTCATGCCGCCCCCGACCGTCCAGCGATAAGGCTTCTCGCGGCAGGCCGCGCCGTTTCGCCAGAGATTTCCGAAGACGACGTCACTGTTATTGACGCCGAGGATGTCCGGCGTGCAAGGGTCGTCGGGGCGTGCTTGGTCGTAAATCTCGGTAAAGCAGCTATTGGACGCGTCCGCGGTCATGTTCACGCGGACGGCCAGGCGCGAGTGCGCCGCGGTCGAGATCGTGCTGATGTCGAGCACTCCGTTGGTCGGGCGCACCCCAGCGAAACCGGGCACCGTGATGCCGCTTGCTGCGTCGATAACGTCGTAAGTCGCGTCGGCGATCCCCGAGACAACCTGGTCGGTGATCGCGATGCTGGACCAAGCGTTGACGCCGGTGACGCCCTCCCGCGGGAAGGCCGGGGAGATCCACGATCCCGCCGTCGCGCCGCCCGACACCCGGAGTCCGACGCCCGGCTCGTACCAACTGTTGCTAAATGTGCCGGCGAGGAAATCCTGGGAGCTCGCGAAGTTGGCGGTACCGCGCGGATTGACCGGGATGGATCCGAGCGCAATCCGGATGTCCGTCACCAACGTGTCGTTGGCGCCGGGTCCGCCGACGGGGGTGTACCCGAATGTGGCTCCCCCGTCCTTGGAGTAGCTGACGGTCGAGGTCGCGGGGTCTACATTCCAAAGACTGCCGACGACAAAAGCCATGCCGCTAGGGATGGGCGCCCGGACGACGACATCCGGGGCGGTGGCATCGCCCACATTGTCGACCGAGATGAGCCAGCCGAGGGTCTCGCCGGGCAGGAGCAGCGACTGGAAGCCAGCGCTGGGGCGCTCAAGGGTGAGCGAGATGGATGGGTCGGGGGCCGCATACGCGCTAGAAGCTGTGGCCAAGACGGCTAGAGCCGGCGTGACAAAACGCGCGAGCGAGTGCAAGGGAGTTTTCACGTTCCGCTCCTCGGGTCATTCGGGGTTTCAAAAGAGGTGGCTTCAACAATGAAGCCACCTGTGAGGACCGCGGCGCGGTCCGGTAGTCGCTGGTTGTTACTGCTTGTATTTGTCGAAGTCTGCCAAGTAGGTCTGGTACGAGATGGCGTGTGCCGCGCGGGCTGCCTCGAACGGAGCCCGCGCGAGGTACCGCTCATTCTTCGCCTTCAAATAGGCGTCACGCTTCGCGCGGAACCTCGTCATGAGGTCTTCTATGTCCAGCACACCATTAGTGTAGTGGAACCCGGGCGCGTCGTTCGGGTCGTTTGAGGCGCCGAGCGTCGGTCGGTAGCCTTCGCTGAACACGTCGCGGGGTTCGGGTGGCCAGACGAAGAGAGGCGCGTTCTTATTGATACATTTGTAGTCGTACTTTCCGCCGGCCGGCATTCTCGAGAAGGGGCTCCCATAAATATTCATGCAGGTCTCACCCACGCCGCAGAGGTCCTGATCGTCGAAGCAGTAGCCGCCTACTTGACCCACCCACCAAGGCGCGGGCAGATTGTCAACGTTCACGAGCTCGTTGACCCCTCTGATCATGGTAGCCA
>Ga0209702_10000920_pt1 | contig 60015 bp, 52 predicted proteins | sample FRY01_FD_187210 | JGI IMG/M metagenome (GOLD analysis project Ga0209702, IMG submission 187210) | Freshwater microbial communities from Lake Fryxell liftoff mats and glacier meltwater in Antarctica - FRY-01 (SPAdes) (version 2) | ecosystem: Environmental > Aquatic > Freshwater > Ice > Glacier...
AAAGCATGCGGGGTCGAACCCGGCGTTCAAATCGTCCCTTTCCGTGGCGAGTATTACGACCTCGTCCCTGAAAAAAACTACCTTGTCAAAAACTTAATCTACCCCGTTCCCGACCCTAGCCTTCCTTTTCTTGGGGTTCACCTTACTCGGATGATTCACGGCGGCATCGAAGCTGGCCCTAATGCAGTTTTAGCTTTTCGCAGGGAAGGCTATAAACTTTTAGATATTTCCATTCGAGATATGTTTGGCCTAGCTCTTTCGCCTGGCTTTTGGAAAATGGCTGGCAAATTTTGGAAAACCGGCCTAGGCGAATTTCACAGATCCATTAGCAAAAAAGCTTTCCTTAAAGCTCTTCAACGCCTAATGCCTGATCTGCAAATGCAAGATATCCACCCCGGTAATGCTGGGGTTCGAGCCCAAGCTATGTCGCCCGATGGGAAACTTGTCGATGATTTTCATATTGTGCAAGCCGAACGAATGATCCATGTGCTTAACGCCCCTTCACCAGCAGCTACGGCTTCCTTAGCAATCGGAAATACCATTGCTACAATGGTTTTAAGTAATTCAACAAAAAGCCCAGTCAAAGTTGTTGCATAATTTAATTTAGGTAAAAAATGATTTCGCCAATCAAATGAATTCTTAAAAAGATTACTTTTTGTATTCCAACCATTAAAAAGTGCAAAATAATTGGACATTTTGGTTTACCCTTAGTAGGCTTATTTTTGATTAAACTGCCAATCACTTTAATACCGACCTTGCGTAATTTACCCATTTAAAATTACAATCGGAAAATAGCTCATTTGTATATTGGTAATAAAGGGATTTATTATGATTTGTAGAGTATGCGATGGAACCAAACTTGAAAAAGTTCTTGACCTAGGTAACCAACCTTGGTGCAATAATTTCCTAAAACCAGAAGATGCAGGTAAAGAACCTACTTACCCCCTTCGCGTTGTTTTTTGCCACAATTGCTCCACCACTCAACTTGATTACACCGTTAAAAAAGAAATTATGTTCGGCGACCACACCTACCTTTCTGGTGTAACCAAATCCTTAAGCAATCACTTCAAAACAGTTGCAGAAGATATTGACAAAATTATCCCAAATAAAAATCGCAAAAAAACCGTATTAGATATCGGCTCTAATGATGGCACTCAACTTAAGCATTTTCAAACCTTAGGCTACGAAGTCCTAGGTGTAGAATCTTCGATTACTACTTCCAAAATTGCAATGGACGCTGGAGTTCCCACCCTAAATGCTTTTTTCAATCTCGAAACAGCAAAAAGTATTAACAAAAAATTTGATGTCATAAATGCTGCAGGGGTCTTCTTCCACCTCGAAGAGCTTCACTCGGTTACTCAAGGTATCAAAGAATCATTAGAAGAAGATGGCACTTTTGTTGTCCAATTTCTCTACATGAAAAAAATTGTAGAGAACCTTGCTTTTGATCAAATCTACCACGAGCATCTTCTTTACTACAATTTAAAGAACATCGAAACTTTGCTTAACAGGCACGGGCTAGAAATGTTTGATTGTAGCTTATCACCTATTCATGGGGGCTCGATGATTGGCTTTGTAACCCATAAAGGTAAGAAAGCTAAAACTCAGCGATACCTTGATGCAGTTACATCTGAAATCAAAACCAAAAGCAATGAAATCAGCACTTATCATTCATTTGCCCTTCGTGTAGAAGAGATGAAAAAGAAAGACCTTGCGTATCTTGATAAGAAGAAAAAAGAAGGAAAAAGAATTTTTGGAATGGGCGCACCAGTAAAGGGAAATACACTTCTAAACTACTTTGGTGTAGGCAAAAATTACCTTGATTGCTTAGTTGAAAAAAACACACTTAGAAAAGGTTTGCTTTCCCCCGGAATGCATTTGCCCGTAGTCATGGAAAATGAGTTAGAGATTATCCCTGATGTTTATTATGTACTTGCTTGGAATTTTAAAAAAGAAATCTTAGCAAACAATAAAGAATTAATTGCTAGAGGAGTAGAATTTTATTTTCCCGTAGATGCAGAGGCTGCTTAATTATTTAGGAATTAATGATGTTTATAAAAACACTTAAAGCTTTACTGCCAAAAAAAACAAAAACCTGGGCAAAAGAAATAATTAATAACGCATCAGGCACTGCAGAAATTCATCAATCCATTTCTACGGTTTCCAATCAAGTTTTAGAAGCTAATCAAAGATTAAACACCTTAGAAAATAAAATTAGCCAAATCCATGGCAATAATGATCATGAGCCAAATCTTAAAATAAACTCCTGCAATTTTATTGTTAACCCTTGGTGGGAAACAAACTTCTGGGAACCTTCGGTTCAATTAGCGCTTAGAGATTTAATTAAACCGGGAAGCATTGTTTTTGATGTAGGGGCAAATGTTGGCGGCTTATCTATCTTGATGGCGCGTTTAACTGGCCCGAAAGGCATTGTTTGTTCCTTCGAAGCAAGCCCTCGCATCATTGAATTAACTCATGGCAACATCATTGCAAGCGGTTGCAATAATATCCAACTTTATCACAATGCAATTTTTTCTGAATCAGGAAAAGACATTATAATTTATGCAGGCAATCATCTAAACGACAGCATTTTTAACCAAGGGGAGTTCAAAGAAAAAGTAAGAAAAACCGTGAAAACTCTTTCTCTTGATGATTTCGTCAATCATATGGGATTAATACCCGATCTGATAAAAATGGATATCGAAGGGGCAGAATTTGATGCCCTTCAAGGAATGAAAACCAAAGTTTTGATTACAAGGCCTCATCTTATTTTAGAAACTAGCCCTAGTGATATGCGTTGTTTTAATTATCTTCTTTCATTGGGTTATGTTTCACTCGACTTGAGTAATTATAAACCAATTAAATCAGCAAGTGATTTTACCAAAGGTTCGGAAATAAGAAATCTTCTATATGTCCATGAAACACGACTTCAAGAAATACCTTACACAAGAGAACCTCAATTCGCAAAAGAATCAACCTTTGTGGCTTCGGACTTTACAAATGAATCTGGATCTTGGTTTTCGAATTGGTTACCCGTAAAACCAGGTAGGTATGTAATCTGGTTAGATTTATCTGGAAACCCAGACGATGAAGTAATGGTTGGCATCGAAGATGAACAAAATGAAATTTGCAGACACCATGCACATCGTGGTTTTTTAAACATACATTATCCTGACATGCCTTTTCACATCACCAATGAAAAAAAATGCCGTGTATTCTTAAAATTAATGAAATCAAATTCTAAAAACCATTGTCCTCCTGTATCAATCACTGTTTTCAAAATGACAGACATCATATCCGAACGAGTCTCACGAATTAATTACCTTGTAGCCTGATATTTTGGAGCTCGAATGCGTGTTTTATTACCTGCAGTTGATATTTTTCATTCAGTTGGGGGTGGCCAATCTTTTTACAAACAACTGATTCAATCAAATTCAAATATAGAATTTTCCTACCTGATCCGGAATGAACCAGATAAAACTAATAGGCCGAATAATGCGAAAACAATAGACTATGATTACAAATTCCCAGATTCACATGTTCAAGATCCAAATTTTGATTTCAGCTTAATTCCAACTTGGGCAAGGCACGCTGTTTCCAATGCAGCAAATATTGCTTATTCTGCAAGAGGGTTGAACTTTGATATTATCGATATACCTGATTGGGAACAATATGGCTGTTTTTTAAGATTCTTCTTAAATCATTTTAATGTTAAATTCAATAAAATCGCCCTTTCAATGCATGGCAATACTTCAACCAGCTTGTACCATAACTGGGACACCTCTCACCACGATTACTCCTCACTTGAATTCTTAGAAAAAGAACAATACTTGGGCGCCGACATAAGATATGCAATTAGCGAGTTCAACATTGAAAAATGGCAAAAAAAGACAACTATAAAAGCTGATTATTTGCATCCCTTCAATTTTTTTAAACCAGAAAAACCAAAACCCTACATTAAAACCTCAGAAGTGCCATCAATCGTATTTTTTGGTAGAACAGAAAAAATAAAGGGGCCAGATCTCTTCGCCCATCTCGTATGGATGCTACCAAAAAAACTGTTAACAAAAGCATTTATCATTGGGCCTTCAGTCCCCCTGGAAAATAAAACGACATCAAACGATGTACTAACAAAGCTTATTAATGACCGAAATCTTAGCCTCGAAATAAAAGATATCGTTTCCCAAACCACTATGAAGGAATTTTTTACAAAATCTTTTTTAACGGTATTACCTTCCAGATATGACACATTTAATCTCGTAGCATTGGAATCGTTATTTGCAGGTTGCCCAATAGCCGTAGGAGAAAACACGGGCGTGGTAGGGTTCATCCAAAAAGAATTCCCTAGCATGCCAATCCATGTTCTTCCAATGGATAATTTGTCAATCTGCATTAATGTATTACAACATGCAATTGAAAATTACGATGCAGACAGAAAAGCAATTGCTAATATCCTTGAATCATTTGACCCTAGCACTTTCCCATCTAAATCGCTTACTAATATTTATGAACAACCTTCAAGGCGTATTCGAGAAACAGATTTCCCCTTCGATGAAATCGCAAAGTCTTTTTTACAAATCTGCCCCGATAACCCTATAATTCAAAAAAATGAAGCGCCAACTTCTACCCCTGTTTCATTGAAACATCAGATAATCAAAAAAGTGAAGTTTCTTGCAAAACACAGGAACTACAAAACCGAATCTGGAATCAAAAAAATAATTTCATCCATTGCTGGATTTTTCCCACGCCTAGCACGAAAATATAAACTTAAAAAATATAGGTTGGCATGGCTTAATGAAATATCATCCCACTTTAAAACTATTTCCACACTTACTGAATGTGGAAAAATAAATGTAAGAACCAAAATTAAAAATCTGTACAACCATGTTACAAATCTACCCTATGGCAAATTTCCCATTTATAGAAAAATGGCAGGCTTGCAAATCGTACTTGATAAACCAATTATTGCTGCAACTTATTACATCCGATCTTTTCGCTTAGGTGGCATAAGCAAACCAAATTCATTTAATTTCGTAACTGCAACCCTTGCTTCTAGCAATTATGCTGCTGAATCGAATGCTACCAATCTTCTTTATAATGGCGATCAACTGCAATCAGGAATTATAGAATATCTTGAAAACCAACGAATAAAGCTTTTGCCTCCTCCTAAATATTCTGAAGATTTTGAGTATCAAGATGACCGCAGAAAAAACCATAAAGTAAAAGTTTCAATCATTGTTTCGCTTTATAATGCAGCAAATAAACTCGAATTCTTTCTTAACAACCTGCAACGACAAACCATGGTTCGTAATGGTACTGCAGAAATTGTTTTGGTGGACAGTGGTTCGCCCACCAACGAACGAGAAGTATTCTTAAAATTGATCGATTCCTTAAACATTAATGTTATTTATGCTCGAACAAAATCCAGAGAAACCATTCAAAAAGCTTGGAACCGGGGTATTCAATTGGCCCAAGCGGAGTATCTTACTTTCCTTGGCGTTGATGAAGGCATTTCCCCAGAAGCTCTTGAAACTCTTACAGCAGAATTAGATTCGGACTTATCAGTCGATTGGATTCAAAGCAACAGTTTAATGACTGATGTTTCAGAAAATGGAACTTGGCTAAAAGATATTATGATTTTTGAAAGATCGAATTTTCACCCTTTCCACATTTACCTTGAAACTTGTTACATTTCTTGGGTTGGGGCGCTTTATAGAAAATCCATTCACGATCGTTTCGGATATTACGATGATACATTCAGAGCTGCAGGCGATACTGAATTTAAAAATCGAGTTGGCCCTTTTGTAAAAATGAAAACCATTCCCATAACTTTAGGCATATTTTTCAACTACCCTGAAGAACGAGCTACGCACTCACCCACTGCTGAACTCGAAGATTTACGCGCTTGGTATTTATTCCGAACACCCGAAGGAATGGAATATGCATTACAGGGAAGAACCCAATCGTTTGTGGAACAATCTCTTCTTTTCTGCTTAAAATATAGAAAATCATACTGTTCCCATTGGAGCACCGATATCGAACTCGCCTGTTCTGTAATTACTTATATCGAAAAACACTTTCCAATTTCTAAGTTTGTATCTTTAAAAAATGTTCTTTTTTCACTTCGAGAAGCTTTTAAAGGGTACGACAATGGAGAGTTCTCTTCAGTAAAAAACATGCTTGAAAAAAGAAGAAAATTTAACAAAGCTAGAAAAGAACTTCAAACTTTATTAAAAAATCTGGGTTTAGATAAAGCATCTGATTTTCACTATTCAAATGATAACCGATACGAGCAACATCAAAGCTTCTGGTAATTTATTAACATTTGTTTTAAAGGATTCATTATGAACATTTTAATCACGGGTGGCAGTGGGTTTCTTGGGTCTGCTTTAGTCTCTTCGTTATCTAAGAAGGGAAGCAATGTTGTTGCGCTAAGCTCCAAAGAAGCTGACTTAACGGTTCAAAATTCCTTGAACAAATATAACTCGACTCATTTTGATTTCATTTATCATCTTGCTGCTTGGACTCAGGCAGGAGATTTTTGCCTAAAGCATCCCGGCGAACAATGGCTTAATAATCAAAAAATCAACACCAATGTTTTAGATTGGTGGCAAAACCATCAACCTCAAGCAAAATTAATTTCCATGGGTACAAGTTGTGCTTATGCCCCAGACAAAGAACTTGTTGAAGAAAATTATCTTGAAGGCCAACCCATTGATAGCCTTTACACTTACGCAATGACCAAACGCATGCTTTATGTTGGTTTAAAATCTTTGAATAAACAATTTGGTTTAAAATACCTTTGCTTGGTCCCTAGTACACTTTATGGCCCAGGCTACCATACGGATGGCAGACAGATGCATTTCATTTTTGATTTGATGCGGAAAATTTTACGGGGAAAAATGTTTGGCGAAGAAGTTGTTCTTTGGGGCGATGGCCATCAAAAACGCGAATTGGTTTTTCTCGATGATTTTGTTGCCTGTACCATTAAAATGGCAAATGAAATTGACAATGATCTTATAAACATCGGTGCTGGTAAGGAAAATTCGATTCGAGAATTTGCTTCAGAACTTTGTTTAATTGCTGATTACGATTTTTCTAAAATAAAATTCGATACATCTAAATATGTCGGCGCTAAATCAAAGGTGCTTTCTGTTAAAAAACTAGAGACACTTTGGCCCCTTCGACCTCAAACTCAACTTAAAACCGGATTAAAAACAACACTTGAGTGGTTTATGCAAAATAAAGACATTTTATTACCAAAGAATCCAAATAACTCAGCAGTCGCATAAGTCTTTTTAATCTTAAACATGGTATTAAAACAAATAAGTACAATTAGAAAAATATAAATGCGATTTTTCTTTAGTTAAGTCTGATCCATATTTAGGTTTATTATGAAGTTAATTATCGCAGATCACACTCTTATAAACTACCAAGGGCATTCCTTTGCTTACTGTGATTCCATTAAAACTAAAGCTGAAAACCTAGGCTGGAAGGTTATTACTTTAGGAACCAAAAAAAATTCTCCAGAAGTCCAAAACAAACTTGGTGCAATTCCTTATTTCAAATACAACTTTTTTCATACTTTTCCTGAACCTTGGTTCTCCAAAATTTTACCAATCAATTTTAGAAATGATTACTTCCCAAAGTGGAATGCGCACCAAAGAAACACAAATCTTTTCAACGAAATGAAACTAATTATTGAACAATGTTCACCAAACGAAGATACCATCCTTTTATTCCCAAACTTTACTTATAACGATTTAATTGGAATTGTTAAAACTGCTGATCATATAAAGCAACTTCCTAAATTAAGAATTGCTGCTATTCAACATTTTACAAGCAAGCCTAATTTAAACTCCACCTATTTCCCAAACCCTTTTTACAGCCGCTGCTTTAAAGTTTTAGATGAATCAAAGTACAAAAACAAAATTCATTTTTTTACTGACAGCACTGAATTAGCAAACGAATACAAAGCATACACATCCAGTCCTTTTACAGTACTACCAATTCCACATACACTCGATGCACCGGTCATTTACCCTGAAAAACCAAATTCTCTTATCATCGGATATATGGGGGATGCCCGAACAAACAAAGGTTTTCATTTATTGCCTGAAGCTTTTGAAATTGTTAAACAATCAAAAAGAAATCGAAATGTCGAATTTCATATTCAAAGTAATGTCCGTAATTCAAATGAATGGCAGGCTTCGCAAGCTGCACAAATATTAGGATCAATGCCCAATACAAAAATTTATCCAAACGCTTTAAATGAAACCGAATATCAACAACTAATGAACCTGATAGATATTTTTGTCTTACCTTACACTTTAGATAACTATCATAGCCAAACATCGGGTGTTTTTTCTGAAGCACGAACTCTTGGTAAAGTTACAGTTGCATCCCGTGGAACTTGGATGGCACACGAAATAGAAAAAAACAAAGGTGGGATTCTTAACAATCCCGAAGACCCAAAATCTATTGGAGAAGCTTTAATAAAAGCCATTGACAATTATTCTGAACTAAAAAATGAATCTGCCCTTGCTGCCAAGGGATGGAATAATTTTCACAACATCAACAATTACTTCAAAATTTTTGTTGACTCAATCTTTCACCATAATACCATTCATAATTAAAATAATTTGATTGAGCTATGCACCTTATCATCGCTGATCACACTTTGAAAGATTACCAAGGCCATTCATTTGAATACTGTAATTCCGTCCGAAATATTGCAGTGGCTAAAGGATGGAAAGTAACTACCCTTGGAACTAGCCAACTTACGGCTCAAATACAATCTGATCTAAAAGCAACACCCTTCTTTAAAAATGATTTTTTTCATCATTATCCTATAAACCCATTAGTTCATTTGTTGCCATCAAAGATTGCCAAAGCTTTCGAAAATCGCTGGAATTACCATCAACATAGCAATTCATTATTCAACGATCTTTGCAAGTTGCTTGGAGAATGCAATTCTTCTGAACCTATACTACTTCTTTTCCCAACATTTAGTTTCAATGACATTATCGGTATCACCCGATTTGCAGAAAAATTATCCCCAGCATCGAATACACAAATCGCAATGGTTCAACATTTTACCTCTCGCCCCAATTTGGAAAATGACTTCCTTCCGCACAAACTTTACAAACATTCCTTGCATTATTTATCTCAAAGCCCCGCTAAAAATCGAATCCACCTTTTTACTGATAGCCAAGATCTAAATGATGAATACAAATTCTATATCGACAAACCTTTTAAGGTTCTTCCTATACCTCATACCCTACATACTTACCTAAAACTACAAAACGAAAGTAAACAAAGAAAATTAGTCATTGGTTATCTTGGCGATGCGAGAACCAACAAAGGTTTTCATCTGATCCCCGAAGCTATAAAACTTGCAACCAAATCTCTGGGTAATAACGCCATTAATTGGGAAATTCAAGCAAACATTCGAAATAATCAAGAATGGCAAACAGTTCAAGCTGTAAACTTGCTTAAAACGATGCCATCTATCAAACTGCATTATGACCCGATGAACACCGAGGCCTACCATAAACTTATGGCTGAAATCGATGTTTTTATGCTACCTTACACTTTGGAAAATTATCATAGCCAAACCTCTGGTGTTTTCGCAGAAACAAGAGCGCTTGGAAAAGTTTCATTAGTAACTAGGGGAACTTGGATGGCTCGAGAAATTACCAATGCTGGCGGTGGAATATCATGCCCGCCCGAAGATAGTAAAAGTCTGGCGGATGCAATTATTGAAAGCATAGGGAGATATCCCCAGCTAAAAACGGAAGCAGAATTCGCAGGAAAAAAATGGTGTGAATTCCACAACTGCGAAAACTATATGACTGAATTGATATCAGATATACCTTTAAATGCATCAGGAAAGCAAGATTCATGACGACGAAAATTGGGTTTTTCAAATCAAATTTGCAAGATACTTTTCCGCGTGGGGCTCGCAGGGCTGCTCGGGCTATCGTCGAAGTTATTGATTCAACCCCCCAACACACTCAAACTTTCCTCTGCCTTGACGAAAAGAAAATACCCAATTCCCGACCCCTAAGCTTTTTCTTTGAACCTTTGAATGATTGGCTGAAAAACAACCCACTCTCCCAAAAAGCAAAGTCTAATTACTCGTTTTCTCTTATTACAACCAAAAAAATTCTTCGGTCAATTATACCTCCAATTTTTTATCCAATTATCAAAGCAGTTGCACATCTTATCCAAATATTTATTCTTAAGCTTAAGAGGTTCGTTAGTAAGTTCCGGAAAAATACCGCATCAAACCTTGATCCACTTTCGCATAATGTTGATCAGGGTCAGAAAATCGTGGCTTTATGCGAACTCGCGGCTTTCGTTGCATTTGAACCGTTCAACGAAATATGGAAGCTGCCAGTAGAAAACAGTAAGGCCCTAGCTATAGGCTGGTTTTATGATGCAGTACCCAAAAGAATACATGAGGGAGAACACTGGTGCCCTGACCTTTTCGATGTCTCGGTTAGCCTAATGGCACTGCGGGCAACCCATATTTTCTGCGATTCTAAAAGTGCGGAAAGTGATCTGCATTATTTCTTCCCAGCGTCACTTGAAAAAACATCGGTCATTTATCTTGGTCATGATATCGAACGGTTTGAAAAAAGGCTTTCTGATTCTGATGCTACTGAAATTCTGCGCAAAGCTGGCATAGACACTAGAATTCCTTATTTTCTATTTGTAGGAACGATCGAACCCAGAAAAAATATTACCGGAATATTGCTTGCTGCCCAAAAACTTAAGCAAATAAAACCAGATGTTTCATTCCAAATTGTTCTCATCGGCCAAATACCGGGGCAACACGAGATCCAAAGGATGATCAAACAAACAAACGAATTACTTGCAGTGCATGCACTCGAATATCTGCCCGATACCGTAATTAGCACCTTCATGAATCGTGCAGCGGGTTTTGTATTTCCATCCAAATGGGAAGGTTTTGGAATCCCAATTCTTGAAGCTATGACTGCGGAAACTTTGGTCATCACTTCTAACCTTAGTTCCATGCCCGAAGTAGCTGAAGAACACGCTCTTTATTGCGATCCCTATGATCACACCAGCATTGCAATGCAAATGATAAAATGTTTGGAGATGCCTAAAGAAGAGAGAGCTGAAAAACTAAAAGCAGCAAAGCTTCATGCTTCGCAATTTACTTGGCAAAAAACTACAAAACAAATGATGGACACCATCAACCAGTTATTGGAAGCAAGAAAAGAAACTTAGTTAACTTGAACCGATCTTATTTTTCTTCTTCCGTTTCATCATCTGGGTTGGCACCATCTGTAGGGGTATTAAACCCCAACTCGGTGGGCCTAGCTTCGATGCCTTGGGCGTCGCGCATCATTTCACAGAATCGGTTTGAAGAAAGCTGCAAAACCCTTAAGCAACGCTGTAAAGCTGATTTACAATTATCAATCGGTTCGCAAAACATTTCTACCCCTGCCCAGACTTTATCCCCCAACTGATAAAGCTTTACAACCTTCATTTCAGCATTGATATCCATAATGAAACCAGCAGCTTTTTCCTCTTCATCAGGGGTGCTGATTTCCCAAAAAGCAGGGTAAACAAGCCTAAAATAGCTGGTATCCTCTTCCTCAACAAAAAGAAGATAGGTGACCGCTTCATGTTTGAAAACGATGTCGCCATCTTCGTCTTGTGATGGCCTGTAACCTTCTTCCTGAAGGAAATCCATATAGAATTGCTGTTTAGATTGCATACCACTCCCTAATATAAGCAAGAACCGTAGCTCTACTTTACAGGGATAAATGTATCACAGGCAAGCTGATTCGAAAAGAATCAGGTAGGTATTTCCAAAATATTTATCGGGGAATGGTTACAGGCATAATCTTTATTTTTGTCAAGGATTTTACCATTACCAGAACTGTTAGCGTTGGTTGAAACGACCGCAATTTTTTTGCCTGCAGGATGAAGGGCAAAAGAATGGCAATTGGGCATGTTAATAAGGCTGACAAAAGGCTGAGTTTCGCCAATGAGATTGAAAAAAACTTTACCGTTACCGGGTTGCCCACTGCTAACTCCAGCAAGAATCGAATCCGTGAGAAAAAGCAAATCGTAGACAAAACCATCGTTTTCGCTGCCTGATTGGATACGGGAGATTTCTTTCCCAGATTTCCAATCAAAAATAAGAACAAGAGAAGGGCCCTGAACAAATCCTCCGCGGTTTGGATTGATACCACCACAAGCGAGCTTTTCGCCCTTAGAATCCAGGGCGAAGCAACGCACCCCGCCTACATCTTGCAAGCGATCGAGCTTATACATTGCAGAGGCATCAAATTCACGGATGTGTTTTCCGGTAGAGGCATCAACTTGAGCAATTTTGCCCTTAAGATCGCCCACCAAAAAGGCTTTGGAATCTGGTGTGAATGCCACTGAAAGCGGATCCCAAGTAAAGTCTTTGAATTCCTTAACGAGTGCACCATCAGGGGTAGACCAAATTTTTACAAGCTTATCGGTACCACAAGTTGCAAGGAATTTACCATCGGGGCTTAGGGCAATTTTTCGGATCCAACCATCATGTGCTTTATCATTTTTCCAAACCGGTTTGGATTCTTTTACAAGATAGTTGGAAGCGATCAATTTACCCCAAGAATCTGCAGAATACAAAACTTTCTCTTTAGGATGAAACGCAATGGCCTGTACCCAACCATTATGGCCAGTAATAGAGGTTAATTCCGTAAATTTATCGGTGGAACAATCCCACCTGCGTACCGAACCATCAAAGCAGGCGGCAGCAAGTACATTTCCACACGGGCTGAATCGAACAGCGCAAATTTGAACTGGGCAAGTAAGATCAATAATTTTCTTGGTCTTATATTTAAGTGCCAATTCCTTGGAATCTTCCTTCATCGAACTATCTCCTTATCGTGTCCTTAATTAAGCAAGGACCTCTGAAATAATCTTGCAATCTTCATTCGCAATAGGTAAGGGTTGGCCTTGATTGTCATATTCGGTTTTAGAAGAATCGATGCCCAAAGCCTTGAACCAAACATGAAACATGGAACCGATATCATGTGCATCGCCTTCCACTGCGGTTCCCAATTTGTTGGTTTTCCCAGAGATCATGCCCTTTTTAAGGCCACACCCCGCCATAGCCAATGACCAAGCTTCGGGCCAGTGATCGCGCCCTAGATGGCCATTAATGCGTGGGGTTCTGCCAAATTCCGACATGAGAATAACAAGAACATTATCGAACATTCCGCGTTGCTGCAAATCCTCAAGCACAGCGGAAAAAGCCATATCCACTTTAGGAACCAAACTGAGGTGGCCGTTAAAATTATCGCCATGGGTATCCCAACCATAAGAGGTAACTTTTACAAAGCGAACCCCGGCTTCGAGCATGCTCCTAGCTTGAAGCATATGCCTGCCAAATTCCGTGATGCCATAGCGTTCAAGATCTTTGGGAGAGATTTTCGATTGATCAAAAAGATCGATCCGTTTTTGCAATTTTGCAGCCATGTCGAAAACAGTGCTTGAAGCCTCGCTACTTTCTTTTCTCCGGTTCAGCCTGTAAGCTTTATCAAGTTTTTCGCGAAGTTCATTGCGTGCAAGATCAGCTTCAAGAGAAATAGATTCGGGCCTGAGGAGGTTTTCGGGAGCTTTGCCGTCACCAAAAGCAATGGCACCATATTTTGGGCCTAAGAAGCCTGCGTCTTTAGTGATAAATCCGCCACTCATCGGCTTGATCCAGACATAAGGGGGCATTCCGGAAGAACAAGGCCCCATCAATTTGGAAACAGCAGAACCCAAATAAGGATAGGTAACGCCCCGGTTTTTTGGATCGCCTCGCTGAATCCGATCCACCCCGGCAGAATGCGAATTATCCTTCGTACTCAGGCTTCTAACCAGCACCAGTTTATCCATATGGTTTGCGGTTTTTGGCAAAAGCTCAGAAATATGAATACCCGGCACTTTGGTAGGTATGGCTCTAAAAGGACCACCGAAAGTTGTGTTTGGCTTTGGATCCCAACTTTCAAGCTGACTTATTCCACCATCGAGCCAGATAAACAAAACCTGCTTATCGTTTTTACGAAGTTCTTCAGCAATGGCGGGTTGCGCAAGCATTCCCGCTGCGCCAATAGAAGCAGCGCCTAAGGCAGAAGTGCCCAGCCATTCTCTTCGCGATAACCGATGGTCGTGAGGTGTACATAAGTTTTTCATTTTAATTCTCGAAATACGAGTCAATGGTTCAAGTTAAACTCTGAAGAAGCAAGCAAAGCCCATACAAGATTTTTAACACCAATCTCACCAGCGCTTGCAGGCTTAGAAAGAAACTCGAGTGCATCTGCGGTTTCTTGTGGATCGGGTTTTCGTGCAAGAATTATAAGGTAAGCTTTTTCAATCATCACATTATCTGGCTTCATTTTTGACAAATCAGCAATAGTGTTTTCTGCCTCAGGTTTTAACAACCCAAGTACCGCATCATCATTCAACAGAAAAAGTGCAGCCTTTAAAGAAAATGAAATCTCGTCTTCTGGGTCGCGTGCTGCATTGGCAAAAGCCTTGGCAAACTTCACTTTCAAAGCCGCAGGTATTTCAGAATCGTTACTGCCTTTTCTTTCAAGTTTATTTTGCTGACCTGTTGCAACCAAAATGGAAGCGAGTAGTTGTTCAGCAGACAATCGTTTTTCGATGGCAGTTGAAAAAAGTGCTGAGACTTCGCTATTTTTGCTCGTTTCCACTTTGCTAGAGCGCTGATAGACCCTAGTATTTGCGAGTTCTGTTAAAAGCCATTTGATATCAAACTGATGTGCGCTGAATTCTTTCGATAAAAGTGCCAGTAACTCCGGATGCGAAGGGGGATTGCCCGCATGGTGCAGATCTAAAGGGTGAACCAATCCCCTACCTATCATCATAAACCAGATGCGATTTACAATGTTTTTTGAAAAATCAGTATTCTCGGGAGAAGGCACAAGTTCGGATAACTTATCTAGTGGACTGAACTTGGGCACACCTAATACTTTCTTCTTGGGATCTGCAGGAACCAAAAACTCTTCACCTTTTTTAAATTCGGGAATCGAGACTTCAGCCATTCCTGGAACCTTAGGTGCAATCTCTTTTTTCTCTTTCTTAAATACTGACATAAACTCCATCTTTTTATCAGTCAACTTCTCGCCTACAATCCCAGTCTTGGCATCTACAAGATAAGTATTTTGAAAAAAAGCATACAACCCTTTGAAGTCAGCCTGTTTATATTCATCAATAAAAAGGTGATCATGGCATTCGGCACAGCGGTAGTCTTTGCCTAAAAAAAGTCTGCCCACATCGCGGGTAAGGGCGGAATAATCGACTGGGTTTTGCCCATAGTTTTCTAATCTTTTAGAGAAAAAATAATTGGCCCCTTTTAAATCTTCTTCACTGTTTTTGCCTCTAAGTATTTCCTTAGCCATCACATTCCAACCTTTATTTTTCTTGAAAGACGCTTCAAGGTATTTCATCCACTCTGAATTATCCCCTAATCTTTCCATGAAATGAATGTGAAAGGCGTTGGCCATCTGTTTTGAATAAGCAGGGAAGTTGGAAAGTTGAACAATCAAAAGCTTACGCTTTTCCAAAGCCTTGCTGGTAACGAAAGAATCAATCTCAGAAAGACTGGGGATACGGCCTGCAAAATCCAGATAAACCCTACGCACAAACTCATAATCATCGGATTGCTTGCTAACCCCCTTCCCCGTAATCTTTGCATCAATCAGCGCATCAATTTTTTCAGAAAGAGAGAGTTCCGCAGCAGTACCATGGCGCATTAACAAGGTTAGAAAAGTTAAAACAAGCAAAGATCGCAATAAAAAAGGGTTCATTGAAACCTCTAGCCTAGGTCATTTGGAAGGAAAAACTTCAACAAGCAGAAAACTTATCATACCATTTCTTCGAACAAAACAAATTAAAAATCAGGGCAATGGCTTGATCTTGGTGGCATGCAAAACCCGAGGGTTCCGACCTCCATCCAAAATGGTTGGATACAATTGAAATCCAGAATAAGAATTGAACCTAGCTCGCGAGGGTTCTTCTTGGGGAGATCCGATCTCGATAAATAAATGCCCGCCAATTTTGAGACTTGAACCTGCATCTGCGAGTATCCGATCAAATACAGAAAAACCATCTGCCCCACCACTCAAAGCCAACCGGGGTTCATAATCCTTCACATCTTTATCCAAGTCTTTAATATCATTATCAGGGATGTAAGGGGGATTGGTCACGATGGCATCAAAGGCCAAACCTTTTTCGAGGGGGGCAAACAAATCCCCATGCACAAAGTTCACCCGATCTGCAACCTTATTTACAATTGCATTCTTAGCAGCAACCTCCAACGCCTTGGCGCTGATATCAACTGCAATAACCTTCACTTGGGGAAGTGATTTTGCCAACGCAATTGCAATGCATCCTGATCCTGTTCCTAAATCAAGAATCAACTTCCAATTTTCTTTTTTCCCAACGCGAAGAGCAACATCCACCAAGCACTCGGTATCCGGCCTAGGGATCAAAACATCTTGGTTGACAAAAAAAGGTAGGCTGTAAAATTCTTTGTTGGCGACAAGGTAGGCGACGGGGCAACCCTCTGCACGCCTACGCACCAGATCGCGAAACTTTGCTTTCGCTTCTTCCTGAATATCTTCATTATACCGGGCATACAAATCAATGCGTTTTAGTTTAAGTGCATGGGCAAGAAGAACTTCTGCATCTAATCTGGGGGAATCGCAACCTTTTTTGATAAAATACTGGGCAGTCCAGTCTAGCAAGGCTCCAACTGTCCAGTCTGTTTCAGGTTGCATGAAAGTACTTTTGGAAAATGGTCAGGTAAGTTTTGCCTGCTGAAGCCTGATCTTTCTATCGTGGTCCCGCAATGCCTTAAAAATATCCCCAAGTTCGCCCAGCATGATTGCATCTAGCCTATGTATGTTAAGGTTGATGCGATGATCGGTAAAACGATTTTGGGGGAAGTTATAAGTTCGAATCCGTTCACTACGATCCCCTGAACCGATCTGCTCTTTACGCGCAGCAGAGCGTTCATCATGTGCTTTTTTCATCATCATTTCTAAAACGCGGGAACGAAGAACGCGCATGGCCTGCTCGTAATTTTTATGCTGACTGCGCTGATCTTGGCACTTCACTTCAAGGCCCGTGGGTAAATGAACGATACGCACTGCTGATTCAGTTTTATTCACATGCTGCCCACCAGCGCCGCCCGCTCTCATGCGTTCCCATTCGATATCTTCATCGCGGATTTCTACTTGAACTTCATCAGGTTCGGGCAATACTGCAACCGTTGCTGCAGAGGTGTGAATTCGCCCTTGAGTTTCTGTTGCGGGTACTCTTTGAACACGGTGCCCACCGCTCTCATACTTTAAGAATTGATAAGCGTTCTCGCCTTCCAAACTGAAAATGACATCTTTGTATCCGCCGTGCTCGCCTGCACTGAAAGAAATGTTTTCAATTTTCCAACCTTGGGCGCGTGCATAATAAGTATACATGGTGTAAAGATCACCTGCAAAAATCGCAGCTTCATCACCCCCGGTACCCGCACGAATTTCAACAATAAGGTTGTCGTAATTCTCATCGCCCGCCAAGAGAACATCTTCAAGTTTAATTTTCAGCTCATCCCTGCGCGTAATCATCTCGGCTAATTCTTGTTGCGTATAGGCAAGCATCTCTGAATCTTTGGAATCGATCGCAACCAGCATTTCCTCTGCAGCAATAATATCTTCTTCTAATTTTTTAAATACTTCGAAGGGTTTGATTTGCTTGATAAGTTTGCCATGCTCTTTGGCAATAGTTGCAAACTTGGCCCTGTCTGAAACAATGGCAGGGTTTGAAAGCTGGCTTTCCAGCTCTTTGTGTCGTGCCACCATGGATTCAAATGCTGCCAGCATGGGTGTTTCACTTTGGGTTTAAAATGCTAATGCCCCTACGCCGTCCAATGACAGAGTAGGGGCATCAAAAATATTAATAACTACTTAGCGGCTTCTTCAACTGTTGTTGCTTCAACTGTTGTTGCTTCAACAGGTGTTTCGTCGCCAGCTTTTTTGCGCTTGTCCCAATTGTACTTCTTCTGGAACTTTTCAATGCGGCCTGCAGTATCAACGAATTTCATCTTTCCAGTAAAGAAAGGATGGCATGAAGAACAAATTTCCACCATGATCGTTTTCTTGGTACTGCGGGTCACAAATTTATTACCACAACCGCATGTGACAGTTGCTTCAATATACTCTGGATGAATCTTAGCCTTCATATTATTCTCCGGTTTTCTTAATCTGCTTAATTGCTTATTCTAGAACTTAGGTATTACTTGCGACAAGGGTAACAACCCGAACTTACTGAATTTATTATGGTTCCCATGGAATTTATAACAAACTTTGACCACTCCCTAGCGGCGCAAAATATCAATTTTGCCCCCCCAATATGGCTGGGGCATCTTTTTCGAAACGCTACCTACTTGGGCGATTCCCGCCTAATGGTTATCCTTATCCCCTTGATAGCAATATACTTACAACGATTTCGAGGCTGGCGCATAGCTTTAATTTTCGTGATTGGAACCTCGGTCGCCTGCCTAACCTGCGAAACTCTCAAGCATTTGGTGAATCGAACCAGGCCGGAAGTAACCCAAATGCGACTAGACGGAATAAAAGTTCCAACTTCGCCCAGTTTTCCTAGCGGGCATACCTTTTCTGCCTCTGCGGTCTACCCCGGCATAGCATTTATCTTGGCTCGTTTTTCTTCTTCCCTCACGCTTAAAGTCGCCCTGCCTTTATTAAGTGTTGCCCTAGCCCTCTTAGTTGGCTACAGTAGGCTATATCTAGGCGTTCACTTCTTCTCGGATGTCGTTGCCAGCCTTTTTGGAGGGCTAACCTTTGCATTAACAATGGTTTTTCTTATTCCAAAACATCCTGATAACTCACCTGACGCCAGCAATAAAAATTGTTGATACACCAGAAGCAGCCTGCAATTGGGTGGTGATTAAATTTACAAACTAGAAATCTGCTAACTTAGATTGCTCAAGGGTAGTTTAAATCTTGGGTTGGTCAAGCAATGCCCATTAACAAGATTGACCACGGGTTGGCCAAGCACCAAGCGCCTAACTTCTTCTGCGCCTTTTCTGCGCATTTCAATAAACCCTTCCACCGAATAAAAAGCGCTGTGTGGTGTTAGCAAAACTTTCGGATGCTTACGCAATCGTTCATCATCTAAGGGCTCTTTTTCAACCACATCGAGTGCTGCATACGCAAGCCGGCCTGATTCCAGTGCACGCACAACAGCATCACCCGAAACACAAGGCCCCCGTGCTGTATTTACCAAGTACGACCCCATGGGTAATAGCGCAAGGGTTGCATCATTCACAATATGCTTTGTCTTAGGTGTGAGTGGCGTATGCACGCTCACGAAAAGGCATTGAGGCAACATTTCTTCGAGAGAATAGCACCGTTCTATGCCAATCGCCTTATCTAGCCCAGGCGTTGCAAAAGGATCGTAAAAAAGTACGCGTAATCCCAATGCTTTAAGCCGAAGCGCCGTGGCTGTCCCTATTCTGCCACACCCGATCAAGCCAACGGTTTTGCCTCTTAGCCTAGGTGCTCCAAAAACATGGTTGGGTTGCCAGCCACCAGATCGAATATCATCGTAGCAGGGAATCAACCTGCGGGCGATTGCCAACAGTAGCATTACTGCGTGGTCAGCAACTTCCTCGGTTCCATAATCGGGGACATTACAAACAGCAATGCCTTTTTCGCCTGCAGCTTTAATGTCAACATTATCATAACCCACCCCGCAGCGAACAATTCCCAAGCATTGATCAAGCTTGGCGATAATGCGGGCAGAGATTTTAATGTCATGAAAAACCAAAATGCCTTTTACTTTCGAGGCGAATGGATCGATATCCGTATCAATATGAGTGTTAAGGATTTTGATCTCAGCACAGTTTTCAAGAACAGGGTTTTCGATTTCTGCTTCTTCAAGGTAATCGGTGATAAGTACCAGCGGTTTTTCATTTACCATTTACTGCTCCTTTGGTTTTCGTCTCAATAATCATCATATGGACGAGAGTGCAAATGTGGCGGTGGAATCAAAGGAGCGGTTAGGGTTTATATAAAAGGTTGAAAATCGAGCTTCCTTACGGTTGTAAGGAATAGATGGTTGAATAATTAGGCTTAATAGCAAATGTGGGGTTCGAAACGGCACTTCAACTTGGTTTAATAAATGATTGTTTGCAAACAAAGGTACGATAATACTCTTAAGGCAATTAGTGTAAATGGCTGATAGACCTAACAAAATTATGGGAAATTGATGAGAACAGATGAACCGTGGTACAAAGATGGCCTAAAATTTAAGTGTACAATGTGTGGCCATTGCTGCACGGGAGAACCGGGATATGTTTGGGTAACCGAAGAAGAGATGCAAGCTATTGCAGATTTTACCAAGGAACCTTTGGAAGAAGTGAAGCAGTTAAAGGCGAGAAAAGCCAAAGGGCGCTATACTCTGCGAGAAAAAGCAAATGGCGATTGTGTTTATTTGGGAGAAGGCAAAGGCTGCACAATATACGAAATAAGGCCGGTACAATGTCGAACTTGGCCTTTTTGGGAAAGTACTGTGGGCACTCCCGAAGATTGGGAAGAAACAAAAAAGGTTTGCCCGGGTTCGGGCCAAGGAGATTTAATCAGCCCAGAAGAGATCACAATGCGCTTGAAGAAACTTCGATTGTAAGTAATAATTAAAGTGCCAACCTGCCTGAAGAACTAAACTTTTACCCGCCTGAATTTTTTACTGGGAACTCTAACTGCGATGTTTAATACGAAGTTGAAAATGGTATTCCTAAGTATGCTTGCCATGCTTGTTATATTTACGATCACTTCCAACAATGCGAAAGTTCATTCCGCAGATAAAGAGCCCGTTGCCAACTTCGATACTGATATTTATCCAGTTTTAAAAAAGCATTGTCAGGCTTGCCATAACGATAAGCGCAAAAGTGGTGGCTTCAATTTATCTAAGTATAAAAACCTTGCAGACATCAAGAAAGACATGAAAACTTGGGAACGGGTTGCAGATAATCTTCGTACAGGCGATATGCCCCCTTCAGGAAAACCCAAGCCTAGCAATCAACAACTTAATGTTGTCAATCGCTGGATGGATACTCAGGTTTTCGAATTTAGTTGCGTGGGCCAGAAGGATCCCGGCAAAGTCACCATGCGCAGGCTGAATCGTTTTGAGTACAACAATACCACTCGTGATCTTTTTGATGTGAACTTCAAGCCCGCGGAAGAATTCCCCGCAGATGATGTTGGTTATGGGTTCGATAACATCGGCGATGTGTTAACCATGCCCCCTATTCTTATGGAAAAATATCTTGATGCAGCGGAAGATATAATCGAGATGGTTTACAAGAACCGCTTTGTCTTCACCAAGTACTTAAAAGTTTCGTCACCTGAAAAAGTAACTCCTACTGATTTTCCTAAAATTCTAGAAGAAATTGCCACCAAAGCATATCGCAGACCCGCAACCAAAGACGAAGTAGAAAAATTAGTCAAGCTTTGTGAGATGCTAGTAAAGAAAGGCGAGAAGCCTTCGGACGCCTTGAAAGCCGGGCTTCAAGCCATTTTAGTTTCACCCAAGTTTCTCTTTCATGTAGAAATTGATCCCGACCCAAACAGCACAGATCCTCATAAGGTAAGCCAGTTCGAACTTGCTAGCAGGTTGTCGTACTTCTTATGGAGCACTATGCCCGACCCTGTTTTGTTTGATCTTGCCAAACAGAATAAACTTTACGACAAGGGCGTACTCGAAGAGCAGGTTGCACGCATGCTTAAAGACCCAAAGTCCAAAGCCTTCACCCTTAACTTCCCCGAACAATGGCTGCATCTTCGCAATCTTAAAACCATCAATCCCGACAAAGCCAAGTTCCCAACCTTCACCGATGCCCTGCGCGATGATATGGCAAAAGAAGCAGAACTATTCTTTGAGTACATTACCAAAGAGAATCGCAGCATTCTTGATTTACTTGATGCAGATTACACCTTTTTAAACCTAAGGCTTGCAAGCCATTACGGTATTAAGAATGTCACAAAGCCTGAATTTACCAAGGTTACCTTCACCGATAACCGAAGAGGGGGCGTGCTTACTCAGGCAGGGGTGCTAACCATTACTTCCAATCCGACGCGAACTTCGCCCGTTAAACGGGGCAAATGGGTGCTCGAAAATATTCTTGGAACACCGCCCCCACCTCCTCCTCCCAATGTTGAAGAACTTAAGGAAGATGATAAAGCCCTGACTGGAACCTTAAGGCAGCGCATGGAACAACATCGGGCGAACCCGAATTGCGCCACCTGCCATCTCAAAATGGATGCCCTAGGCTTTGGGCTTGAAAACTTTAATCCCGTAGGTATCTGGCGCGACAAAGATGGCGACAAAACCATTGATGCATCGGGCGATCTGCCGGGTGGCGAGACCTTTAACGGCCCTGCAGAGCTTCGCAAAATTTTACTTACGAAATCCGACCTTTTTGCTCACTGCCTTTGCGAAAAACTGTTAACCTATGCTACCGGCAGAGGTATGGAAAGGTCTGACAATTGCATCATTGACACCATTGTTGAGAAAACAAAAAAAGACAACTTTAAGATGCAAGACCTGATCATCGAGATAACCAAAAGTGAACCCTTCCAAATGCGCAAGGCAAAACGAGGAACGAAATCATGAGCAAGCAATTATCCCGCAGAACCGTACTTCATGGCATTGGTGCAAGCTTGGCCCTTCCCTACTTGGAAGCGATGAATGGCTGGACAGCTTATGGCGCACCCGCAATCGGCGCTACTCCCAAAAGGCTGGCATACTTTTATGTGCCCAACGGTGTTCACATGCAGGATTGGTCGCCTGAAGAAGTTGGGGCCAATTACAAAATGCCCTTCCTTCTCGATTCAACTCTTTCCAAATTCCGTGAAGACTTACTGGTTATTAGCGGCCTTACCGTTGATAAAGCTCGTGCCAACGGCGATGGGCCTGGGGATCATGCCCGCTCTCTCTCTTCTTTCCTTACATGCAGGCAGGCGCGCAAAACCAATGGCGCAGACATTCGCGCCGGGGTTTCTGTCGATCAAATTGCAGCCCAAAAAATCGGTCAAGCCACTCGCTTTTCCTCCATCGAACTTGGTATCGATAAAGGGCAAAATGCTGGAAATTGCGATTCAGGTTATTCCTGTGCTTATTCAAACAACCTTTCTTGGCGCAGTGAATCTACTCCCATGGCAAAGGAAAACGATCCCAAACAAGTTTTCGAACGCCTCTTTGCTTCTTCAGGCGAAACCTCTGCCTCTCTTAAAAAACGAGATAGCATACGCAAATCCATCCTCGATGTCGTTGGCGAAGACGCAACTTCCCTTCGGGGCAAACTAGGTACAACCGACAAGCGTAAACTTGATGAATACCTTTCTGCAGTCCGAGAAATCGAAATGCGGATGAACAAATCTGATAGCAATCAGATTGCTACTCCAAAGTTCACTCCTGCTGAATCTGCAAGACCCACTGGCATTCCTAAAGAGTTTCAAGATCATGTTCGCCTGATGTTCGACATGATGGCTTTGGCATTCCAAGCTGATCTTACTCGCGTCGCAACTTTTGTCATCGCCAATGAAGGCAGCAATCGCAACTACAAAAACATTGGCGTTGCTGAAGGGCATCACGAACTTTCGCATCACGGTAACGATAAAGCCAAGCATGAAAAGATCAAGAAAATCAACCAGTATCATCTTCAGCAATTTGCTTACTTCCTTGAAAAACTCAAAGCAACCAAGGAAGGCAATGCTTCTATTCTTGATAGTTCCATGCTGGTTTATGGAAGTGCCATCGGCGATGGCAACAGGCACAACCACGATGAGCTTCCCATTCTTGTTGCGGGCAAAGGCGCAGGCACCATCAAGACGGGCCAGCATTTACGCTTCCCGAAAGATACGCCTCTCGCCAACCTGCATCTTTCCCTTTTAGAGCGCATGGGGGTTGCCCTGCCCTCCTTTGGCGACAGTACAGGCAAGCTTGAAAACATTGGCAGTTAAACTCTGCAATATTCTGAGGCCCGCATGAATCACCCAGAAGAAAACACTGCTAAAAGCACTTCTCCTCTGGAACTTGCAGTACTTCAGATATATGCAGAAGCCGATGCTGCAGTCAGGCAAGCCGGCCCTGTTTGCCTTTCCTCGGGCAAATGCTGCAGGTTTAAGGAATACGATCACACGCTATTTATTTCAAGCCTTGAAGCTGCAGTGCTTTTAAAGCATGCCCCATCCTACACGAAGCCCACAGATTCAGGCTTCTGCCCTTTTCAGAAAGAAAATCTTTGCACCGCACGCGAACCCAGACCACTCGGATGTAGAATTTATTTTTGCGATCAGAGTTATCAGGGTAAGATGCTTGAGTTATCGGATAAGTTCACCCGCAAGTTAAAGGATCTCGCAGATGAAAAACAACTACCATGGCATTATGCTCCATTACACCACTTCCTCGATCACCCGGAAGATGCAGCACCTCTTTAGTTTGCTTTTCCTTGCAGGAACTTTTGCTCTACTTAATTCTGAAACTGCATTAGCAGAAGACTGGTCTACTTGGCTCGGGCCTCGTAGAGATTGTTCTTCTCTCGAAACCTTAAAACCTTGGGGGGATGCTCCTAAAGTTCTTTGGAAAATCCCCGTCGGGGAAGGCCATAGCTCTCCCATTATTCATGCAGGCAAAGTTTACCTACACTCTCGCGTCAAAAATAAAGATGAGGAAGTGTTGACCTGTTTTGAAGCAGAATCAGGAAAACAGCTTTGGGCCACTTCTTACAAACGAGCAGCCTTTACCAGCGTTTTCGGCCTAGGCCCCCGGGCTACCCCTTCGATTTCTGACAACTGTATTTTCACCTTTGGTGTTACTGGGCTTCTTTCCTCATTCAACCTTGCAGATGGAAAAATCAACTGGCAAGTCGACACCCTCACCAAGTTCAAAGCTCCAAATCTTTATTTTGGCACTTCCTGTTCGCCTTTACTTGTCGATGATAAAATCATTGTGGAAGTGGGTGGTAAAGGTGCATCCATTGTTGCATTCAACCAAAAAGATGGCACGGTTGCTTGGCAAACCCTTGATGACAAATCAAGTTACAGTTCCCCCATGCTTTGGAAAGATGCAGACAAACAGATCATCCTTGCCCTTACACAACAGGGCTTGGTTGCGCTTGATCCAAAAGATGGCAAATCGTTTTGGAAGTTTCCTCTTGTTGACCGACTTAACGAAAGCAGCACCACGCCTGTTCGCATGGGAAACATGGTGCTTGCAAGTTCAGTAACTTATGGCAGCGTTGCTTTAAATCTCAACACCTCTGAGGCGGTTCCTTCCTACAAGCAAGCATGGAAAAACGGCTCCCTCAACTGCTACTTTGCTACCCCTGTCGTCGTGGGAAAAGATCATGTCTACATCGTAACCGGTGGCCTGCTGCCTCCGCCTCAATCAGATTTGCAATGTGTTGAAATCGCTACGGGCAAGATCATCTGGACTAAGAAAAAAGTGGGCAAGTATCATGCTTCGCTTGTGCGTACCGCAGATAACAAAATCTTGATGTTGGAAGATTTTGGCTCGTTGGTAATGTTTGAACCAGGCACCACGGGTTACAAAGAACTTTGCAGAACGAAGGTGTGTGGGCATACTTGGGCGCACCCTGCAATTTCTGATGGCAGGGTATTCTTACGCGATGAACAAGTATTGCTTTGTGTTGATTTGAATCAATCTTCGAAATAGTCCACGGGTATTAATTAAAATACCCTTTGCGCATTAATGATATGCAGTCCATGCTCCAAGCGACTGCAATGTGCAATATTGCGCCCGGCAGAATCGATTTGGTTTTAAGCCCTATCCAACCTAATGCCAAACCTGCAAGAATCGATGCAGCAGCTTCAGGAAATGGTTTTTGAAAATGAATCATGCAGTAGGGGAGAACCATTACTGGTACAGCCCAAGGCCCCATTACCCCAATCAGGCAATGTACCATAAATCCCCTGAAGAAGAATTCTAATGCGATGAATTGCATTGCGTACATCAACTCCCAAACGATAAACCCGCATCCGATCCCGGAATCCATGGGCGGTTCATAAAAAGGATAAACCTGTAAAAAATGAGTTTGAGTAGAGGCAAAATAAATCAGGGGCGCCATCCCTACAATTCCAGGAAGAATAAAAGTCATTGTGTTGCGAAAGGTTGCAAATCTAAAGCCATAATCGCAAAGTTTTTCTCTTAACAACAATCGAACCATAAGAGCAGGAAGCACAAAATAGCAAACCAAGCATCCAAATGCCCAGACCGTTAGTTTACCCAACGGCTCTGAGATACCGTCTTGCAAGTGGGAAGCCATATCTCGAAGTTGAAGAAATTCGAGAACTTTCACAAGTCGATATTGTTCATTTTGAAGAAAGAAGAAGCGCAGTAAAAGCAAGCAAACAACACCGCCAATCAATCCGCACCAAGCTTTAAGATTTTTCTTAGGATTATCTTCGCGCTGTAAGGAATGAGCGTGTTCAATAGGTTCAAAAAACCAATCTCGCCAAGTAGTATTGGTTGAATTAGAGGCTTGGTTGCAATTCATTAATAAACCTTTGAGCACATGATAAAGAAGTTTTATTCTGCAGTCATTTCAAAACCTACAATGCTACCCGTGCTACTGCCAAACTTGTCTGCTTCTACTCCAAGCCGCTGCAACATGGAAACATAAAGATTGCTGAGCGGGGGATTCTTTTTCGGATCAAATGCAAGGTGTTGCCCATGCTTGAAACCACCACCCGCCACGATGATTGGCATGTTTTTATTATCGTGACTACTCGCATTGCCCAAGTTGCTACCAAAAAGAATAGTGGTGTGATCAAGGAGGTTACCCCCTTGCTCTTTGGTTTCTTTTAGCTTGGTAAGAAGTTCACTAAAAAGTTTCATCTGTTGTACTTCAACAAGACGCAGTTCTGCAAGTTTTACAGGATCTTGCCCATGATGCGAAAGATTGTGCCAATCTTGTGTTACACCCGGGATGATAGGCACGGCATTTAGGCCATGCAGGGCGAAAGTAATAAAACGGGTCGAATCGGTCTGAATAGCAAGTTGCATCATATCGATCATCAGGCGGACACACGCAGGAACTTCAAGATTATTAGTGATATCAACAGGTGGCTTGGCATCAACTTTTGGCTTGGGCTTTTTCGACCACTCCTGCGCTTTCAGCATGCGGTTTTCTACTTCGCGCACTGCTGAAAAATATTCCTCAAGTTTTTCGCGATCCTGCTTACCCAGACCCTTTTGAAATCTTTTTGCTTCTTCGAGCACCGTATCCATGATGCTTTCACCCTGTTGAAGCTTTTGAACCTGCGCTTTAACTTCGGTGGGGGTGCCATTGACAAACATTTCGCGAAAGACCCGAGATGGCCTGGATTCGGAAGGAATGGGAACACCACTGCGAGTGTAAGAAAGCCCTCTGCTTGAATGCGAAGAAAGAACCAGCGCGCCTATTCTGGTATCGGGCACCAAGCGTTCAATTGCATATTGATCCAGCGAAATAGAGTTTTTAAAGTTATCCGCACGGGGATGGGGCGCAGAAGTTAGATAGCACATTTCTGCTGGGTGCCCACCATCTACATCAGGGTGCGAAAGCCCAGAAAACACGGTAAAATCGTTGCGAAAATCCTTAATCGGTTCCAGATAGGGGGTGAGTTCGTATTCTTTCCCTGCCTTCGTTGGAAACAAATTAGGCGTATGCAGCCCTAGCGTGGTGTTGATGCAAATCATCCTGCGCAATGGCTTGGCTGGGGATTCTGCACGCAAGGGCAACATGGCATCCAAAAAAGGTAGTGTCAAAGTAACCCCCGCACCTCGCAGAAAATTACGACGGGAGAGCTTTTTATAATTGTTCATAAATGCCTTCACTTACTTAGAAATAGTTCGCTTGCCACGATTGCATGCACCAAAGTTCGCAACCCATAGTCAGCCTTTTTAGCCTCCGCCAAAATGGCATTAATGGCTTTCTCATCAGTAAAACTTACGGTATGGCCGGTGGAATAAACCATGAGTTTTTCGGTAAGAGATCGGGCGATCTGTTCGGGATCGGCTAAGATTAACTTTTTAAAATCTTCAATGCTTTTGAATTTACGACCGTCGGGAAGGATATCGCCCGCATCTACAGGAAACCCCAACCCATATTGGTATGCTGCAAGATATTTGGCTAATGGGCCAAATCGGTTATTCACTGCAAACTTTCGATCGCTTACTGCAATGCGGTATTTCTCGCGCCAACCACCGATAACATCATAATTTTCTAGGGCAAAACCGGGAGGATCAATGCGGGTATGGCACGATGCACAGTTTTCGGTCTGCCTATGCTTAGCGAGTTGCTCGCGTATGGTAATTGCGCCCCGGATATCGGGTTCAATTGCGGGAACATTCGCAGGTGGTGGTGGAACCGGTTTTCCCATGATGCGTTCAAGCATCCAAACTCCCCTTATCACGGGCGATGTTGTTGTTCCATTGGCGGTGATTTTCAAAACGCTTGCGTGAGTGATTACACCTCCGCGATGGTATTCAGGTTTGAGTGCGACTTTACGAAACTCGGCACCATATACATCGGGAATATTATAATGGTTTGCGAGTCGACCATTGATCATTGCAAAATCTGAATCGATAAAGTTGCGCACTCCCAAGTTTTCTTTTAGCAGTTCATTAAAGAACAGATGGGTCTCGCGGACGGAAGACCACTGCAGGAATTCTTCATATTCGGGATAAAGGCTTTTATCCGGAGTGGTCGCACTGATATCGCGTAATCCCAACCATTGCCCAGTGAAGTTTTCGGTAAAGGCTTTCGCTTTCGGGTGCTTTAACATTCGTTCGACTTGGGCATGAAGTACTTCGGGTTTATGCAGCCCCCCATTATTAGCAAGATTCAAAAGGGTATCATCAGGGGTGGTACTCCAGAGGAAATAGGATAACCGCGATGCAAGAGCATGATTGCCAAGAGGGCCGGCAGGTTCGCGCAGAAATAGAAACTTAGGGGAAGAAAGTACCGCCTTGTATCCGGTACGCAAAGCGGCCTCAAAGGGCAGGCCCATTTCAAGGGCCTTTGATACTAGGGAAACAAACGGTTCTGCTTCTTCTTCAGAAACAGGCCTCCGAAATGCCTTGGGCAAAAATGTTCGAAGTAGTTTTTCAGCATCCGCCAGTTTGCCAGCCTTGGGATCAACATCGGCAAATACCCTGCGGTAGCTTTCGGTTGGCCAAGTTTCGGGAAGCGGCCCCTCCACTTCCACCCAATGAATCTTAAGCCCAGGCCCAGGATATTCCGCCATCGTTTCATGTTTAAGATAAACAAAAGGCAACGCAACCGGAGTGATTTTAATCGTATCGTTTTTAGCAAAAAAGCGTTCCTCAAACTCGATTACTTTAGGCACCCCGGGTGGCGCATCGAAATAACCGAGGTGCCTAGTGATATTTCCAGACACTACAAAATTCCCCAAGAGAACGGCCATGGGCAAAGGCGTTTCCGAATTATGCGCAGAGGCCGAAATACGAAATCGATAGCGCCCAGGTGCAGGCGCTTTAAATTTCCTTAAATCTGTTGCAGAATCGCCACTGCTTCGAAACAACACCACCCCATCATCCCGTTTATAAACCCCTGCGATGAACCAAGTGGGCAATGAATCGTACAGGTCGAATCTCTCGGTTTTGCTTTCCAATTTATGCACGGGAAGCAAAGCGGCAGTGATCACCGCATCTGCGGCTTCCAAATAGCGTTCCATCAATACAGGCGAAATATTAAGAGCTGCACCAACATTATCGAAACCTTGAGCATTGGCATCTTCAGGCAGCATTTCCTTCACAGAAACATTTACAGAAAACAAATCGCGCACGGTATTTTCGTATTCAACACGGTTCAACCTTCGAAGCACTACACGGCCTTCTTTGTTTCTAACCTCAAGGCTTTGTTTTACAATCCAGTCGGTGAGGGTACGCGATTCTTTTTCGTTTGGCCTTGGCCTCGTCTTCGGAGGCATCTCGCCCAGACTGATTTGCTGATGTACTTTCGCCCAGAGTCCACGGTTTTTTTTCTCGCTGAAATCCGCAGTCAAATCTGCAGCCCGAAAGTTGCCCTTAGCCTTTTCACCTGCATGACATTTTACGCAATGCTGATCCATGAATTCTTGGAATGGAAGTGGCGGAGCAGCACCTAATCCCCCGGATGCGATCATCATTGCAAACAGCATTGCAAAAACCAAATATAGGCGGAAGAAAAACATGAGTGCCTATCCTCGTTGCGGTGCGAAATCAGAACAAATGGCAGGCTAATACGAAGATAGTTTACTATAAAAATTGGCAAAAGAGAATCAAATGTACTTGAAATAATCACAAATCTAAAGCAAAAGCCCTGCACAGGTGGTTAATATAAATTATGCTGTAATTGTTTTTACTAATCCAGCTTCATGAACATTAATAAAAGGGCACTTTGTCGCAATTTTTAAAATCAAGTATGCACTGCATCAAACATGACGATGCATAAGGGGCCAAAACCAACTATCGGCATCCATGCGGCAAGGGCTGGTGCGATGAAGTCGGAATCGCCCAGAATTTTAAAGAAGTAACAAGTTGCAAAAAAGATACCGCAAAGCACTAAGCAAGAGCCTGCGCTGATTATAACATTTCGATTTTGATCGCGTAAAATTACAGAAAGGCCCAGCACCACCAAGACCATTCCAAGAATAGGCCGGGTCAATCGAATGTGGAACAACACTGCGACAGAAACAAGGCGGTTGCCTTCGGGCTTCTGAAGTTCATTATAAATTCTAGTAGTGGAAGCCAATCTAAACCAGTTGGGGTTCCGGGTGATGTGATCGAAATCAATTTCGCGCACATGAAGAATAAATCGGCCTGTATCGATTTGTTCGAGCACGCCATTGCTTTTATCCAATCCATCTACTTCCGCAGGTTTGGTCCCGGTTAGTTCCCATTTTCCCCCTCGCTGGCCTTCAGGTGGCGGAATAAACACAGCTTGCTTGGCGGTAAGATGAAGTAGGTTTCCTACAACCGATTCTGGAATGGTACAGCGAAAATCAAGAATCATTCGTTCATTACGCTTCGCTTTTTCGCCTTCAATATGTATCCCGTTGGGCTCATACGCCCCGCGCACGCCAACTTCTTTTTCGCCTATCGGATCATCCTTATCATTTAAAAGCCGATGCCCAATCTTGGGAATGATCAACTCCTGATTAATGACTGCAAGGCTAAGCATGACAAAAGCGCTAAATAAAACAGGGGTTACAATCCTGCGAGTGGAAACACCCGAAGAAAGCAGAGGCACCATTTCGTTTTGTCTTTGCATCCAAGCGATGGTGAACATTGCGGAAAGAAGAACAATGTATTCGCATAATTGATCAAAGATTTGGGTAAGCTTGAAAGTGTAATACATACCGATGTCGCTCAGGGTATGCAGAAAATCTTTTTGCTTGTTTGAAAAATCATCGAGGTTAGTGAACAAATCCACCACCACATAAAGGCTTAGAAGGCTTACTAGGCAAATAAAGTAAGCCTTAAAGTAACCGATGATTAATTGTCGATCTATCAGGGTGAACATAATCCCCGGCATCCTTGCTGGGTAAGAAATTTAGTGAGCATCAACCCCTGCTATGCGGGGCTCCTTTTGAACTGCAACCAAAGGAATCCGAATCCCCGGCCTGTAATTAAGCACATACTGAATCACATAATCGTTGGCGTTGGTGCAGGAAAAATCTCCAAAGCCATGATCTCGCATTTCGCTGAAAGCTTCATTCACGCTCCAGTGGTTATATTCCATTCTGTAGATTGCAGCAAGCACGCCAGTGCGGTGCAATCCCGCCCTGCAGTGGATCACCATGGGGTAATTCGAAGGGTCATCGCAAATTTTAAGAAAATCTTCTACTGCGCGTGGGCGCTTTGCAGGAACTTCTGGCCTAGGCCTTAGATCTGGGCTGATAAAAAGGTATTTCACACCAAAATCTTCGCATATCTTTTTCTCACTTATTGTGGATCGATCCCAGAATGTCTTATACACATCGGGATCTGGACAATCATCTTGAAGATTGACGATTGATTTTAGCTTGTAGTGCTCTACTGCATTTTTGAACCCTGCAACCGTAAGTTGCCCGCTACGATACATTTTCCCTGGCTCAACAACACGCAGCCTTCTACCATGATTCCAGACATTACGGCTATGCAATATTGGAAATACAACAACTGCAGAAAACATTGCACCGATGATAAGCCAACGCAATAACGCCAGACCCATGCCAATACCCTCCAGCAGGAAAAGCCGAAAACGCCGGCGAGATTGGTTCTCCCGGTTCAGCAAGGGGATATTGGCAAGGATAAGGAGAAAGCACAAGGCCGATTGTGGCGACCTTGTGCGAGAAACACCCTAGTTTACAGGAACTTGGGTAGACTGAAGAATTTCGCCTGTTGCTATGTTTTGGATAAACACCACAACGAGTAAATCAGCGAAATTCAGGGGCCTGCCTTTACCCGAAAAAGGCTCTTCTCTGGCAATCTGGTCAAGATAGGAACCCCACTTCTTCCTCAACTCTTCTAAATTCACTTTCGCTTCTTTTTTCCCATTCTTTTCCATCATCGCCACACCACCCACTCCTGCTGGGAACGAACGCACTACATGATGATGCTTTTTCTGCTTGTTGCCACCTTGGTAGCGGACTTCCTTTTCTACCAAAACCATATTCAAGCGGATGTTGTTACCAACTTCGGTAAGATCTTTCACCTCTACAGAAATCGTTACCTCTTCTCCAACTTTCTTGGCATTAGCCAATAAACTTGCCGCTGCAGCTTTTTCCAGCAGGGGTTCTACCACTGCCTTATACTCTTTAAATTTTTCTATGGCTGCATCCCTAGGGCCGCCCCCGCCTGCTGCGGATTTTCCGTTGAAGAAAATGGCAGGCGTGCCTTCGATCTGCTTGCCATAATATTTGGCACGATTTTCAGATTCGGGATTAGTCAAAGGGTCGGGCCCGGGGATATGCAAATGATATTGCAACACCACGACTTCGCTCGATTTAAACGCCTTGGGCAATGCATCGAACGCCATATCCGCTGCAACGCATGGCGGGCATTCGGTACCGGTGAATAATTCCACCAAAACAGCACGATCGCTCTTCGATTTTCTTCCAGAGAAAGGTTCAGGCTTTATACCTGTATCCATCTTTTCCATTTTGGCCTGAATTTCCTTGGCATCATCGATCTTCCCCGAAGATTCCAAAGCATCTGCAAGGATTTCAAGCACCTTAAGCTTGCTTGCTACGGTATCAGTCTCGGAAAGTGCGCGTTCCGCCTGCCTAGCATACTGCAAAGCAATCGGGGCATAATCTTTTTGGGGCGCAAGAAGCTCTGCGATTTCCAGACCGATCTGGGCCTTCCATTTTGCGCCATAGCTTTCCGAAGATTTAACCGCTTTATCCGCCCAAGAGCGAACCTCTTCGATTTTCGATTTTCGAATCTCAGCTTCTGCTAGCAAGCTTAATGCGGCTTTCACAACTTCGTATTCAGGTTGATCCGCCCTTGCAAGCATTTCTTTGTTGATGTCGAATGCGCTCAGAGATGTCAGCGAAGTGGGTTCCAAAATCGCAGGGGTCACAATATCTTTAATCATTACGCTTCCCTGGATTTTCTCTTTCTTATCCTTGGGCAAAGTTCCTTCAAACTTAAAAGTTCCTTGTTTCGATTTAAGATCAAATGAAATAGTGCCATCCTTCACTAAAATATTTTCAAAGGTGGCCTTGGGCATCTGATTGGCAAAGGCTAATACTTCGCCGGTGGCCTTTTCACCACCCAATTTTAGTTGCACAAGCCAAACGGGGGCATTGGCCTCGCGTATCAAAAAGGGCATAAACACTTTGTAATTTTGCTCTGCTGGGGCTTGCACCGCACCCACAGAAACGATCAAACTTAAAAACATTCCAGCCACCAAATAAAAACGAACCATAGTTTCTCCTTTTAGCCTGTGATAGAATTGCTAATCTATCATGGAACTTTAAGTTATTACTTTATCATGCATCGGGGTTGTTGGCATAAGAATTTTCCCATCTTCTTTGCAAGGATCGCATCGACCATGAAAATCAAATTCATACTCGCTTTTCTTTTGGGGCTTATTCCTACTATGAGCTTATTTTCTGATGAAGGCATGTGGCTTTTTAACGACCCACCCACCATTCTGCTTAGCAAAAAACACAACTTTAACCTTACAAATCCTTGGTTAGAAAACGCCTGCCTTTCCTCGGTAAGGTTCAACAACGGTGGCTCAGGCGGCTTTGTCTCTGCTGATGGATTGATCATCACCAACCACCATATTGGCGCAGATTCCTTGCAAAAACTCAGCACTCCAACCCGTGATTTACTTAAAGATGGGTTCCTTGCAAAAAAACAAACCGACGAATTACCCTGCCCAGATCTCGAACTTAATGTGCTCATCAGTATCGAAGACATGACCGACAAAGTAAAAAACGCCGTTACCCCCAATATGAAACCCGCTGAAGCTTTTGCTGCCCGAAGGGCAGTCATGGCTGAAATCGAAAAAGAATCTTTAGACCGCACCGGGTTGCGTAGCGATATAGTCACCCTTTATCAAGGGGCCCTATACCATTTGTATCGCTACAAAAAATACACCGAGGTAAAACTGGTGCTAGCTCCGGAAAGTGCGATTGCTGCTTTTGGTGGCGATGTTGATAACTTTGAATTCCCTAGGCACAACCTCGATTTCTGTTTGTTTCGTGCCTACGAAAATGGCAAACCCGCCAAGCCTTTAAAATTCTTCAAGCTTGCGAAAAGCGGCCCTGCAGAGGGAGACTTGGTGTTTGTCACAGGCCACCCAGGAACCACGAACCGCCTCGAAACACTCGCTAAACTCCTTCATAGGCGCGATTATTTCCTGCCTTATAATCTTGCTAGGCTTCGTACCTATGAAGCTGCTTTGCTTCAGTTCAGTGCCAGTTCGCCTGCAAATGGTGCAATGGCTACCACCGATTTACATCGCGTTGCCAACGCCAGAAAAGCCTTTACCGGCCAGTACAACGGCCTACTCAACCCCTCCATCATTCAGGCTAAAAGCATCCAAGAAAATACCATCCTCATGGCGGCAGAAAAAGAACCCGAAAAGGATGCTCCTTGGAAATCAATCTCTCTTGTGCAGAAAAAATTAGCCTTGTTCGAGTCCGATTATTTGTTGTTTGAACGGGGCGATGCCTTCTTTTCCGAACTTTTCATCATTGCTAGGCATCTCGTGCGCATGGCAGACGAACTTCCACAAGAAAGCGGCAAAAGATTCCGTGAATACCGCGACTCCAATTTAGATTCCCTCAAGTTCCAACTTTATTCTCCTGCACCCATTTATCCTGCACTTGAGCAAGCAAAACTCGCTTCATCACTTTCCTTCATGGCAGAAAAACTTGGGGGTGCCCACCCCCTCGTTAAACTCGCACTCGACAACGAACCACCCTCTGTGCGGGCAGCTTCATTAGTGCAGAATTCTAAACTCTTCAACCCCGCAGAACGAAAAAAACTTGTGGAAGGTGGCACAGGTGCTATCCAAGCCTCAACCGACCCCTTCATAAAATTGGCCCGCGACATTGATGCAAAATCGCGCGAACTTCGCCAGCGCTACGATGAAGAAGTCGAAGAACCCGAACGACAAGCGTATTCCGATATTGCCCGAATCCGCTTTAAAACCCTCGGAAAAAATGTCGCACCCGATGCAACCTTTACTTTAAGGCTGGCATTTGGAATCGCCAAGGGATACCAACTTGATGATAAAGAAATCCTTTTTCAAACCACTTACCAAAGCCTTTTCGAACGCCATTCGCTCATGCAAGGGAAAGTGCCTTTCGATTTACCCGAACGATGGCTGCAAAATAAAGATAAACTGAAGTTGGCAACGCCTTTGAATTTCGCAAGCACAGCAGATACCATCGGGGGGAACTCAGGCAGCCCGGTGCTTAATCGCAAGGGCGAATTAATCGGAGTTAACTTTGATCGCAATCGCCATGGCTTGGTTCGTAATTTCGTCTACACGGATTTGCAAGCTAGGCATATTGCAGTTCATACCCAGGGGATACTAGAATCTTTGCGAACCATTTATCAGGCCCACGATTTGATCCAAGAACTAACCGGTCATTAAGCTATAAGCTTAATTTGCAAAAGCTTTGGCCAGCCAATCATAGGCGATCCTGCGGATTTCATTGGGAAAATCATGCTTGCATTCGGGATAGTAAGCCTGCATACCGGTGCGGGAATTCAACAATCTAAAAACTCCCTGCGCCGCTGCAACGCATTCTTTAACCCCCTCTACTTCAAAATTATTATCTTCCGTAGGCGCATTAATAAACAAACCTCGGGGCGCAATCGTTCCGAGTAGTTCAGGAAAATCAAAAGGCACAAACTCAGGCTTCAATTTATATACGCTCGCCAACCTGGGCATATAGCGATCGCTAGTCCAGCCCTTAATATTCCCATTGTAATACCTAGGAAAACTGGTGAATCCACAACTGGTAATTACAGCCTTAATGCGTTCATCAAACGCAGCCACAAACAAGCTGTTGTGACCACCCAAAGAATGGCCTATGACTCCTATTTTTTCTTTATCCACCGATTCCAGCGAACATAAAAGATCAACCGCACAGATGTGATTCCATACCCCTTTGATCGTGCCACTGGCATGCTTACTTTTCTTAAAATCATACTGATAATCGCCAAAACTTGGATAATCAGGCACCAATGCAATATAACCCCGCAGCGCAAGTTCATGCGCATATTGCAAGTTGGGCAAACCTCCAAGCCCCGCAGGTTCAGCCTTGCCAATCGCTGTGGTTTGATGCAGACAAAGCATGGCCGGAACCTTCCCCAATATTTTATGTGGCACAAGAAGATAAGCTGGAACCCGATCGCCTTCTTCCGATGCATAGGTTAGTTTTTTAAGGGTGTATTTTTCCTTGACAGTCTCTTCAATAACCTTTACATCCAAAGGAACTTTTTTCGTGGGCAAGGGCCCCATTACTTCCTGCATCGAATCCAAAATATGCGATCTTCTTCTAGCCCAATCCTGTTCATTCCGGACGGGCAACAGATTCCCCTTAGCATCAAAAACAACAAGAAGACTACGCTTTTCTGGGTATCGAAGCTTTACCGTAGGCTCTGCGCCCTTTATCACAGGCTCTGCGCCAAATGTTGCCAAACAAAACAAAACTAATGTCAGCATGATTTACTTTTCACCTATGCAGTAAAGAAACTTCTGACTCCGAATAAAAAGCTTACCATCTGAAACTGCAGGCGATGCACCAAAATCTAGCGCAGTTCCACTTCCCAGAACATTCCGGTATAACACCTTAAAATCAATGCCTGGATCAACGACCACGGTTTCCCCATCATCCATCAGAAAAAGTAACTTCCCCCGCACAATAATTGGCGAGCCCAGAGCTTTGTTTTTGCCATTGCCCAAACGAACATCATAAATTTCTTTCCCCGTATTTAAATTAATCGCACTAAGCATTCCCTTGGTGTCAGGCTGATAAACAATATTGTTAAATAGCACAGGGGAAGATACATCACGATGCTTTTTTCGTTCTTCTTGCCAAGCAACATGGCTTTTTGTAACATCCCCTTCCCCCGGCAAGCGCAATGCTTGACAAGGGCCAGGCCTTCCCGAAAGAATAAAAATCAACTGGCCATCAGAAACAGGCATGGGCTCTCCAAACCTAGCTTGATCTTTTGCATCACTGCGATCGCAATGCCATAATTCCTTTCCCGTTTTAGGATCATATCCCGCCACCCGATTGGGGCCGTTAAGAACTAAATCTTGCCTTCCCGCTGCAACTTTTAACATCATCGGGGTACTAAATCCCCTTCCCAAATCCCTCTTCGTCTCCCACCTTATTTCTCCTGTTTTTTTATCCAACGCAATCAAACTAATGGGCGCAGTTTTTGATCCCGCTGCCGCTCCCGCTGGAAGTGGCGCTTTGTCGCCATCGTTATCGCAATTTTGAATCACGAGGTCTTCAAAAAGAAAAGGCGAAGCCGCAGTGCCCCAACCCGCTTCACTCGTAAAAACACCAAACGATTTCTTCCAAAGAAGAGCCCCCTCAATGCTGTAACAAAATAACCCAGGCGTTCCAAAGAAAGCATAAACGCGTTCGCCATCGGTAGTACAAGATGCAGATGCAAATCCATTCCACTGGTGGGTTTTACCCGCAGGCTCAGACTTGGATGCGGTTTTCTCCCAAAGTTTTTTCCCAGACTTGATATCAATGCAAATCACCATTCTTTCAGACCCATCATCACTCGAAGCAGTCAAAAAAGCCTTGTTGTTGTGAATAATAGGGGAAGAATTGCCAATGCCAGGCAAAGAACACTTCCAAACAATATTTTGCTTTTCATTCCACTGAAGTGGCACCCGTGTATCGTCACTATTACCCTGAAAATCCGGCCCCCGCCAATGCGTCCAATTTGAATCCGCATAACTCGAAGTAACAACCAACAACGCAGATAATAACATCAAAAAATAATATTGCATGAAAACTCCCTCCAAACGGTAGATTAGATAAAATCAGATTACCTTGAAGTTATCAAATAAGCCATCAAGAAAAACCAAGATGAAAAAGAAAACTGCTAACCATCCCCCTACCCCAGCTTTTCTTCCATTCAACACACTTTCTTTCACACACATCCTTGTTTTCCTTTTCCTCTTTTTACTTTCCCTTTTGTTACTCTTTTACTCTTTTTCTTCTTCCCCCTACTCCCAACCCTCTTCCCTCCGGGAAAAGGGCCCTTCGCTAGCCCGGGTGTTTTGGTTTTACTGTTACTTTACGCTTATTGATACTGGGAATGCCAATCTCCCGATTGGCATTTTTAACCTGGCCAATCAGGAGATTGGCGATCCCGGGGTAAATGCAAAAGCCCTCCGGCTTTGATTAATTTCATCTATTCAACTTTTCAACCACACAAATCCTTGAGCCAAGTTGGTTTCCATGTAAGAATCTACTTCTTATTGTCGGCAATACTATTTTGAAAAGGGATTTGATATGACTGAACTTATTCGCTGTGTACCAGAAAATGCAATCATTACAGGATGGGATTTCAGCACCGGCGCAGTTAAATGCCTTGCATTTGATCTTGCAGGCAACACCCTCGCAGAAGCACGCATACCCACAGATCTTTGGACAGCCAACGGCGTAGCAGAACTCAACCTCATGCAACTCGAAGGCCAAGCACGAAGTATCACCCGGGCTATCGCTAACCGACTTAAAGAATTAGGAAGATTACAAGATTGGATCGCAGGGGGAATTTCTGCAACCCATCATACTTCCGGTAGAATTGATCGTGATCTTCTGCAGGTGCGCAGAGCCATTTGCTGGAATGATCATTCTCTGGCCCACTTTAACGAAATTGGATTGAAACGCTTGGGTGGCCAACCAAAAGCCAAAGAGTACACGGGCGGGCCATGGGCCATCCGTTATAGTTTAAGCCATCTGGTAAAAGATGAAACACAACTTTCACCCGAAGATTGGAAACGAACCTGCCGCATCTTATCGCATGGCAGCCTTGCAGCAGGATACTTAACCGGAGTTTTTGACCGCACCAGTGTTTCTTGCGCTGCATCCACTGGCATTATGGATCTACGCACCAAGGCATGGCGAAAAGAAATGTTACTTGCCCTTGAAAACCCACTGTATCAGCAACTTGCCTGGCTGCAACTTCCCACCATCGTTGATGCGGATGAACCACTAGGCTTACTTTCACTTGATGTAGCATTGGAAAACGGAATCTCCCCAGCGATGCGCCCTTTGATCTTCCCGACATCGGATGATCAACAAGCAGGGCTTGCAGGAGGTGGGGCTGCAAATCCTGGACAGATTGCAATCATCCTAGGAAATTCCGCGGTGGTAAATTCGTCGTCGGATGGGGTTCCCAGCGAAGGCAACCTTGATGTTATGCGTTTGAACTGGGGACCCTATTTATGGATGCGCTGCTACAATAATGGGGCACAATTCCTTGACAAGATATTAGGCGACAAACCAGACTGGTTAAATCTTGAGAAAGATGCGTGCATGGTTTCACCCGGCTGCGATGGTGCCATGGTTCTGCCCTTCCCCAATCCAGAGCCCAGCTTAGGGATTCACGAACCCCGCTTTGAATGGTTGCCTGGCCTGCCCTCAGGTTCAGGAATAAAGTTCCGTGCAGCTTTAGAGGCACTTGCCTGTTTGGTAACTTTGGGTGTGGAAGCCCACGAGAAGGCGGGCCAGAAAGTAAGCCGTATTACCGTTTCGGGGGGGATTGCCCGCAGCGAATTAATGTGCGAAATACTCGCATCGATGTTAAACAAACCTATCTCTACTTTAGAATCTTTCGAAGGGCCAGCGTTGGGGGCAGCCACTGCGGCTTTTGCTTCGTTGGAACTTCATATGCGAAAGCAAGCTGGCATTACGGAACCTTTTACCATAGCAGATGCGATGGCGAAAATGATCCGGTTCAAGCGGGTGGTACAACCAAACAAAAACTGGGTCGAGACTTATCAAAAGCTTCTAACCCAGTTTAAAGTGAAAATCGGTATGTAAGAACCAATCTTACTTGCCTGATTGCCATTCGTTTAATTTTTCGAGAAGCATTTGTACTGCTTGGGCTTCGGATTCATTATGAGCTTCAAATCGTTGTAAAGATCCGGGAAGTTTTCCGGGGATCATACATAACACCCTATGGCCTGTGCTGGATATATCACTTTGAAAAGTAACGGAACCGGCACTACGCAACCTTGCGTGAACCATGGCCCAATCGATTTGCTGATTCGAAGGTGCAACGGATTTTACCATCATGCCATTTTGAATACCAAAATGTTCGGGTGCGGGCATATTGATCATGCTTGTGGCCTTGAATTCATCGGGGGCTTGTGCACGAATTACCTGCCTAGATGCAACGGGGGCAGGTGCTTGGACAACAACATTGGATTGCATATGGGGCTGAAAATTCGAAGGCATAAAAACCGGAGGCCTAGCCTGCGGAACCATGTTTCGATTCTGGCCACCAAAAAGATTCGGGAAGAAATAAGGCTGATTGGCAACAGGCAAACTGCCTGGCGTACAACCTACGGGGGTTCACCCCGCCCCTGCCTTCGGAGGCGCAACAGCGATCCAAAGGAATGCAGGTAGAAAAGCCATTAAAATTTTAAGCGCTTCCTTGCGCATACTAAACATCTCCATCCTTGATATTTCCATGAAAAAGCTATGATTATTCCTTTAGTTTTTGCCAAAGGATGCATCGGCTTCCACAGGTGAAGGGTGGGTGCATAGCAACGGTTGCACTTGAAGAAAAGACCAATATTTCACAAAGGGAATTTTGCACAATTTACAGAAAGAATTGTAACCCTTACACGATAACACTATTGCCCGGAGAGTTTTGCCACTGGGAAATACAGAGTTTAAAACGATCGGTGGCTTGAGCCAGAGAATCCAAAAGGCTTATTGCAGAGGAAAAATCATCCTTCTTTGCGAAAGCTTCGATTTGCTCTAGGATATGAACTAGTTGAGCGCCTCCGAAGTGGCCCGCTGCGCCTTTCATTTTGTGGGATTCATTCCATAATAGCCTCGAGTTCCCTTCTTCTGCATATTTCTTAATCGCTGCCCTCATCTTTGGCATTTCATCCAAAAATATCACCAGAACCTGATTCAATAGAACAAAGTCACCGCCAACACGCTGCATCCCTTCTGAGTAATCACACGCAACCAAGCTACCCATATTAATCACCTAAATTTTATAAAAGGAAAAAGCTTAAAGCTGAAGCATTTCCACCGAACCATGATTATTGCCACTCTTATTTGCAGCTTCAATAAATGCGACGATTTCCAAAGTCACGGCATTATCCACCGGAGCCTTTTTATCGTTGAACATTGCAACAATCTTCTTGAGCAACTCGGTGTAAATATATTTGGTGCTCAAACTTAAAGGCACCACACCTTTGTCGGTAAACACGAGTGCGCCGTAATCTGATTTCCCAGCACGAATTCCCCTTACGGTTGCCACCCTGCCATCGGCCCAATTACCTGTAACCACATCAACGCCTTTTTCGTGGGAGTTGGTAACCCGCAAGCAACCCGGCCCCATAATCGTGTAAAGAATTTCGACTGCATGAATGCCATAATGAAACAATCCGGGGTTAAGCTTGGGGTTCGCATCAAATAATGGGCAGGGGCCATAAGCGACAACACCATGAACTTTGCCCTTGGATTCATCTGCATTAAATTTCACCAACTCAGGAGTGAACCTTAAAGAAGAAGAACTAAAGACCGTGGTTTTGTTGGCTTGGGCCAATGCAAAGATTTTTTTGGCATCTGCGGTAGAGCAAGTAAAGGGCTTATCGATGTAGCATGGAATGCCTTTTTCAAGAAATGGTCGGGCCTTTTCTAGATGAGCGCCGCCCTCTTGCGATTCGATCAGCATGCCATCGACTTTCCCGATCATTTCTTCTGGTTTATCGACAAGAAGAATGCCAAGTTTTTTGATTGCATCGACATATCCTGGAATGCGTTCAGGGCTTATTTTCGAATCGCCAGCACATCCCACAACAATCTGTGCCCCATCCACCCATTGATCCATTGCAACATTTTTATGAAGCAATCGCTCTGCAAAAGCAACCACATGAGAGGTATCAAAATCAAGCATTCCAAGTCGAATCATGCTATATACTCCCACCAAGATTGGTTCATTATCTATTGTTAATTCTAATTGAAAAATACCAGTATGTGAAGCGGCAACCATAAAAAGACTTGGTAAAAAGCTATAGATTCCTAGAATTTCATTACCTTCAAACAAGGAAAAGAGTGAACTAATGGGCCCAGAAAAGCTTGAACAATTATTAGAACAAATCCGCTCTGGAAAACTAAGCGTCGCCGAGGGCGTGGAACACCTTTCCTCTACCCCGGTGGGCATGCCGGTTTATGCCAACCTCGATCTCGACCGCGCCCGCAGGTGTGGCTTTCCCGAAGTTATATTAGCAGAGGGAAAAACCTGCGATTGGCTAGAAGGCGTGGTAGCAAGGCTTATCCAAGCAAACCAAGATTGCTTTGCCACCCGACTGAACCCCGAGCAAGCATTGCGCCTACGAAAGCTTTACCCGGATGCGGATTTAGATGAAACCGCACGCACCTTTCTGCATCGCGCCCAAGGAAACGCCTTAGCCCCATCCAAGGGCATGGTGGCCTTTCTTACTGCTGGCACAGGCGATATCCCCGTGGCGCGCGAGGCGATGAACACAGCAAGCGCCCTTGGTGCAGGGGTTAAATTAATTCCAGATGTGGGAGTTGCTGGGCTTCATCGATTGTTAAACAATTTAAACGCATTCAAAGATGCCGATGCCATCGTGGTAGTTGCTGGAATGGATGGGGCGCTACCCAGCGTGGTGGGTGGTTTGGTTGATTGTCCGGTTATCGCAGTGCCCACCAGCATAGGTTATGGAACATGCTTTGGTGGCCTTTCCGCATTACTAACGATGTTAAATGCCTGCTCTGCAAATGTAACCACGGTGAATATTGATGCAGGATTTAAGGCTGGGTATGTAGCCGCACTTATCGCACGAAAAACTAACAAAGGTTAATGGGATAAGGTTGAGAGAAGAAAAAATCTAATCTGAGGCGATGACTTCGCCGCCAGCACGAGTTACATAATTGGCAAGATTGCGAAGGGAAGTATTTTCGTTAAGAAAACGAACCGAACCATCAGTGAACGCAAAATTAGCCCCGCCATTATGAAAGCTATAGAAGTTATGCCCCCACTCGTTGGAGTTGTTGATTTTCATAGTTCCGGGAATGGTACCCGTGGAAGCATGCCAAGGGGTGCGCTGGCCGATGCCATAGGCATTATCAGTGGTGGCCCAAGCACCACCACGGGCCCTTGCACGAACGGCACCCGAGTACTGTACCGGAGTCATTGTTTTACCTCGCCATACATCTTCTCTGCCTGCGCATTCGCCTAGCAAAATAGTATTACTAGTACCATCACCTATATCATTCATGCGGTTAGAATAATTAAAGGCCCAAGAAGGCGAAGTAGTAGTATCTTGGCCATACCAAGAAAGGGCGCCTCGAAGATCCGTGCCAGCGGGAATGCGATCCGCAACGGAAAGTTCGTTGTTAATTTCCCAAAAAACACCGGCGGGTGCAAAATAATCACTACAGGAACCTTCTTTATTAACCACCCGCATGCCCGTGGGGGTAGGAACCGAGGTTGTCTCGGGTTTATTTTGCATGCGCGGTTGCAAAGGCGTTGTAGGGCAATTAAATGCTTTCAATTGTGCTTTAACAATATCTTGATTAGGCGGAACCCACCAATCATAGGTATAGGTGTAGGAAGCTAGGCGATTTCCCTCTTCAAGATAAGGCAGAAGAAAAACAACCCAGTTATGCCAGCGCATATTCGGATCATTCTTATTGGTGTAAGCTAAGGGAAACTGCTGGTTCGTATTTTCGTAATTCATCAAGGCGAGAGAAATCTGCTTGATGTTATTGGTGCACTGAATTCTACTGGCAGCCTCTCGCACTTTTTGCACAGCAGGCAGCAACAAGCCAATCAATACTGCAATAATTGCAATGACTACAAGCAGTTCGATAAGTGTGAAAGCTTTCCGTTTAAACATCATTAATGTCCCGATAAGGTATGAACCAAATTAACTAAAACTATAGACGAAGAGAAACAGTAAGTCTAACAAAACCAAGCAGAAATGCTTAAAAGCATAGAAATACAAACTGATTTTAACGATTTATAATGAAGGCCTTAATTAATATTAGTCTCTTTAACAAGAAATAAAGGGCGGTTCTTGACTTGTTGATAAATCCTACCAATGTAATCTGCACAAATACCTTGACCAAAACTAATCCCAGAGGAACAAAAGAAAATCAAACTTCCCATAAGAATAGAACTTCTTTGCCCCCATTCTAAACCCAAATAACTTTCTACAACAAACCAACCTAAACAAAACAACGACAACACAAGAAACAAAACACTTAAGCCGTAAATGACCTTAATGGGTGCCTTTAAAAACGAGAAAAAAGCATCTAGAGCATAGCTAAACAACTTCAAAAAACTAAATTTTGTCTCGCCTGCAAATCGTGGCGCAGGCTTAAAGGTAACAACCGCAGTTGGGTACCCAATCAAAGAAACTAACCCTCTTAAATAACGATGCGACTCTTTAAATTGCAGTAAAGAGTCAAGGGCCCTGCGTGAAAGTAAACGATAATCAGAGTACTCTGATTTTAGACTTTCAACGCCATTACCCACTAGAGTAAAAAACACTCGCCGCAAAAACTGCCTAGGAGAAAAACCCTTGGGCAGATCGTCTCTCTTACTTAGAACTACATCATTGCCTTGCTTCCAAAGTTCGAGCATTTTTATTATTAAATCTGGGGGATGCTGCAAATCGGCATCTAGGGTGATAATCACATCACCAGTTGCTTTTTCAATTCCGTTTAATGCTTTTTGCAGGTATTCGCCTACATCAACAGTTTTCTTTCTTACATCTTCCCAATGGCAACCTTTGGGTATTTGAAAGCGGTGATTTCTGCAAACGCAGCAAAAGTAAGATCGTTTTTGCTTTCCTTCAAGGCTGTTTGATATTCTTCATCCCATAGGTCACTTATTCTTTTAAAGAAGAGGAGAGGAAATATATATTGCTTAAAATCAGCCGCATCAATCATTCCTCTCAGAATGTTGGCAGCTCCCCAGAGGTAATTTTCGAGTTCTTTTTGTTCCATGTTTTGCTCTTATTGTTTCTGATGAATGAATTTACGATTAGCCAAGATTTTCCAAATGCTGAATACAACCTAAATATTATGTTTTATTTGAATTATGTTATCTACTAGCATCTTTTTCTTTTATCTTTAAACCAAACCATACTTTTGTTTTACCGTCTTTAATTGGTAGTTCCCGAACGATATTTTTCCCTTTGCCAAAACCAATCCAAATCATATTGTAATGTTTACAGTAATAATGACGGACATTTTTATAGCCATAATTTTCAAAAATTGTTTTTTTAAAAAAGTCTGGAAGACCTAAAGCACTTGTATATCTATTGTCAGCATACCAAAAGCCAACAACAGCATTTTTCTTTGGTTTTATATGTTCTAATAATTTTATAAGATGAAATAAATCAATTTTTCCATCAGCTATGCCTTTTTTGCCAACGCATAAGTTAAAGGGATCGATAATTAAAACTAAATTGTCATTTCCAGTAAGCCATTTTATTTTTTCTTGAAAACCCTTATTAATTATACTTGATTCATTTTCAAAATCCCAAGGTGCTGGTAGCAAATTTTTAAGGTTATGTTGTAAACGAGTGAAAGTGCTAATTTCATTATCATTTTTCTTAGGCTTTTCATATTCGGTAAGCCTAAGACTAAAATTGAGATTACCATGATTTAAAATGCTTGCAGCTAAATATGCACTACCAGGGTATCGACCAACATTCTCACATACATTCCAAAAACTAGATAAGGCTTTAAAATAAGGACATTCTGTACCATTTAAATTATAATTTTTGTATTTTTGTTTCAGCTTTTCGATATGTTGCTTTTCTTTCTCTTGGTTTTTTTGTCCTTCAGAAAAATATATTCCAGCACCTGCATGAGTTTCTGCATATGTAATAGGTGCATCAGTCCATTCTTTTTTACATTTGGTAAGGACTTCGCAAATTAAAGAATGCTTTAACAGGTCGCCAGCGTTGGCTGCATGTTGATCTTGAGCAGGCATTTTTTAGTTCCTTTGGTTTTTAAGACTCCAGTTTATTTGCTTCCTTTGCTACTGCTTCTTGAATTTCTTTCAGCATAATTCCCTCACCGTTTTTCCAACTGGTTCTGCCATTAGATGTTCTTCCCATGATTACTCCCGATGCAGTCGATGGAGAATTAAATGCGTAATCTTGAGTGAAAATAAATTTGTTGCCATCCAAGCTCAAAACACCTTTTTCAATCAAATCCTTGCGAATTTCAGACAAGTATTGATGGATGGAATTGGTTTCATTCAAAACTGCTTCTGAGTTTTTTAAAACAATAAAACCCTTGGAATCTTCATAGCATCTTGCTTTAATTCCTTTGGCATCCAAGTAAAGAAATTCTTTTATCCCTACTGGAATCACAGTCGTTTCAAATACATTCAAACTTAGGAGTGGAAAAATGCTGAGAGTATCTCTCAAAAAACTTTCAACAAGTACCGTTTCTGCTTCAGAAAGTGTTGGTGGATTTGGTTCTGTTCCGTTGTCCAATTTGCACAGCTTTGCATTTCTAGCCAAAGTCAAAAGCTGGCTTTCCAAATGTTGAACATGAGCTTTGTTTAAACTGTTATCCTTGGAAACAAAAAACACTGCCCAAGTCCAGAAATCTTTATTGATGTAATGCTGATTTAATCTGCTTTTTACAGGATCCCCTTCGCCAACATAAATGGTCTTTGATCCACTTTCTTCATCATTGCCAACCAGTACATAAACTCCAATTTTATCAAATTCTGGTCGTTTAATCGATTCCTTGAAATTGGAACGGTTGAATACGATTCCAACACCAGACCAATTGGACTTTTCAACAACTCTCAAGCCATCTGGGTTTCCAGTTGGAACAAGTATCCTGATGTAAAATGGTGTTGGTTGGTGATCAGGCATTGGCTAATTCTCTAGGGTTTAAGTTTACTTGAATCTTCAATTTTTGTGACTGGAAGCCAGCAGAATTTTTCCTTAGCCGTATCCCAACAATCAAGTTTAATTACTTTTTTAGCGTCCAAATTTAACTCGGAATTCGTTTCTATCGTGTAGCATCGAGGATGATGGCTTTCGTTATTAAATGGATTTGTACCTTTTGAAATTACTAAGAAATAAACTTCGTTTTTACATTCTTTCAATTTGTCAATGAATTCTTTGACTCCACCCTCGTTAATTATCAATCGTCTCCACCTTGCTTTAGGTTTTTCAGCATCTTTCTTTTCTTTAGTATAAAATTCGTCACAAGGTGGTTTGTTATATAACTCACTCAACTGTTTTATTTCTCTTAAATATTTTTTCTTCTCATTTTCGTAATGCTCTGCATTTTCATTACAAAAACAATCATTTAACAGTAACTCTTTCATTCGCCAACGAAGCTCTAGCTGACCTTTAATTGTTGAATTGTAGCCACCTTTGTTTCCTTTATTGCAACTTTTCTCATAAGTTTCATTTGCTTTTACTTCAATTAAAATCATTGTTGAAAAGGGTTTATTATCTTTCTTATATTCAAAATAGATTGCTCCATCAGGGCATCCGAACCCAACTGTTTTTCCTAAATCTAGTTCGCTATAAATAATTGGATTGGTGATTGTGATTTCTTTAAAAGGATTTTCTTTATTGCTAGAAAATTCGAGTGCTTGTAAAAATTCCAACATAAGTTTTGGTAGATCAACAAACATGAAGTAAGACATCAATCCTCTTTCGCTGTAACAACCGAATTGAGGATTTTTTATACCTGGCTTCATATACATTTTTGATTTAGTCATTTTTATTTTCTTTATGCATTTCGCACAAGAGTCCTTATGTAAAAAGGTGATGGTGGATGATCAGGCATGGGCTAATTCCTTGTTATCTATCTCGTCAGGTTGAAGGTTCTTGCGATCCAATTGAAATTGATCGTTCAATCTTTTGAGGAAAAGGATGCCAAAGATAAACTCCTTGAATTCGCTGGCATCCATGTTTCCCGAAGAATATCGCATGCCTCGAATAGCTTCCTTTCCAATTTGGCATGTGAGCTTTGGTGCTTTACTTTGAACCTGATTCATTCAATCAACCTTCGTGTTGCCTTAAATGTTGGAATTCAGATGAATTGCTTATAGGATTTCCTTGCTGTTCACCAATCTTATTAACTTGGGCAGAAAAAAACTGGGGAACTAGGATTCGAACCTAGACGAACTGCTCCAGAGGCAGTTGTGCTACCGTTACACTATTCCCCAAAATAAAGATTCACAACACCCTATAAAAGTGCGGATTCTTCACAAGAATTATCTTACAAAACCCGAAGGCCACTATCAATTCACATGAGAATAATATGCAAGGTTTACTTGCAAAAATGCGTAAAATAGATGAAAATTGATATCTAAGAACAATTTAGCCGAGACTATCGCCCCATGTCGCCCAGAGATTTAGAAGAAATTGATCATTTAATTCAGGCCCACGAAAGCAAAGGGCTGGGCAACATAACCACAATCGTTGAAGAAATTTGCAAAGATAAGCCTCACCTACAAGAAGCGGTTCGCAAACGCTTAGGAGCATTAAAGCAATTGGATTGGCTCTCTAAGGTAACTAATTCTGAAGAGGCCAATACCAAACCACAACTTCTATATCAATTTGCAAGTGGAGATGAGCCGATTCCTGGGGTGATTCTTCAAACATTGATCGGGCAAGGTGGGTTTGGCCAAGTTTGGCAGGGCAAAAGCGAAAATCATGCAGCGCTAGCAATCAAAATTCTGCCCAAGGATAAAAGTTCTACCGAAATTGAAAAAACAACCCTCGCGTGGTTGCAAGCCATGGATCACCCAAACCTCCTAAAAATTTTTGAGCTTAAGGAAACAACAGAATTTTTATTCGTGTTAATGGAACTTGCAGAAGGCACCCTTTTTGATTCGTTCAATGCTGCCAAAAAATCTGGGGCATCTCACCTCCCTTTTTCTGATTTACTCCCCTTCATGTACCAAGCTGCCAACGCAATTGATTTCCTTAACGATCCACAACATGGCATAGGTAATCAGGGTATCCAGCATCGCGACATCAAACCGCAAAATCTTCTTTTGGTAAAAGGTGTGCTAAAAGTTGGTGACTTCGGACTAGCCCGCTTGCTTTCTCATACCATGACCAGCCATACAGGAACCTTAACTCTGGCTTATGCAGCCCCTGAATTCTTTGAAGGAAAAACCTACAGACAAAGCGACCAATACAGCCTTGCTTGCACTTTTTGCCAGCTAGCAACGGGAAAATTGCCGTTTGATGGCACCGCAGCAGAAATGGTTGCAGGGCACCTCCTGGGGGCCCCAAATCTTCATCTTTTACCCGAAGATCAAAAAGCAGTGGTTGAAAAAGCCTTATTAAAAAAACCACAAAGCCGCTGGAAAGATTGTCAGGAATTCGTCAAGAATTTGGAAAAGTCGAGCTTAAAAAAACCGTGGTTATCTCGCAGAGAAATCCTTGTGGGAAGCGCAGCAGGATTAGGGCTAGGATATTTGAGCTATCATTTATTATCAAAAACCAAAGGTAGCGATCAAGATCCCTGGCCCATCAAAATTTCCGCGCCTTCCTTTATCCACAAGTTATCCCCGCAACACCATTTGGGCCCGGTCCGTGAAATATCAATCGGATCCATGCTATTTAAAACTCATCCATCAAGAAAAACCATAGGTATTTCAAATGGTTCATTTGGTCCCGCAGTTTGGAACATTCAATCAGGTACTCTGATAAGATCCTTTGGTAAAGAATACGGAGGCGCTTGCGCTACCCTTGCCCCGCTTGAAAACCCCTTCGCTGCAACTGGTGCGGATACGAATCGTATCTCCCTTTGGAATCTTAATACCAACACCCTGATGAAAGAATTAATAGGGCATAAATCAAGCGTTAATAGCGTGCAATTTTCCAAAGACTCTTCAAAAATCGCTTCCTGCGCATGCGATGGGCTTATCAAAATATGGGATTTCAAAACAGGCGATTGCATTCATACCTTCAATGCAGAAAGTAGAATCACCTACACACTCGCCTTTGGCCCCACGGGTGCATGGATCGCAACAGGGAACTGGGATGGCAAAGTGCAAATTTGGGGCCTCGAGACTAAAACTAAAACAGATTTAGGAATCCATCCCGGAAAAGTATGGAGGGTTATTGCTGCAGAGAATAGCAAAACCTTAATCACCTCTGGGACTGATGGGTTTGTTAAAATCTGGGATATCCCATCTGCAGAAGAAACCCATTCGCTCGAGCATTCCCATGAAATCACCGGGCTTTATCTTGTGGAAAGAAATTATCTGATTGCAGGCGGGGAAAACAAGGTTTATGTATACACTTGGCCCGATCTTCAAAAACAATTCACAATCGATATTAGCAACGATATAGAAACCGTGAGTGCCTGCATTAAGGATGAATATTTTATCTGCTTGAGTGTGGGTACAAAAAAAGAAGGCACTTTTATTTACGCACTTCCCATGGCAGGAAAGAACACAAAAACTGCATAAGGCTTAATTAGATTTTTACTTGGCGAGCCCTAGAAAGTTATCGGTACCAATACGCTGGGCACCTTAATCGGCATAAAGTTTTCAACATTCGATTAGCATTGGGGCATCCCAAAAAACCTTAATTGCAGCTTTGCAAACGAAGTTTTATAAACGAATTCAGGATCATTGCAGAAGAGTTCTGCAAAATTCTTTACGAAAAAAACATCTGCATTGCTCCCAACTGCATTGATAAAACATTAGATGAAAGTTAAAAATAAATCTGCAGACTTTCGGCTATGCACTAAGAAATAAAAGAATCTTCTAAATCTGTTCTACGGACAAGCTGATTGGAATGCTTGCCTGTATGAAGTTCAAATATCATGGGTGATTCCAATACCTCGCCTGGAATAGTCCTACAGTTCTTATGCTTCACGAAGCTTTGAGAAAAAGTAGATGCAAGGCATTTTTCGCAACCAAGAGCATAGGTCTTCAACTCTTCAACACCACCATCACTCCAACGGGATGCAATTTTAAAATTAGCGAGATTCTTACAAGAGGATTGAAGGCAGAGAACTTTGTAAGGTTTCATGGTCATGGAAATTACCCTACTTAGAGTCCGTAATTTGGTTGTTTTGAATTTGGGAAAGAGCATTTAGGGCAGCAGATTGTTCAGCATCTTTTTTATTTTTACCCCAAGCACCCTTATAGGTTTGCCCCTGAATGGTAACCGCCATCATAAAGCACTTACTATGATCGGGCCCATTTTCATCTATTAAAATATATTGAGGCGATGCACCAAATTCCCGCTGTACGATTTGCTGCAATAAAGATTTGGCGTTATTTTTTAAATCGCTGCCTGCAACCTCTTTGATAAGTTCGGATAGTTGCCTTAAAACAAAATCTTTAGCAGCACACCAACCGCCATCCAGATAAATTGCGCCAAGGATTGCTTCAAAAACATCGGCAAGAATGTTGGCGGGGATTGTATGTGTGTTGTAAGCCACGCCCCGGCCTAAAACCATAAACGAACCCAGTTTCAAGTCTTCACTGACTTTTGCGCAGGTGGGCCTGCTCACCACCACCGACTTTATTTTAGTCATATCACCTTCCTGCAAATCAGGAAACTGGTGATAAAGATGTTCACAACAAATCAGCCCCAGAATGGAATCTCCCAAAAACTCAAGCCTTTCATTGGAAGCAAGCCTGGAATCAACACCGGAGGCATGCGTAAGCGCCGATTTTAGCAATTCAATTTGTTTAAATTGGTAACCAATTGCTTTTTGGCAATCTTCCAGCGAATCGATTTCCGGTATATGCTTATTTTCACTGGCCATACTTTAATTTTCTGCTCAGGACTACAATGTAATAGATGTATTGTTACTAAAAAAAGACAATATTCTATGTCAAAATTTTAATTCCTGTACTATTTGATGGCAACTAGTGCATTAAAGTTCCATGAATAAGAATAAATAGTTAGGAAATAAATTTTTCCCCTAGGCGAGCGAACTTTATTAAAGCATGGTTCGTAGTGTATAGTGAAGTTTTATCTGTTATCCTGTTTTCAGAGGTTACTCTGCTAAAAGGGAAAGCGACTAAGCAACAAAATATAAAGGAGCTTTATGAAAAAGTTATTTGTACTTGCATTAATGTTCTCTGGGTTAGCAGGTTTTGTTATTTCGCCTTGGATTCAGGGACAATCAGCCCCCCCCGCAGTTACAAAAAGCAAAGATTTGGTATCATTCCGCGATGTGGTGAAGAAAGTACTGCCTTCAGTGGTAAGCATTGAATCGAAGGCAAAACCAATGCGACTAAAAGACCAAGGGCCCAAAAGGAAGAATCAAGGACAAGATAACCCTCAGATTCCAGAAGAATTCAGGAAGTTCTTCGAAGAGTATAAAAAACGAGGCGGAGAAGATGGCCCAGAGGAAAGCCAAGGCGGGTTTGGATCCGGCTTTATTGTTGAATCCAATGGCGTGATCGTGACCAACAACCATGTGGTTGAAGGCGCAGACAAAGTGGAAATCACTTTAAACGATGGCAGGAAATTTACTTCGATCGAAATCAAAGGCGACCCGAAGACTGATCTCGCCATAGTTAAAATCAACGCAAAAAATCTTCCTGCCCTAGAGTTTGGTGATTCGGATGACTCAGAGATTGGCGATAGGGTTCTCGCCTTCGGGGCCCCTTTCGGCCTAACCGGTTCAGTCACCACGGGAATCATCAGCGCAAAGGGTCGTAGCCTTAGGCTCAATTTCTACGAAGATTTTCTACAGACCGATGCTGCTATCAATCCGGGCAATAGCGGTGGGCCTTTGGTAAATCTCGATGGCCAGGTGGTTGGAGTGAACTCTGCAATCAAAACCCGCAGTGGCGGATTTCAAGGTGTTGGCATGGCTATCACCTCGAACCTTACCAAAACTATTAAAGAGCAATTGCTGAAAAATGGGATTGTTCGCAGGGGTTATCTGGGCGTTGCAATCAAGGATATTGAAGACGAGCAGGTTGCTATAAAGCTAGGCCTCAAAAATCCAAAGGGTGTAATCATTACTCAGGTGATGGAAGACGGGCCAGCAGGCAAAGGCGGAATTCAATCGGGTGATATTATTATCGAAGTTGCTGGAAAGATCATCAAAGACAGCAAAGATCTCCAGTTTTCGGTAGCAGCCTTGCCCTTAGGTAAAGCTTCGGAATTCAAACTGGTTCGCGACAGCAAAGAGCTAAAGGTGAATGTCACTATTGTTGAGCAACCAAAACAGTTTGGGATGTCCCGTATCAACCCGAAATCGCCTGACAATCCCAACATTGAAGGTGACGCCAACCTCGACAAACTTGGAGTTGAAGTCGGGCAACTCAATGAGGAACTTGCAGAAAAATTTGGTTACAAACCAAACACTCAAGGGGTCATCATTATCAAGATTGACCGTGAAAGCTTGGGGTTTCAGGCAGGTTTGCGAGTTGGCATGGTAATCATAAAAGTAGACAAGAAAGAAATCAAATCCTCTTCTGAAGTCAAATCCCTTACGGATAAGGCCAATTATGATGAAGGTGTTTTGTTTCAGGTTCAAATGCCGGACGGCTCCAAGGATTATATCCTTGTGAAAAAGACCTAACGGGATTAATTAAAGCAAAAAGGAGTCTGGGATTAATCCTAGTCTCCTTTTTTTTATTTAACGAAAAGTCTATCTGGAAGCCAAGCTTTTAAGGCTGAACGCAAACAAACTCTTTTCAGTCCTTACAAACAACTTACCATCTGCAACTGCAAAAGAAGCAAGGGTTCTTTCGCCAATGTCAGAGGTTGCGATTTTCTGAAAAGTTCTGGCAGCCTTGACCACGGTGGTTTTACCTTCTTCATTCTGAAAATAAATCTTGCCATCGGAAATAACAGGGGAAGATGAATAAGCACCATCAATACGCTCGGGGCCCCAGTGAACTTTCCCCGTTGCGGCTTCAACACAACTGGCCATGCCGTTATCTGCAACCATGAACAAATCAGCGCCTTCCGCTAAAAGGCTTGGAGTATGGGGAATGCTTTTTTCAAGCTTCCAAGCAACATGCGTTTCAGTCACATCACCTTTACCATCGGGCTTGATGGCATAAAGAGAAGGCTTATCGTAACTGGTAGAAACAAAGACTAAGCCGTTAGAGAAAATAGGCTTTGGGATAACAGAATACCCTTTATATTTAACACGCCAGATTTCCTTGCCCGTTTTAGGATCATACGCACCCACCATATCGCTGGCAGGGCTGATAACCATTTTTTGGCCATTCACCTCAATAAGTTCGGGGGTGGAAAACGAAAAAGGCTTGGTCGGACTCGCCTGCCTATCTGTGCTCCAAACCAAGGAACCATCTTGGGTTTTAATTGCAACAACCTTTTGGGCATCCGTCCCATCACAGCTAAAAATCAGAAGATCATCAACAAGAATGGGAGAACCACCATTGCCATGAACCGGCTTGTTATAAAAGCCTGGAATTTTCCAGAGGATCTTCCCCTGTTCATCTAGGCAAGCAGTACCCATATGGCCAAAGTGGACATAAACTTTATTTTCATGCCAAATGGGTGAAGGGCTGGCATGACTATTTTTTCCATGGATTTTAGGGGCGGTCTCAGCTTTTTGTTCGAAGATGGGGGTTTTCCAGACAACCTTGCCATCGTTGGCATTTAGACACATGGCTTCTAAAGATTGATTAACCATGGCGCCTTCGCCACTGGGGATTGCAGTGGTAAGAAAAATTTTTCCTGCGACAACCGCAGGGGTCGACCAGCCTTTGCCCGGGATGGCTTGCTTCCATAATTCTTGGCCCGGCTTGAAAGAGTCGGGAAGTTTTTCGCCTTTGACATGGCCATCCTCTGTGGGGCCACGAAAGCTTTTCCAAGATTCAGCATGGGCATGGGAAATAAACAACGCACCTGCAACAGATAAAGACCAGATCGTTTTTTTCATGACAAACCTTTGAGCTAAAGTTAAAGTTCTTTGACCAATTCAAACATACCCCTACCTGCGGGTTTCAATTTTCCTTGCTTCACCAACTCTTGCCAGATTTCAGTTGAAAAATCGGAAGGGGGTTGGATCGCAACGATGGAAGAATGACTGCCACCAGACATAGGGCCCACCCCTAACTTAGAATCTTCATCCAACTGGGTAAGTTTTAGGCGTTTTTTAAATGCCTTAAAAGCAGTTTTCACCTGTTTAGGGTCTAAGGGGTTGGGCAGGTTGTTCGGTTCCATAGCTCATTTCTTCCTTAAGTTACTGGCAAGGCAGTTAAATATACCCTGCATAATCGGAAAAGTCACCTATTATGCTATAAACTTGGCAAACTTTGCGGAACATTAGGCCTTTAACTGAATTAGCGACCATTCCTTTTCTAGTGGATCAAGGGATTAATTGATCGCCCGGCATAACTCCTACAGGGCCTATCACCTTTTCAGATGATTTCATCGGAACCACAAAGTCGATTTACAAAGTAGACATAAAACCCTGACTGGTTCCGGGGGGAATCTGACAGTCAGGGTTCAAATTTTACAATCCATCAAAGAAGATGGATTGATTTTTAAGGGAGGGATTTCCATGCTTACGCACTGGAGACTTCAACAGTTATTGCCATTAGGAATTTTCGCACTCGGATTTTTGGGAACAGGCGCAAAGGCATCTGAAATTCCTGTCAAACCAGCCCAGTTAGAATCCTTGCCAGAGCTAAAAACTTCTGGTGAATCCAAAAAAAACAGCATCGATATCACAATCGATGCTGCAGAGAAAAAGGACCTTAATCCTGAACCTGCACCAATTTTAGAGGAAATCACTCGGCCTAAAGGGTCCGAAAGAATTTCCTTTAATGCGGAATACTTAATGTGGTGGATGAAAGGCGATAAGATTGCCCCTCTTTCTACAACCGGTACCACGGGCATTCTTAATGATCCTAACACTTCGATCCTTTTTGGAAATAATTCTTATGGCGGGGAAATGCGTAGCGGCGCAAGATTCAATATGGACTACTGGCTTTCTAAGGAACACAACCTCGCTTTCGAAGCTAATTTCCTGTTTCTTGAAACTCAAATGGACCAAATAAATCTTGCTTCGCCTGGGGCTCCTTTACTTGCAAGGCCTTTTAACAATGTTTCTCTTGGGGTACCCTCTGCACAAGTTCTTTCCTCGCCTTCTACTAATGCTGGGGCTTTTACTTCAACCTTTGATAGTAAACTTTGGGGCGCTGAAGGTAATTTAAAACACAACTTTATTAATGGCACCTCATTGATCGTTGATGGCTTGTTCGGATTTAGATATCTTGGCCTTAAAGAAAGCCTTGATATTACTGGTAGTAGTTTTAACCCCCTGCCAGGTCAGGTTATCTCTGCTTCAACCGATAACTTCAAAACCAATAGCGATTTTTATGGTGGCCAAATTGGTGCCAAAATTCATCTTCATAAAGATCGCTGGTTTGTCAATGTTATCCCTAAGCTTGCGATTGGTAGCACACAACAATCGGTGAATATCACAGGCATTACAACCTTCACCAATGGTTCTACTTCATCTACCGCGCCTACGGGTTTCCTTGCTGCTGACACCAACATTGGACAATTCTCAAAAGAAAAGTTTTCTTTTGTTCCTGAACTTGGGGTTAATCTTGGATATACATTCCGAGATTGGATCCGGGCCTACGCTGGATACAATGTGATTTATTGGTCTAGTGTTTCTCGGCCTGGTTCTACCATCGATCTCAATGTTGGAAACGGCCAACCTTCCTTCAGTTTCAACAGTACAGATCTTTGGCTACAAGGCATCACCCTTGGGCTAGAGCTTTCTTTTTAAGTAGACCCCCGCGCCCAAAAAGAACCCCCAACTCCCTTGGGGGTTTCTTTTTATGGTTTAACTAAACTTTTGCAAATTCAGGCCAATCCCAGTTTTTGTATGACCCACTCGCTGGACCTAGAAAACTCTGTCGCTTGGACCAAGCCAATGTATCTTTGAGTGTTTCCCGAAGGATCGCCCGACAAAGCTTCGCCGATGGTAGTCAGTTTTTAGAGTACTAAACAGGTCGCGGCGAAGATGCGCTTGTTGCACTACTGAAATCGGGCAAAGTGGGCCTACATCGATTTGATGTCCTTGCCGAGTTGGAACCCTTCCACATCTGCCCCCTTAGGTCTTGCCGCCTAACGACCAAAGCTCACCAGCCCGGCCCACTCAGCGACAATGCCTTACGAAAAGCTTACCTGCCCCCGCCGTTTGCTGCAGCGCCTGGTTCGGCGTCCGAGTTGGAGACGGAATGGCGAGAGACCGTCACCGGACCTCGATCTCAACCGGGGCAACGAAGTTGATCATATATGTCCGCCGGTCTGGATCATGCTTCGCTGGCTGTGTTCGGCCTGTTTTGTCTGTGGCCCGTGCCATCAGTGTGTATCGGCCGGCAGACTTGGGCACTTCCCAAGCGAATTCCCAAAGCCGCCACGCGAATGAAACCGATTCGCCGAGTAGTTTCGCGCCGGCCCACGTTTTCCCCCTGTCGGTGCTGACCTCGACTTTCGCCACCTCCGACTCGCCGCCCCAGGCCGCCCCGAACACCCGGTAGGCTTTGCCAGCCGGAATCGCCTCCATGTATCCCGGCTGGGCGATCTGCGCTTTTACCTGAATCTCCGTCACAGCCGTGAGTGTGGGCCGCCCACGTTCCCGCCGCCAGTAAGCGTATTCCAAAGACTGCCAGTACCCCTCGAATGGGGTTGCCGTCACGGTCACTTTGTTGAGCCACTTCACCGAACACATCCCGTACCATCCACCGACCACCGCGCGCACCGGGAACCCGTGCTCGCGGGTTAAGTCCTTGCCGTTCATCTTGTACGCAAGGAAGACTTCCGGCCGCATCGCTTTAGTCAGTGGCAGGCTTCGTTCGTAGGCGATCACTCCCGGCGCCTTCGGCTCCTCATTGACCACGCCCGAATCCGGCCCTTGCAAAATGACCTCGACCGCTCCCTTCTTAATTCCAGCCATGTCCAGTACCGAAGACAGTGGTACGCCGGTCCACTCGGCGGTGCCGACCGCTCCGGATTCCCAGAGCAGCCCCTTCACTTTGGGCGCGAGGTGGGCCCGTCCGTTGCCCGCGCACTCGATCAGCATCGGGGCTGTTTTGGCAGGGAGTTTGAGCAGATCCTCATATGTCAGGGTCAGTTCCCGCTCGACCTCGCCGTCAATCGTCAGTTTCCAGTCCTTCGCAGCGATTGCGGGCATCGGGAAGTGAGTACGGACGAAGAAATCGTCGGTTGGGGTGACGGGGCCGTCCAAGTTTGCGATCGGGTACTCAAGGTTGACCGGCTCCTTCTCACGAATAATCAAGCCGCGCGATCCCGAGGTGCCCTGCCCGGTCCGCACGGATAACTCGTCCGCTCGGGCATTCGCTGCGAGAACAGAGTACGCAATCGGCAGAGTGGCGATGGTCGCCCCTAAGAATGCCCGACGGTCGGATTTATCGGCGACTCCGGAAACATCGTGTGCCCGCATAGATACTTCCCTCATGTGGTGGTCCGAATATTCCGCCGTCTAACTAGTTATTAGGCAGAATACAATTCCACCTAATTTCCCTTTTCAATTCTACCTAACGACAGTAGCATTGTCATTGGGCACATTTGTTTTATCACCATACTCTCCGCCCGCGTTTTGGGTGTCAAATGAATTCCCCGACAAAACCGCGGAACCCACCGAAGTTGCTCGCCCGAGCCGCCGCCCGAAACCGGCTTGAACCTCCGCATCTCCTCGGGCTGATCGAACCACGCATCGACTTGGGCGAAAACTACGCAGAGGGTGTCGCGGATGGTGCGGATCGTTCGCTCTTGGGACATCGCATCGCCTCCCCGCCGAACGACACAGCACACCTGCCCGGCCCACTCAGCGACAATGCCTTACGAAAAGCCTACCTGCCCCCGTCGTTTGCTGCAGCGCATACTTAGGCGTCTTCGTCTGGCGACTTGTTGCCGACAATCTCCTCCCACTCCCCCGCGGTATTCATCATCACCTCGCAGTCGCAGCCGGCCCCGTTACTCGCCGAGCCACTCGATCATCGGCGACATTGGTTTCGCTGAGGTCAAGCTCTTCGAGGCCCTTCAGTGTTTTCAGACAGAGCAAGCCATCTTCCGGGATCGTTTGGTCAAACTTTAGGTGTTTTAGTTTCTGCAATTGGCCGAATCGCTCAAAGGCTTTGCCGGTAAGTTTCATGCTGCCCAGTGTTAGTTCTTTGAGAGTCTTG
>Ga0209702_10000921_pt1 | contig 59977 bp, 62 predicted proteins | sample FRY01_FD_187210 | JGI IMG/M metagenome (GOLD analysis project Ga0209702, IMG submission 187210) | Freshwater microbial communities from Lake Fryxell liftoff mats and glacier meltwater in Antarctica - FRY-01 (SPAdes) (version 2) | ecosystem: Environmental > Aquatic > Freshwater > Ice > Glacier...
CGGCTCTATTAGCCCATCAGGCCAAGCACGCCATCAGCTCCAGCCTTGAACTGCACGCACAGGCCGCATAGGCTCAGCAACTGAGAGCGCCTGCTGAGCGATTTTCAACAAAAAGCGGGACATCCCCACCGGTCCGGCGAAAATGCTTAAGAGAAGGGCCGCGAGCACTGCAATGGACAGTGGTCGCCGGAGGCGCGGATACCAGGACGGCATCTCGCCGGCGCGCGTTGCACGAATGTCGACGTAGAGAATGGCCGCAAAACCTGCCGCCAGGACCAGCAACCCGACCCTGAGTGGCAAGAGCAACCCGGCCCAGGCGACGAGGGATGGCGCCACGCTCACCACCAGACGTCGCGGCAACGCTCCGTTGCCGGGATCGCTGGCGATCGCCGCGCCCCAGTGAATGCCGCCGAGGAACGACAGGATCACCGCGCCATAGGCCAAGAGAGCGGCCATCGCCCGGCCGCCATACTGTTCGCCGAGGAAGGCAGCCGCGAGGGCGAAACCGCCGAAAGGCAGAAACCCGAGCACGCCAAGCCAGATCGCGGCTTCCGGAACCGCGATAGAGTTTCCGGCACTCATAGTCGACTTTTTCACAGCATCGTTACGGCGCGACGACAGCATCGGATGAGGTGCGCTTCCGGTTTTCTGTGGATGCGACCAAACGTCCAGCCCGGGAGAGGCTGGCGGTTCACTTACATTGAACCGTGCGCTGGCGGGCCTCTGCTTGGTGGTCTCGCGCGCACCGCAGGTTTGAGAGCTGTAGCGATCTCAAGCCCGAGCACATGGCGCAGCCCTTCGCCGCCAATGCCATCGGCCCGGGGCCGCTGATGAAGCTTCTCCGCCGCCGCTGCCGCGGCCTGGAATGTCTGTGTTCGCCACGCTGTCGGATAGGGTGGGCGGCATCGGCGATTAACGGTTGGGTGGCTGGTATAGCTACCAGGCATCCAAGGCCGCCCTCAACAGACTTCACTGGAGTCTGCGGACAGATTGCTGGAGGTCATCGGCCGACTCACGTCGGTGAGGCGCGGCAGCTTCTTACAACGCGGCTTCATCCGCCGACAGCCGGGCGCTCGAAGAATCGACATCCTCGTCCTGCCCGACGAATTGCTCATTCTCGATTGGCTCCAGCTCCCATCGTCACAACCTCTGTGACGAACTCGCAGTCGCCCTTGACGCTCTGCCGACGGACAACCACTTTGGCCGAGCCCAACGTGAACGGGCGGGAGATTTGCCATGCAACAGCAGGAACGCGATCTGATATCGGGTCTGTTCGACCGACTGAAGCCGTTCGAATCCCAGCTGCGCGACGGCGAGGCCGACTCGTTCATCAAGGGATTGGCGGCGCAGCAGCCGGCCGCGGCGTACCTGCTGGTGCAGACGGTGCTTGTCCAGGAGCAGGCGCTGAAGGCTGCCCAGGAGCGCATTGCCGAACTCGAAGCGAAGGCGGGCGCCGCCGCCCCGCCGGCCGCGCCGGGCTTCCTGGGCAGCGCGCCGAAGATCGGACCCTGGGGCGTGCCCGCAGGGGCCGCCGCACCGCGCACGTCGGTGCCCACCACGGTTCCGTCCAATCGCTCGCCGCTGCAGGCCGCCGTCGGGCCGCAACAGCAGGCAGCGGGTGGCGGCAGTTTCCTGCGAACCGCCATGATGACGGCCGCCGGCGTCGCAGGTGGCGCCCTGCTGTTTGAAGGCATTCGCGGCCTGATGGGCAGCAACCCGTTCGGCCAGCAGCAGGCCGCGGCGGGTGGCGCCACGCCGCCCGAGCTGATGCCGCCCGATTCGGCGGCGCAGCAGCAGCAGCAGGCCTTTGCCGACGAGCAGGCAGGGGCCAGCGACTACGATACCGCTTCGCTCGACGACGGCAGCGGCGGTCTGGGGGACGACGACAGCTTGGCTTGAGCCTGCTGGCGGCTATTTCTTTTCAATGACGGGGGACCGAGGAACATGATCGAGCTTCACACGTGGGGCACGCCGAACGGCCGCAAGATTTCCATCATGCTGGAGGAGTGCGAGCTGCCCTACAGCGTGCACAAGATCGACATTTCCAAGGGCGAGCAGCACAAGCCCGAATTCCTGCGCATCAGCCCGAACAACCGCATTCCCGCCATCCTCGATCCCGATGGTCCGGGCGGCAAGCCGTACAGCTTGTTCGAATCCGGAGCGATCCTGATTTATCTGGCGGACAAGACGAAGAAGTTCCTGCCGGCCGACGGCGCCAGGCGCTACGATTCTATGCAGTGGCTGATGTGGCAGATGGGTGGCTTCGGCCCGATGCTCGGCCAGGCGCACCACTTCCTGCGCGCCGCGCCGTCGAAGATCGAATACGGCATCAAGCGCTATGTCGACGAAGCCAAGCGGCTCTATGGCGTGCTCGACAAGCAGCTTGCGGGCAACGCCTTCGTGGCGGGCGAGGATTACACGATCGCCGACATGTCGATCTTCCCGTGGGCGGCCCGTCACGAGTGGCACACCGTGAACCTCGCCGACTTCCCCAACGTGAAGCGCTGGTACGACATCGTGAACGTCCGTCCCGCCGTCACCAAGGGCATGGCCGTCCCGTATCTCAACTAGAATGTCCTATCGTACCTCTGTTCGAGTTCTGGGGGCGGCGTTGCTTTCCCTGGCGCTTTTCGCGTGCGCGCATCCGGTGCCGTCACAGACGACGCCTTCCGTCTGTACAGCTCCCCTCAAGCCGGCCGTCGAAGTAGACCTCTACTTTGGCCGCGACAAGCCTTCGGCCGGCCAGGTCAGTGACGTGGAATGGGCCTCATTCCTGTCGGAGACCGTAACGCCGCAGTTTCCCGACGGCCTCACCGTGCTCGACGCGCGCGGCCAGCATCGCGGTCCGGCCGGTATCATCGGCAGCGAGCGCACGAAACTCCTGATCGTGGTGGTGTTCGATCCGCCGGCACATCAGCGGAAGGTTGCCGCGGTCGTCGATGCCTACAAGCAGCGTTTCGGTCAGCACGAAGTCTTCCAGGTCGAACGGCCGGTCTGCGCCGGGCCGTAGCACGCGGTTCACGAGCACGGCGAACCGCGTTAGATTTCGAACGGAAAATCCATCTCCAGGAGAGCCAGCCCATGAGCAAAGACGTGAAGGCGCGCAAGACGGCCGCGCTCGCCACCCCGACGGATCTCGGTGCAAATGCGACCCGGGACCTGACCGGCGGGCTCAACATCCTGCTGGCCGACGTGGCGGCGCTCTACTGGAAGACCAAGAACTTCCACTGGCACATGTCGGGCCCGAACTTCCGCGACTACCACCTGCTGCTGGACGAGCAGGCGACCGACATCGACGGCATGACCGACGTGATCGCCGAGCGCGTGCGCAAGCTGGGCGGCACGACGCTTCGTTCGATCGGCCATATCTCCCGCCTGCAGCGCGTCCTCGATAACGATGCCGACTACGTGACGCCGCTCGACATGCTCGCGGAGCTGCGTGAGGACAACAAGGAACTCTGCGTCCACATGCGGACGCTCCACGCGCTTTGCGATGAGCACAACGACATCGCGACGGCCAGCCTGATCGAGAACTGGATCGACGAGACCGAGAAGCGCGTCTGGTTCCTGTTCGAGCTGACGCGCCGCACTGAGGGTTAATCAGAGTCTTCCCCTTTGCGGAGCCCGCAAAGGGGAAGTGCCCTCGTCTTACGAGGGCGATGGGGTCATGACCCCTCCGGCCCTACGGGGCGCCTCCCCATTCGAAGGGGGAGGAATATGATTTTGCCTACTGACGCTCGGCCCACCCGATCATCCTGGCGATGAAGGCATCGCAGGCGTCCATCTGCGACCGGGCGACGAATTCGTTGGGCTGGTGGGCCTGCGAGATGTCGCCGGGCCCGCAGATGACGGTCGGGATGCCGTGGCTGCGAAAGATGCCGGCCTCGGTCCCGTAGGGCACGGCATAGGTCCGGTTGCCGCCGGTCCATTGCAGGGCGAGCTTGGCGGCCTCCTCGTTCTCCTGCGGCATCAGGCCGGGCACGAAGGAGCGGCGCTTCAATTTGATGTCGGCGTCGGGATGCTTGGCTTTCATCTTCGGCAGCAGCAGTTCGGCGACATAGGCTTCGGCGCGGCGCTGCACTTCCCAGGGATCGTCGCCGGGCAGGGTGCGGTAACCCCAGTTGAGGGTGCATTCGCGGGCGAGGATGTTGCCCGCCGTTCCGCCGGTCACGATGCCGACGTTGATCGTGGTATGGCCGGGCACGGTGTCGATGTCGGTACGGGTGCGGCCGGCCAGCTCGACCTGCAGCTCGTTCAGCCAGTGGATGAAGTCGCCGGCGAAATGGATGGCGCTGACGCCGAGATGCGTCATGGAGGAGTGGGCCTCGACGCCGGTGAAGGTGGCGATGATGCCGCCGCCGGCGTTCTGTGCATTGACGACACCCATCATGGTGGGCTCGCCCACGATCACCGCCTGCGGGCGCGGCACGTTGCCGACCAGCTTCTCGACCAGCGAATGCGCGCCCAGGCAGCCGACCTCCTCGTCGTAGCTGAAGGCGAAATGCATCGGCACCTTGAGCCTGGCCTTCTTGAGCGCCGGCACGTGGGCCAGGCAGGCGGCGATGAAGCCCTTCATGTCGCAGGTGCCGCGGCCATAGAGATTGCCGTCGGGCTTCTCGGTCAAGGTCCACGGATCGGTGTCCCAGGGCTGTCCATCGACGGGAACGACGTCGGTGTGTCCCGACAGCACGATCCCGCCCTCGGTGTCGGGGCCGACCGAGGCGAACAGGTTGGCCTTGGTCCCGTCCTCGTTGGGGACCAGCGTGCTCCGGATGCCGAACCCGTCGAGATAGCCCTGGATGTACTTGATCAGTTCGAGGTTGGAGTTGCGCGAGGTGGTGTCGAACGCCACCAGGCGCTGCAGCATGTCGAGGGAGCCGGAGGAGGTGCTGGAGGTCATGACGGCACCGTCGCACGCTTCAGGCCGGGACGCCAAGAGGCTGTAAAACCTCGCGAAATTGCGGGCTCGATTGACACTCCGGAGCCCGACCGCTAGAACCGCCCGGCATCCGTCGTGGTTATGGTCGCCGGAGTCTTAACGGGTCTGCGGAGGGGTGGCCGAGTGGCCGAAGGCGGCGGTTTGCTAAACCGTTAATGGGGGTAAACCCCATTCGTGGGTTCGAATCCCATCCCCTCCGCCATTACCTGCCCGAGCGACCGGTCTCCGGGACTCGTCGGGGACGCTGAAACGTCTGCTATCTGCGGGTAGTCGCAGCCAAATCGCCCGACCTCGCACGCCCTCAAAGCGGCGGTTTCGCATCTCTCCAGTCGTGTCGTGGCATTGACCTCGTTGCAATGAACGGCAGACTGCGCTGACGATCCGGGGAATCCCGGATAAAGGAGAGACGGAATCACAAGGAAGTGGAGCCTTCTATGCCCAGTGGCGCGACTCTACCGGTACTCGACCACGAGCTGGCCGATGACGAGCTTCAATGGATGAAGTCCGTTTATGCCGATTTCAGCAAGGCCCGCGCCGCGGCCGGTCCCGAATTCAATCCCAAGGACGCCTTGCGCGCCATCCTGGCCCGCACGGAATATCACTTGGCCGCCGCGCCGGATCTGAGCGGACCCGGCCCGTGGCGCCTGGGCCAGAACCGGCACGGCCGTGGTGTCGCGGCGGTGTTTCTGCCGAAAGTCGAGCTGCATACACACATCGCCAGCCGCACCGATCAGTTTCCGATGTATGTCGTGGGCGAGGCGGACGGCTTTTCCATCGACGAGAATGGCAAGCCGGTGGTGACGCCGGTGATTGACGGCGGCCATTTCCACAACGCGCCGGGCGCGCCGCATGCCTTCCTGCCGAAAGTAGGCGTGCCCAAACCGGACAACTGGGAAATCGCCTTCATCGCGATCACGCCGCGCAACCTGAAGGAAGACACGCACCGCGTCTCAGACGAGGTGCGCGCGCTGTACAGGCAGGTTGTCGGTCAGGACGCCCCGTTGGGCGTTTGACGCCGCACGACATGCCGGGGTTTCAGGTCGCCATGATTGGGGTTGGATTCCTCGCCATTGTTTCGTATCGCTGGAGCCGCACGCGATCTTTCCGAGGACAAGCCACATGCCGGTAACCCGCCGCGTAATCATCGCGACCGCAGCTCTCGCCGCTGCCTATCCGGCTGGCGCGCAAACTCAAGGAAAAGCAATGACGACCGAAAGCGGCCTGAAGATCATCGACACCGCCGTCGGCACCGGCGCGAGCCCCAAGACCGGCCAGACCTGTGTCATGCACTACACGGGATGGCTGTTCGAAGGCGACGTGAAAGGCAAAAAGTTCGATTCTTCCGTCGATCGCGGCTCGCCTTTCGAGTTTCCCATCGGCATGCAGCGTGTCATTGGCGGCTGGGACGAGGGTGTCGCAACCATGAAGGTCGGCGGCAAGCGAACGCTGATCATTCCGCCGCACCTTGGCTATGGAGCGCGCGGCGCCGGCGGTGTCATTCCGCCCAACGCCACGCTGATGTTCGACGTCGAGCTGCTGGCGATCAAGTAAGCATCTTCGTCCGGTCGAGCGGGCTTACCTGGCTCAAAGCACCGTCATGCCGCCGTCCACGAACAGCAGGGCGCCGGTAACGTAGGAGGCGTCGTCGGAGGCCAGGAACAGGATCGCGGCGGCGACCTCCTCGGGCCTGCCCGGGCGCTTCAGCATGGTGTCCTGCGCCGCCCGGGCGTTGTACTGATCGACGGTCTCGCCAGCGGCTTCGAGACGGCGCTGGTGGAACGGCGTGAAGATCGGGCCGGGGCCGACGGCGTTCACCCGAATGCCCTCCGCCGAATGGTCGGCGGCCAGCGCCCGCGTCAGACCCGCGATCGCGGCCTTGGTGGTGTCGTACTGCAGGTTGCCGCCGCCGGCGATGACGGAACGTACGGAGGCCACGTTGACGATGGCGCCGCCCTTGTTGAGGCGCATGAGCGGAACCGCCGCCTTGGCACAGAAGGCGTAGCTCAGAAGGTTGACGTTGAGGATCTCGTTCCAGCTGGCAGCGCTTGCCTCGTCGATCTTCTCGTATTTGCGGATGCCCGCATTGTTGACGAGGATGTCGATGCGCCCGAATTTTTGCGCGGCGCCCTTGACGAACGCGAGGCAAGCAGCCTCGGTGCCGACATCGGCCAGGGTGAAGCTGACCTTGGCTCCGGAGGCTTCGAGCTCAGCCGCCACACGCTGACCGCGCTCGCCGTCGCGATCGCAGAATGCCACGCTCGCGCCCTCGGCGACGAAACGCCGGACCGTTGCCTCGCCAATCCCCGATGCTCCGCCCGTCACTGCTGCGACTTTGCCGTCGAGCCTTCCCATGTTGGCCACCTTTCATTGCATTGCGAAATGCGCATCCACGATACGTCGTATTGATCTGGCGGACACCGCCTCTTTGACCCCGCATGGCCGGACCCGTCGACGGGCCGTATCGGCGGTCAGCCGACAACGGATGAAGCATTGCCGCTGACGATGGCCTCCAGGGCGGCGAGCCCGTCCGTGAGGGCGGCGGGGCCGGGCTGCAGGATCAGCGGCGATTTGATCTCGTGGAGCTGGCCGTTGCGCACGGCAGGGAGCGTCTCGAAACCCGGTCGAGCGACGACTTTCTCGCTCTTGAACTTCTTGCCGCACCACGAGCCGATGATGATGTCGGGCGTCCGCCGGATCACCTCGTCTCGGGTGACGATCCGCTCCCTGGCCGACTTGTACGTGGCGAGTTCGGGGAAGATGTCCGCGCCGCCCGCGGCCTCGATCAGCTCCGACACCCAGGCTATTCCAGAAATCATGGGCTCGTCCCATTCCTCGAAATACACTTTGGGGCGATTGCCGGACGTCTTCGTGCGCCGTCGCGTGTCTTCGACATTGGCGGCAAGCCGGTCGGCCAGGGCTGCCGCGCGGTCCGGCGCGCCGACCAGCGCTCCGAGGGTGCGGATCATGTCGAGGATTTCCGCAACGGTCCGTTGATTGAAGGCATGGACGGCGACGCCCGCCCGAATGAGCGCCGCCACGATGTCGGCCTGGAGGTCGGAAAAGGTGAGGACCAGATCGGGCCGCAAGGCGAGGATCTTCGGGATGTCGGCCGAGATGAAGGCCGAGACGCGCGGCTTCTCCTTGCGCGCCTGCGGCGGCCGGACCGTGTAGCCGGAGATCCCGACGATGCGGTGCTGCTCGCCCAACAGGTAGAGCGTCTCGGTGGTTTCCTCGGTCAGGCAGACGATGCGCTCGGGGGGATACATGATGCCTCGACCATAGCAGCCCGGGCAGGGGCACGAAGAGCAGGTTCCGCGGCGGTCGGTGGAAGCCGGTTGATCTGCAAGGCAAAACCACTGCGGCATTGACCGGAAACCACAGGTCTGTAGGGATTGGGCGCATCAACAAGCCTGTTCGACAGAACCGAGGAAACCTCAATGACCCAGAAGGCAGCGGCAGCGACCAAGAAGGCAGTTCATCCCGATCTCGACGCCGAACTTAACAACCTTGCGATGTCGAAGGAGGCGCAGCCCCTGTTCGACGCGGTGAAGGCGCATATCGCGGAGAACGTCGCGCCGATCATCGAGGAATTCCATCGCCTGGGCGAGGGCCGCAAGGATCGCTGGAGCTGGGCGCCCGGTCAGCTCGAACTTCTCGAGGGCGCCAAGAACAAGGCCAAGGCGTCGGGCCTGTGGAATTTCTTCCTGCCCCATTCCGAGATCGGCCGCGGGCTCACCAACCTCGACTACGCCTACATCGCCGCCGAGCTGGGCAAGTATCCGCTGGCGTCCGAGTCTTTGAACTGTTCCGCGCCGGACACCGGCAACATGGAAGTGCTCGAGAAAGTTGGCACGCCCGAGCAGAAGGAGAAGTGGCTGAAGCCGCTGCTGAACGGCGAAATCCGTTCAGCCTATGCGATGACGGAGCCGGGTGTGGCCTCCTCGGATGCCAAGAACATCGCCACGCGCGCCGAGCTGGTCGGCAACGAGTGGGTGATCAACGGCGAGAAATATTACATCTCGGGCGCCGGCGATCCGCGCTGCAAGATCATGATCGTCATGGTCAAGACCAGCCCGGATGCCTCGCCGCAGTTCCAGCAGTCGCAGATCCTCGTGCCGATGGGCACGCCCGGCCTCGAGATCGTGGGGCCGATGACCGTGTTCGGCCACGACCACGCGCCGCGCGGCCACATGCACCTGAAGTTCAACAATTGCCGGGTGCCGGCCGAGAACATCCTGCTGGGCGAGGGCCGCGGCTTCGAGATCAGCCAGGTCCGCCTCGGCCCCGGTCGCATCCATCACTGCATGCGGTCGATCGGCTCGGCCGAGAAGGCCATCGAGCTGATGGTCAAGCGCGGCTCCACCCGCACCGCCTTCGGCAAACCGATCATCCAGCTCGGCAAGAACCTCGAACTGGTCAGCCGGGCGCGCATCGAGATCGAGGCAATGCGTCTCATGGTGCTGAAGGCCGCCAAGGCGATGGACGTTCTGGGCAACCGGGATGCGCGCATCTGGGTCAGCATGGTCAAGGCGATGGTGCCGGAGAAGGTCTGCACCATCATCGACCAGGCCATGCAGATTCACGGCGCCACCGGCCTCTCCCAGTGGTCGCCGCTCAGCGAGATGTACGTCAACCAGCGGCACCTCCGGTTCGCCGACGGCCCCGACGAAGTGCACCACATGGTGGTGGGCCGCGCCGAGATGAGCCGGCACTAGGATACTGGATCGGGACCCGGCCTTGACAGGCCGGGTCCGACGTCATTTTGTTGCGTGCTGATGTTGAGACTGAAAGAACGGATGAAGGTGACCAGGATTTCCCTCAAAGCGGCCCTCGTGCTGCTCCCGTTGCTGTTGGGCGGTTGCGAGGCGGCGACTTCGCTGCGCGGGGCCGGTCTGTCCGATCCGAACCTCAGCAAGAGTATCGACGCGGCTTTCGAGGCGCGCGACAACTGCCTGGCCGCGAACGTCCATTTGTCCGATGCCTACGGTGGCAGCGCCCAATCGCTCGCCGCCACAGCGGCGGCGTCCTGCCAGACCCAGACCGACCTCCTCAATGCGCTCAGCAACCCCTACGGCGACCCGAGGATCACCGAGGCGATCCAGAAGGATTCCAGCTTCCGGGCGATGGGCTATGTGCTGAAGGCGCGCGGTCAGGGCTGACGAGCGGCTAAGCCCGTCGCCACATAGGCGGGCGCTTTTTCACCGGATCGAGCAGGGACCAGTCGCCCTGTTCGACGACATGGCCCTTGGGAAAGGGCGAGCGCGGCTCCTGGCCCAGCGCGCGCATGACGCGATCGTCCCGGTAGTAGCAGAGCAACACCACGCGATTGAGCGAGAAGAGCGGTGCGCCGCCTTCCTGCTTGAAGCGCATGGCGACCTCGGTGCGGCGTTCCGGCACGAGGTCGGCGAACGCGCTGCCTGCCAACCCGGCCAGGTGCTTCAACGCGATCCGCGCGTCGGCCGTGTCGCGCTCCAGGCTCTGCAGGATATCGGCGAAGATCAATTCGTCGTTGGCGCCGGGCACGCCATGGGCGCTGCTGGCGGGGATCATGATGCCGGCCAGAAGACGCAGGTCGCGCGCTTCGGCTTCCGTCAGGGTTCCATAAGTCATGTCGATCGGCCTCAGTCGAAGAGCGTGGCGTTGGCGAGGCGCTGCTTGATGCTGTCGGCGATGTAGAGCGCCAGCGCCTGGATGGTCGAGGTCGGGTTCACGCCGCCGGAAGTGACCCAGATGCTGCCGTCGACGACGAACAGGTTCTTCACGTCGTGGCTGCGCCCCCATTCGTTGACCACCGATCGCTCGGGATCGGTGCCCATGCGCGCCGTGCCCATGAGATGCCAGCCGGCATTGAGCATTGGCGCCTCGCCCCCGATATTCTTCGCGCCGGCCGCCTCGAGTATGTCTTTCGAGCGCGCAACGCCGTGGGAGATCATCTTCTTCGTGTTGTCGCTCAACGTATAGTCGATCCTGGGCGCGGGGATGCCGTTGCTGTCCTTCAGCACCGGATCGAGTGTCACCCTGTTGTGCTCTTCGGGCAGGTCCTCGCAGATCGCCGAGAGGCCGAGCTTGCGGTTGAAGAGGGTGCGATAGACGTCGTGATGCGCCTCGCCCCATGGCAGGAAGCCGCGCGCGGTGTTGGCGATCGCGTCGACGATCGTGCCGGCGCCGCGATGGAGCTGCAGCGTGTAGCCGCGCACGAAGCCGCGGGCCCTGTCGGTTTCGTAGAATTCCTGGCTCCACAGCGACAGCTGCGCGCCGATGTTTCCGTCGATCGGCTCGTCGACATAGCCGTAGGTGTGGGCGAACGGGTGGAACATCAGGTTCCGGCCCACCAGGCCGCTCGAATTGGCGATGCCGTTGGGGAAGCGGCCCGACACCGAGTTCAGAAGCAGGCGCGGCGTGCCGATGCCGTTGCAGGCCACGATGACCATCTCGGCCGGCTGGAAATGCTCCTGGCCGTCGGCGTCGTAGTAGATCGCGCCGCTCGCGAGACCGTCCGGCCCGACCGTGACCTCGCGCACCCGGGCGCGGGTACGCAGCTCGACGCCGGCGCGGAGTGCGTGCGGCCAGTAGGTGACGTCCGTGCTGGCCTTGGCGCCTTGGGCGCAACCCGGCGTGCAGTGGCCCAGATTGATGCAGGGCGCGCGGCCGTCATATTCGGTCGTGGCGATCGCGGAGTCCGAGGGCCACCAATGCCAGCCCAGCCTGTTCATCGCCTCGCCGAAGCACTTGCCGGTCTTGCCGAGCGGGAGCGGCGGCATCGGCAGCACGTGGTGCGGGTAGGCCGGGTCGCCCTCGAGGCCTGCGACGCCCGTCATGCGGTCGTTCTCGGCAAAGAACGGCTCCAGCGTGGCATAGTCGACGGGCCAGTCGGCGGCCACGCCGTCCAGCGTCTTCACCCTGAAGTCCGACGGATGCAGGCGCGGATAGTGCGCCGTGTACATGATGGTGCTGCCGCCGACGCCGTTGAAGTTCACGACCTGGATCGGTGAGGTGCCGTTGTTGATCGGGTAGTCGGTCTCGCGCGCCCTCCGGTTCGGATTGATGGCGAAGTCGCCGAACAGGCGCGCCTCCCAGTTCCGGCCGTTGGTCGGGTAGTCCGTCGGCTTCACCCAGTCGCCCTGTTCGAGGCAGAGGATACGCATCTTCGTATCGGCCAGGCTCCAGGCCACGGCCGCTCCCGAGGCTCCGGAACCGATGATCAGGACGTCGACCTTGCCGTGCATGGGCGTTCTTCCGTTAGCGGGCGAGATGCTGGCTGATGGCGTGGGCGGCAAGGGCATGACCCTGGGCATTCCAGTGGCCGTCGTTGGCGAAGTGGTAGGTGAGCGGGCTTCCTTGTGCCTCCAGGACCGGCTGCAGGTCCAGCACGTCGATGCCGCGTCGCAGGAGGGCGACCATGAAGGCCGTATGGACGCGCTCTTCGACGGCGCGGCTGTTGCCGACCCAGAGGGCGCGTGAGGGGATGAGGACGACGAGCACGCGATAGCGCTCCGCGATCTCCTGCAGCCTGTTGGCCGACGCTTCAATGACCGCCGGATCGTATTCGTTCTTCGCGATGCCCTCGAGATTGGGCACGATCAGGCCGGCCTTCACCGCGATCTCCCGCAGCCACGGCGTCTGCTGAACGGCCGTCACGGCCAGGAGGAAGAGGGCCGAATGGCCCGCAAGCCATTCCTTGAACGCCGGCGACGCACCGCCCGGAGGCGGCTTGCCTTCCCGGGTGCCGCCGTACCCGTGGAGGTCGTTCTCCATGCAAACGGCGATGACGACGCGACCGGCCCTCGACCCAAGCGATTTTGCGTAGGCGAGCAGGGCGGCGTAACCGTCGATGTCCGTGGGAGTCGAGAGGTTGAAGGTCCGTCGACCGCTGAGGATCTGGAGCTGATCGGAGAAGCGGTCCTGGGCTTCCACGCCCCAGCCCCAGGCGAAGGAATCGCCCACGACGAGAATGTCGTCGGAGCCGGCCGTGGCCACATCGTTGGCGTCGCGCAGTCCATGTGAATTGATCCGGACGGACACGTCATAATCGCCGGTATTCTTGATCTGGCGGGCATCGGCACCCGGCTGGCCGAGAACCAGCGACCCGGCCTGAAAGGTGAACTCGAACCGGCCGGACGGATCGAAAGCGGGAAGGAACAGACGGCTCAGGCCCTCGGTCAGGCCAAGTCCGACGACGAGGCCGGCCAGCACCGAAAGGACGGCCAGGACGCCGCGGCGTCTGTGGCCGGTTTCGGATCGTGGCATCTGGGGGCTGGTTTCGACGCTCATGTTCAAGCAAGACTGACGTTACATTATCAGCGAGGAAAGACCGTTCCCATGCCGGATACCACCCTTGCACGGCCCGCAGCCACCAAGACCGAGCATTTCGATGTCGTCATCGTCGGAGCCGGCATTTCCGGCATCGGTGGCGCCTACCACCTGACCCAGCAGTCGCTTGACAGGAGCTTCGTCGTGCTGGAGTCCCAGGAGGATTTCGGGGGCACCTGGCTCACCCACAAATATCCCGGCATCCGGTCGGACAGCGACCTCCATACGTTCGGCTATCGCTTCAAGCCGTGGACGGGCAAGCCAATCGCCACGGCCCAGGAGATCCGCACCTACATGAACGAGGTCATCGAGGACAACGACCTCGGCCGCCGCATCCGCTACCGGCACCGCATCGAGTCCGCCTCCTGGTCGAGCCAGGACAATCTCTGGACGATCGAGGGCGTCCGAACCGATACCGGCGAGGCAGTCCGTTTCACCGCCAACTTCCTCTGGATGTGCCAGGGCTATTACCGCCATTCCGTCGGCTATACGCCGGAATGGAAGGGCGTCGAGAGCTTCAAGGGCCAGCTGATCCACCCGCAGACATGGCCGCAGGACCTCGACTACACGGGCAAGAAGATCGTCGTGATCGGCTCCGGAGCGACGGCGGCAACTGTCATCCCGGCCATGGCCGACAAGGCCGGTCACGTCACGATGCTGCAGCGGACACCGACCTACTTCATCCCCGGCCGTAACGCCATCGAGCTCGCCGAAACGCTGCGCCAGCTCGAGGTCGACGAGGAGTGGATCCACGAGATCGTGCGCCGCAAGATCCTGCACGATCAGTCGGTGTTCACCCGGCGCTCCTTCGAGGAATCGGACAAGGTGCGAGGCGAGCTGCTGGCTGGCGTGCGGGCCCATGTCGGACCCGACTTCCCGATGGAGCCGCATTTCACGCCGAGCTACCGGCCGTGGCAGCAGCGCATCGCGTTCGTCCCGGAGGGCGACCTCTTCAAGGCCATTCGCGCCGGCAAGGCTTCCGTCGAGACCGACGAGATCGATCGCTTCGTACCGGAAGGCATCCTTCTCAAGTCGGGCAAGACGCTCGAGGCCGATATCATCGTGACGGCGACCGGCTTTCACCTGTCGGTTATGGGCGACATCGCGTTCGCCGTGGACGGCAAGCCGGTCGACTTCGCCGACACCGTGACCTATCGCGGCATGATGTTCACCGGCGTGCCCAACATGGTCTGGGTGTTCGGCTACTTCCGGGCAAGCTGGACCTTGCGGTCGGATCTCGTGGCCGATTTCGTCTGCCGCCTGCTGGACCATATGACCAGGCATCAGGCCCGCAAGGTCGAGGTCGGCTTGCGGCCCGAGGACAAGGACATGGCGCTGTTGCCCTGGATCGATCCGGAGAATTTCAATCCGGGCTATCTGATGCGCGGCATGCATCTGCTGCCCAAGCGCGGCGACAAGCCGGAGTGGCAGCACACCCAGGATTACTGGGGCGAGAAGAACGTGTTTCCGAAGATCGATCTTGAGGATCGCACGTTCGTCTACGGCTGAGAGTTCGGCCAACGATTTGAGGAAAGCGGAAGGTCCTTCGCTGCGCTCAGGATGACAATCTTGTTGTGATTGGCGCAGTGCGGCGATGCAGGAAACGTCGTCACCCTGAGCGCCGCGAAGGACCCTTGATCACAGGCGCGGGGGAACGAGGAATGGAGCGGGCTAACACGCGCCGGGTCATTGCGGCCGGCGCCATCGGCAACGTGCTGGAATGGTACGATTTCGCGGTCTACGGCTACTTTGCCGCCGCGATCGGGCGGGCGTTCTTCCCGAGCGAAGATCCCGTCGCCCAGGTCCTGGCGGCCTTCGGCATCTTTGCCGTGGGCTTCCTGATGCGACCGATCGGCGGTGCGGTGATCGGCGCAATCGGCGACAGGCTGGGCCGGCGCGCCGCACTCACCTTCTCGGTGGCGGCGATGGCCATCCCGACCTTCCTCGTTGGCGTCCTGCCCGATTACCAGACGCTCGGCATCGCGGCGCCGATCCTGCTCACGCTGCTCCGCATGGTGCAGGGCCTGTCGGTCGGCGGCGAGTACACGACCTCGATCATCTTCATCATCGAGCAGTCGCCGCCCAATCGGCGTGGGCTGGTGGGGGCGCTGGGCTGCTGCGGCGCCGTCGGCGGCATCCTGCTGGGCTCCGCGACCGGCGCGCTGCTGGCGTCGGTGATGTCCGAGCAGGCGCTGGAAAGCTGGGGCTGGCGCGTGCCGTTCCTGCTGGGGCTGCTGGTCGGAATTGCCGGTGTCGTGCTGCGGCGCCATGTTCAGGAGGCGCCACGCAAGACCGCGACATCGCGGTCGCCGCTCGTCGACACGGTGCGCAATCATGGCCCGCTGCTCGGCAGGCTCGCGGCGCTCTCGGTGTTCAACTCGGTCGGCTTCTACCTGATGTTCGTCTACATCGTGAGCTGGCTGCAGTTCGCCGACGACATCGCGCCCGCCACCGCGCTGGCCATCAATTCCGCCAGCATGGTGGTGATGCTGCCGGTCATGGTCCTGATGGGCTGGCTGTCCGACCGCTACGGCCGGCGCCCCGTGATGCTGAGCGCGGCGGCGCTGGGTTTCTTCGGCGCGCTGCCGTTCTTCTGGCTGATGCACCAGGGGCATCCAACCCTGATCCTGCTGGGCCAGCTCGGCTTCGTGCTCGCGGTCGGCGGGTTCATCGGCGGCCAGCCGGCCCTCATGGTCGAGGCGGTGCCGGCCGAGATCCGCTGCACGGCGATTGCCTTGGGCTACAACGTGACGCTGGGCGTGCTGGGCGGCTTCAGTCCGCTGGTCGCCACCTGGCTCGTTCACCGCACGGCGAACGATTTCAGCCCGGCCTTCATGATCATGGCGGCGGCGGCGATCTCGTTCGCGGCCATCCTGAAGTTCGACGAAACCTACAGGATAAAGCTGCAGGCCGCGTAGGGCCGGCCTGTGAAGGGCGAGGCTAACGAAGGACCACTTCGGTTTCTCCGCTAAGTGGGGAGAAGCTTCTCACCGTGGTCGATACGATAAGGTCCGGCCGGGCGAAGGTCGATTGAAGCGGCTCAAGGTCGTTAGGCGTATCCAGCACCTTTGCAAGCTCGTCGAGCAAGGGCAGGTCCTCCGGTGGTAGCGCATCAATCGGTGTGCGGTCGGCCAGGCCCCAATAGTCCCAGGGAAGCATCTCGACCTTGTTGAGTGCGGCAAGGTCCCGCATCAGGCTTCCGCGGATGAACCAAAGCCCCTGGATGTTGATATTCGGAACACCGAATCGGTCGGGGTCGACCTTCCGGTCACGAGCGAGTTTCCAGCCGTCGGCCGCGACGACGAATTGGTCGCGCGTTAGGTCGAGCGCGTTTGCAGTCACGCCGACTTTCGATTTCACGACGGGATCGACATTGGGGTCGACGAGCACCCAACGCCTCTGTGCCTCGCTCCAGTATTCGCAGGCGCAGTGGTCGCCATATGTCTCTGGCGACTTCGAAAAGTACGTGGCGAAGCCGAAGCGCAATCGCGCCGGTATGCCTGCGTGTCGAAGCATCGAGCAGAGAAGGAGGGCGTAGTCACGGCAACTGCCGACGAAGCGGGCGCCCGGTTCGCGCGGCGCGTTGAGTGGGCGTTGATCCTTGTCGATCAGCCGTCGATAGATATCGGAAGCATAGCGGGTGTCGACCTCGTCGAGGCGCTCGCGATCTTCGAGCGCCAGCCCATAGTGTCCGATGAAGTCCTTGTCGACGATCAATCCCTGCACGATTGCGGTGAGCGCCCCGATTTCAGAGGGCAGGCCCGCATAGAGACTTGCGAACCTGCCCGGATCGGTCGTTGCGCTTTGTGCGCTGTAGTAGGCAAGTGCGTCTGATTGCATCTTCACTCTACTGCAACTTGATCCCCGCCTCGACGATCAGCTTGCCGAGCAGCTCGCGCTGGCCGGTGATCCAGCTTCTGAACGCAGCCGGCGTGTTGGCGACCAGATCGGCGCCCGTCGGATCGAGCCGTTCCTTGACCTTCGGGTCCTTGATCGCCTCGGCCACGACGGCCTGCATGCGGTCGACCAGGGCCGGCGGCGTGCCGGTGGCGGCGAACAGGCCGTTCCAGTCGTTCAGGTCGAAGCCCGGATAGCCGCTCTCGGCGAGGGTGGGTACGTCAGGGAAAGCTGAAGAGCGCTTGATGCTGGTGACGGCCAGCACGCGAGCGCGGCCGGCGGCGACGGGCGGGCGGATAGAGTTGGTGGTGATGATCACCGAATCGATGGCGCCCGCACCGATATCACGCGCGGCGTCCGCACCGCCGCGATAGGGCACGTGGATCAGCTTGATGTCGGCGCGGCGCTGAAGTTCCTCGCCGGCCATGTGGGCCATGCCGGCCGCTGGCGGCGTGCCGTAGCTGATCGTGCCGGGCTTGGCCTTCGCCGCGGCGATGAATTCCTGGATGGTCTTCGACGGGAAGTCGTGCTTCACGGCGACGACCTGCGGAAAGCTCGCGAGCTGGGTCACCGGCAACCAGGTCTGCGCATAGTCGAACGGCAGGTCCTTCATGAGCAGGGTGTTGGTGATCTGGTTGGCGGCGTCGACCAGAAAGGTCTGGCCGTCGCGCGGCGCCTGCAGCACGGCGTTGGCGGCCACGACGGCATTGCCGCCGGTGCGGTTGTCGATGATCACCTGCTGGCCGATGATCTCGGCGACCCGCACGCCGATATTGCGCGCCACCGTGTCGGCGGCGCCGCCGGCCGCGAAAGCCACCACCCACCGGACAGGGCCTTTGGGCCAGTCACCCTGGGCAAATCCCTCTCGCGCGATGAAGGGGGCGGCAAGAGCCGCCCCGAGCAGCGTTCTGCGAGCAATCCGGCTCATTTCTTCGGCTCGAGCAGTTCGGGCACCACCCAGAGCGCGGGTTCGCCGCGGGCGACCCTCTGGACGTTGTCGAAGCCGTTGCGCAGGCGGGTGATGTTGCTCTCGAAGGTGGGGCCGGCGAGATGCGCGGTCAGAATGACGTTGTCGAGCTTCAGGAGAGGATTGTCCGGCGGGGTCGGCTCTTCGTCGAACACGTCGAGGCCGGCGCCGAACAGGTTGCCGGCGGAGAGAGCGGCGGTCATCGCCTTCTCGTCGATCACCGGCCCGCGCGAGGTGTTCACGATGATCGCCGACTTCTTCATGGCGGCGAGCTCGTCCTTGCCGATCATGTGACGGGTCGAGGCGTTCAGCGGCACGTGCAGCGAGACGATATCGGAGTGCCGCAGGATCTCGGGCAGCAGGCGGAAGCGGACGCCCAGCGCGTCTTCTTCCTCTTCCTTGAGGCGGGCGATGTCGTAGTAGTGGACGGTCATGCCGAAGGCGAGCGCCAGCTTGGCGACCTTCTTGCCGATCGTGCCGAGGCCGACGATGCCCAGCACCCGGTTGCGGACCTCGTGGACGGTCGGCGGCGAATTGCCGTGCCAGCGGCCCGCGATGACGTTGTTGTGCTGGGTGATCAGCCGGCGCGAGACCGACAGCATCAGCAGCATGGCATGTTCGGAGACGGCGACCGAGTTGGCGCCGCCATTGGCGCACAGCGGCACGCCGCTCTTCCGCGCGGCGTCGAGATCGGCGCGGTCGTAACCGGCGCTCAGCATCTGGATCAGCTTGAGATTCGGCGCATCCTTGAAGAGCTGCGGCGTGACGTATTGCTGGATGAAGCCCACAAAGTAGTGGGTGCCGGGCAGGGCGGCCTTCTGCTCCGGCGAATTGTGCAGGGCCTTGACGACTTCGTAACCCTTGGGGGCGAGGTCGTCGACCATCGACAACGTGTCCTTGGGTCCGACGACGAGTACGCGTTCAACCATAACCATTCTCCTCAGACGACTTTCTCGAGTTTCTGCAACGAACGCAGGTATTTCGGCACCGGGGTGCCGGGAAAGGTGCTCGGCCAGTTGGTGTAACTCACTTCGCCGACATAGATGTCGCCGCGCGAATCGACCGCCAGCCCGTGCGGCGACAGGAACCGGCCGGTCTGCTCGCCGGGCCCTTCCTGGCCGCCGAGCCGGGCCAGCGTCCTGCCCTTGCCGTCGACGATCGACAGCCGCGGGCCAAGATTGGTGTGCTTGCTGTTCACCGGCATGCCGGGGCCCAGCTCGCCGATGATGAAGGTCGGGTTGTTCGCGCCGCCGCAGCAGTAGAGCGCGCAAGGCCGGTGCATGTTGTTCCACTGCGCCTCGTACCTGCCGTTGCCGTCGAACACCTGCACGCGATGGTTCTCGCGGTCGGCGACATAGACCCAGCCGTCGGCGTCGGTGGCGATGTTATGAGGGATGTTGAACTCGCCAGGATCGGTGCCGGTCGTGCCCCAGCACATCAGGTGGCGGCCGTCGGGCGCGTATTTGTGGACGCAGCTGTTGCCGTAGCCGTCGGAGACGTAGATCTCGCCCTTGGGCGAAAGGGCGGTGTGGGTGCAGCGGTTGAACGGCTTGCCGCTCAGAAAGGGGGCGGGCCGGTCGGGCACGCCGATGGTCATCAGCACCTTGCCGTCGGTGCTGACCTTGCGGACCGTGTGATCGCCGTCGTCGGTGCAAAAGAGATTGTCGTCGCTGTCGATGTGGATGCCGTGGGCGCGGTTGAACAGACCCTCGCCCCAGGAGCGCAGGAAGGTGCCGGTCCTGTCGAACACCATCATCGGGTGTTCGCCGCGATTAAAGACGTAGACGCGATCCTTGCTGTCGCAGGCGACGGCGGCGACGTCGCGGAACTCCCAGCCGTCGGGCAGTTTCGCCCAGTTCTCGACCACGCGATAGCGGTGCTCGCCGCTGCCCAGCACGACCGACATTTTACGTCTCCTCAGTGACCGGCGAGGACGGCTTCGGAGATCTTCTCGGCCGTCATCAAAGTGGGGAAATTGGTGTTGGCACAGGGCACCACCGGGAAGATCGAGGCGTCGACCACGCGCAGCCCCTGCACACCGCGCACCCGTCCCTGCGTGTCGACCACGGCCATGGGATCGTCGTCGCGACCCATGCGGCAGGTACAGGAGGCATGCCATACGCCGATCGCGGCCTTGCGCACGAAGGCCTCGAGCGCGTCGTCGTCGTTCAGTACCTGGTCGAAGGTGAAACCCTCGACCACGTAATTGTCGATCATGTAGCGTCGCAGCGCCGCCGGCCCGTCCAGCATCGTGGCGACCAGCCGGGTCAGCCACTTGTTCCTGGTATTCACCACGCCGATCTGGCGCACCCGGTCGCTGTAAGAGGCCGGGAAAGGCACGTCGGTCACCTTGCGCAGCGAATCGGTCATCTGCACCGCGGCCATCAGCTTGAAGCCGCTCATCAGCCGGTCGAGATCGCGTTTGTCGGACAGCAGATTGAACTCGACGATCGGTTCGCTGCGCCAGTCGCGCGAGGCGAGCTTGACCTGCCCGGTCTCGGAATAGGTCTTGTTGATGAAGGTGAGAAGAGAGGCGATCTGCTCGCCCACCGCATGCCAAGCCGACTTGCTGACGACGGCCACGAACATGTCGCCCTTGGGGATGCCCGGCAGGTTCGACGAATAGCGCAGCCCGACATGGATGTGACGCCGCGTATGCTCGCGCAGGCGTGCGCTGCGCTTGATGAACGACGAGAGCGCGATCGAGGGATGGTCCATCAGCCGCTGGCCGACGCCCGGCAGGGCGGAGAGGACGGGGATGCCGAGGTCGGCGAGCTGGCCCACGGGGCCGATGCCGGCGCGCATCAGGTGCGCCGGCGAATGGATGGCGCCGCTCGACAGGATGATCTCGCGGCCACGGAATTCCTGCTCCTTGCCGCCCACCCGGGTGGTGACGCCGATGCAGCGCGTGCCTTCGAACAGCAGGGACGTGACCTGCGTATCGGTCGAGATCGTGAGGTTCGAGCGCTTGCGGGTTTCCGCATCGAGATAGCCCATCGCGGCCGAGACGCGTCGCTCCCCGGCGTTGGAATGGGTGACCGGGAAGTAGCCGTCGACGAACTCGCCGTTCTGGTCGGGCAGATATTTGAAGCCCTTCTCCTCGAACGCCTTGCCGACGGCCTGGGCGTGACCCGCCCAGTGTTCGCGCGGGATGCGGCGCACAGGAATGCGGCCGTCCCTGCCGTGCAACGGCCCGTCGAAATCGAGGTCGCGCTCGACCTTCTTGAAATAGGGCAGCACGTCGTTCCAGCCCCAGCCGGCGGCGCCGCGGCTTTCCCATTCGGCATAGTCGGTCGGTGCGCCGCGGTTGGCCATCTGGCCATTGATTGACGAGCCGCCGCCCAGCACACGCGCCTGCTCGTACTTGCGCAGCGGCGGGCGATTTTCCTGTGGGTTGTTGTGGCTGACGACCTGGGTGTGGACCTTGAGATCGGTCCAGTGGAAGCGCGGATCGAAATAGGCCGTGCCGGAATAGCTGTCGGCGATCTCCTTCGGTTCCTGGCCGGGCGGCGTGTCCGGCCCGGCCTCGCACAGCAGTACCTTGTTGGCGCTGCGGGCGGACAGCCGATGAGCCATGACCGAGCCTGCCGACCCGCCGCCGACGATGATGTAGTCGTACACTTGGCGTTTCCCCGTTTATTGCGGCCACGCTAGCACGGTTGTGGCCGGTTGTGGCGGCCGGCTTGCCGGGATGGGTGAAGCCTGCAATCGTTGGAGAAAGTCAGCTAAGAAGGTTTCGTATGCCGGACATTGCGGCCGCAAATCCTGATTTGGCCACGCCCGAACTCATGAAGGCGATCTCCGCCGCCTTCAACAGCCGCGACGTTGACCGCATCGTTTCGCACTTTACCGACGACGCGACGTTCTGGCTGGCACGCGGCCCCGAGCCGGTCGGCCGCACGCTCGAGGGCAAGGAAGCGATCCGCAAGACTCTCGCCGAACGCTTCAAGGTGATTCCCGACATGCGGTGGGACCACAAGGAGTACATTTTCGCCGGCGACCGTGCGATTTCGGTCTGGACGGTGAAGGGCAAGGGCGCCGACGGCGAGGACCTGAACTACCAGGGTTGCGGCATCTACACGTTCCGCGGCGGCAAGATTTCCGCCAAGGACACCTACTGGAAGATCGTCGAGACCAAGGATCGCCTGTGATGGCCCACGATCTCGTCATTCGCGGCGGCACGGTCGTCGACGGCTCCGGCAACAAACGCTTCACGGCCGATGTCGGCATCAAGGACGGCATGATCGCCGAGGTCGGGCGCATCACGGCCGCCGCTGCGCGCACGATCGACGCCGATGGGCTGATCGTCTCGCCGGGCTTCATCGACGGCCACACCCACATGGATGCGCAGGTCGCCTGGGATCCGCTCGGCAGCTGCTCGTGCTGGCATGGCGTCACGTCGGTGGTGATGAGCAATTGCGGGTTTGCCCTGGCACCCTGCAAGCCCGAGGACCGTGACCTCTATGCGCGCTGCCTCTCGGCGGTCGAGGATATCCCCACCGAGGCGATGGCGGCCGGCATCGACTGGACCTGGGAGACCTTCCCGGAATATCTCGCGACCGTGGAGCGGCTGCCCAAGGCCATCAACTACGGCATGTATATCGGCCATTCGGCGCTGCGCATGTACGCCATGGGCAAGCGGGCTTTCAGCGAAAAAGCGACCGAGGACGAGATGGTCCGCATGGCCGATCTCGTGAAGGAAGCGCTGCGGGCAGGGGCGATGGGCTTCTCCAGTTCGCGCGCGTCGACCCATGTGACGCCGGACAATACCCCGGTCGCCAGCCGCATCGCCGAATGGGAGGAGATCGACCGTATCGTGGCGGCGATGGCCGAACTCGATGCCGGCATCTTCCAGGTCGGTCCCGACATTGCGAGCGGCGCGGCACACCGCGCCTTCCTCGCGCGGCTGCGGGAAGTGGCGCTGGCCTACAAGCGCCCGATCATGTTCGGCGTGCTGGCCACCAAGCAGGGCGACGATCCGACGGGCTGGGCCTATCAGACGCGCTATATCGACGAGACGGTAGCCGCCGGTGGCCGCATGTTCGGTCAGGGCACGACCCGTTCGATCAACGCCATCTTCTCACTCAAGTCCTACCTGCCGTTCGACGTGCTGCCGGCGTGGCGCAAGGTCCGCGACCTGCCGATGGACGAACAGAAGCGGCGGCTGGCAGACCCCGAGGTCCGGCGCGAACTGGTGGCGGCCGAGGGCCGGATGAAGCCCCGTGACAATGTCTTCCAGGGAGGAGGGGCGGCGACCACGGATCCCCGCAAGCCCGACTATTCCAATCTGTTCGTGCTGACCGGCGTCGACTGGGACGACCCCACGGTCGAGCAACTCGCCAGAGCGCGCGGACAGCATCCCGTCGAAGTCATGATCGACCTGTCGCTGGCCAATGAGAACCAGGTCTACGTCCAGCCCCTGGTCAACGAATCGCCGGACGACGTGCTGGGCATCCTGAAGCACGACCGCACGCTGGCGACCTTCTCCGATTCCGGTGCCCATGTCGCGCAGGAGATGGGCTCGTCGCTGCAGACGCACCTGCTCAGTTACTGGGTGCGCAAGCGCGGTGCCTTCACGCTCGAAGAAGCGGTGAAGAAGATCACCCGCGACAACGCCGTCGCCTGGGAGCTGACCGACCGTGGCCTCGTCCGCAAGGGCTACCGGGCCGATCTCGTGCTGTTCGAACAGGATCGTATCCGGCCCAGTCTGCCGACGGTCGAGCGCGACCTGCCCGGTGGCGCACGTCGTCTCGTCCAGAAGGCGGAGGGTATCAGGGCTACCCTGGTGAACGGCGCCGTGGCGTTCGAGAATGGGGAGGCGACCGGCGCCTATGCCGGCACGGTTCTCAAAGGACAGGTCGCGCGCTGACGGGCCCTTGCGACTTTACCTGTCGCAGTCCAAGACAAACCCCTATGGGCTTTCGCGAGCATGGTCTCGCAGCCTGCCTGAAGACTGCCGTAGGGGCTGACAAGCAGCGATGGAAGACGTCGTCTACGACTATGAAACCGGGATCCCGGCGGGATTCTACGACAAGGTCTATCGGCAGAAAATCGGCGTACGCCATTGCTGGCACGACCTGAAGTTCCGGACGGTCGCCGCTCTCCTGGGCAGTCCTCGCCGGGTGCTCGATATCGGCTGTGGTCCTGGCACCTTTGTCGGTAACTATCTGTCGGGCCTCGAGGCACTCGGCATCGACATCAGCGCTGCCCAGATCGAATACGCAACGCGGACCTACGGAAGTGCGGCGCATCGCTTTTCCACCCGGTCGCTCGCCAGCCTGCCCGAGACCGGCGAACGCTTCGACGCCGTGACGGTAGTCGAACTGATCGAACATCTGACGCCGGTGGCTGCGATCCGTTTGCTGTCCGAGGCGCGGGCGCTGCTGGCACCCGATGGCGTTCTCGTGGTGACGACGCCCAACTACAGGTCGCTCTGGCCGATCATCGAACTCGGCGTCAACGCCCTGTCGCCGGTGAGCTACATCGAGCAGCATATCAACAAGTACCGGCGCGGCCTGCTCGCCGAGCATCTCTCTGCCGCCGGCTATCGCGATGTCTCGATCAGGACGGCCCTGGGTCTCGCACCGTTCACCGCCGTGTTCGGCCTCGGCGCGGCCGACGCCGTGCACGCCGTTGAGACCGGCGTGAACCACCTCGGCGCCGGCAATCTCCTCGTGGCCACGGCCAGGCCGTGACGGCGCTGCAGGGGCTGATCTGTCTCGTCGCAGCCGCGCTCCTGCTGGTCGAGGTCGCCGTCCTCGACTCGAGATTCATGTTCCTGCTCGCGGGCCTGGCGACATCCGCCGTGGTGCTCGCTCTGGTCCATGCGGTCGCGAGGCGGCGCGGGGAGGGGACGGGCTCCCTCCTCTATGGCGTGGGACTTCTCGGCGCCGTCGGGGGCTATTGCTATCTGGCACTGGCGCCGTCGGGCGCTATCCCGCCGCAGGACGAGGTCATCGACTGGGGCCGGATGGACAAGCGCGCGCTGACATTCGGCTATCTCGGTGTCGCGGCCTTCATCGCCTTCCACTGGCTCTGGGTGGCATTCGTCCAGGGCGCGGCGCAGCCGGCGCGCGCGACGGCGGCCGCCACCACGCCGGGATGGCCTGTGCGGTTGCTCGGCGCACTGGCCATCGCGGTGCTCGCCTATTGCTGGCTCGGCCTGCCGGCGCTGCGGGACGCCGGCCTGGTCAGCGACATCGCGCTGGCGAAGTTTTACGACATTCACGCGCACGTCCACTTGAGCGCGCTGCAGCAGATCAAGCTGGGCGCGACGCCTTACCTGGAAGCGCAGACGCAGTACGGTCCTGGCAACCAGCTGCTGCTGGGCGCTCTCACGCACCTCGTGCATTTCAGCAACCACGGCTTCTTCGCCGCCAACCTCCTGCTCAACGTCGTCTGCATCATTTTCTTCTTTGTCGTGGTGCAGCAGTTCCTGGGCTTTGGCTGGGCTTTTGCCGGACTGGTCGGCTGGACGCTTTGGCCGAGCCCCGTCGAGCGGGTCGATCTGGCGGGATGGGCCGTGCTTACCCGATGGCTGATGATTCCAATCCTGTCGCTGTGGCTTGCCTGGCTGCTGCTCGGGGCGGATTCGGCGCGCCGCGGTTGGCTGGTGCCCGTGCTGGGAGGGGCCGTCTGGGGCTTGGGAGGCTTCCTGAGCCAGGAAAGCCTGACGGGCGGCTTTCTCGTCTTCGTCTTCTCGGTCGCGCTGTTCGGGCCTGCGTCCGGCATGACGCTGAAGGGGCTCGCGAAGCTCGGGGCGCTGTTCGTCGCCACCGGAGGCGTACTCTTCGTGGCGCTGGTCTCGGCTTTCGTAGGGCCGTCGCACTTCCACGAGGTCGTGGCGCTCGCCAATGCAAAGTCGAACCTGGTGATGGCTGGCGTCTCCAACTCGATATGGTCGGACAATCTCGGCCTGCAGTTCACCTGGAACATCGTGGATGGCCGGGTGGAATCGGAAGTGCTGGCGTCCGGCGAGTTCAGGCAGCTTGTCCTCACCTACGGCCTGGTTTTCCCCCTCCTACTCGCGCTCGCTGTCCTGACCGCGTTTCTCGGACGGAGGTGGAGAACTGCCGACGAGCCGACACGGGCGTTCTGCTGGAAGTTCGCGGGCGTGGCGGTGGGGGCCTTCGTGCTGCACCTGTTTTCGCTGTTGCGCTCCGACACGTCGCATCTGGCGGGGCCGTCGTTCCTGCTGCCGCTGTTCCTGCTGATGCTGCCGCTCTTCTTCTGGCGCTGCCTGCCCCCCGGCACGGCGCGGACCGCGCTGACGGTCGTGGCGGTGGCCGTGATCGCCGAGGCTGCAATCTCCGGACGCGCGGAGATCGAGCGAAGAACCGCTGGTCTCGGCGGCATCGGGCGCGATTCGGTGGCGACGCTCGATCTCTATCGCGAGCTGCGCAACCACCGGGGCGAGACTCCCGACCTTGCCGGGCTCTATTCGCCGCTTCCCCGGGTGCAGGCAGCTTTCCGCAAGCACCCGGATTTCACGGAGGCGGACGAGCTGTTCGGGCTGCTGCGCGACCGTCTACACGGGCGGCCTGTCGAACTGGGATTCTACAAGTTCAACGAGCTCGTCGCCCATCCCGACACATTCTATTTTCTGGGCGGGCTGCGTTCGCTCTCGGGCATCACCTCGCCGAAGAACAGCCTCTGGCTGCGCTCGGAGCAGGAGGCCTGGATCGCCAAGGTCGCCGGCACCCGCAGGGGCTGCCTCTTCTTCAATGCCGATTCGAACAAGCAGCTGGTCGACGCCTGGATGGGGTCGGTCAAGCCACCCGAGACGATGGTGATCGAGCAGATCGCAGGCCGGCGCACCTACGGCACGCTGGCATGCAAGGCAGGTTCCTAGGACAGCTCCTTGCGCGCGATCGCGGCGCCTTCGCTCAAGGCCTTGAGCTTGCCGAACGCAATGGCCCGCGGCAGGTACTTCATGCCGCAATCGGGGGCGGGCAGGAGCTTGTCGGGGCCGACATGCTTCAGGCCGGCGCGGATGCGGTCGGCGACCTTCTGCGGTGTCTCGATTTCGGGATCGCTGAGGTCGATCACACCCAGCATGACCTTCTTGGGCGCCAGGTCCTTCAGCACGCCGAGGTCCAGTTTGGGCTGGGCGGATTCGATGGAGATCTGCTGCGCGATGGTATCTGAGAGCTGCGGCAGGAACGAATAGCCGGTGGGCTTGAGGCCCGTCACGACGGCGGCATAGCCGAAGCAGAGATGCACGACGGTCGGCACGGTGATGCCCTGCAGGGCGCGGTTGATCACCTTCACCGCGTAGCGCTTGGCTTCCTCGGGATTGTTGCGCAGCCAGGGCTCGTCGAGCTGGATCACGTCGGCGCCGGCCTTGACCAGGTCGTGGGCTTCCTCATTCACCGCGGCGGCATAGTCCATGCACATCGCCTCGGCGTCCTTGTAGAATTCGTCTTTTACCTGCTGGCCCATGGTGAAGGGGCCGGGCAGGGTGATCTTGGCCAGCCGTCCGGTGTTGGCGCGGAGGAACTGCATGTCGCGCAGCTCGACCGGCCCGGTCCGCCGGATCTTGCCGACCACCCGCGGCACCGGCGTGCGGCTGCCGTTGCGGTTGACGATTTCCGCGGGGTTCTCGTCGTCGATGCCCTCCAGCGCCGTCGCGAAGCGGTTGGAGTAGCTCTCGCGGCGCATCTCGCCGTCGGTGATGACGTCGATCCCCGCACGCTCCATGTCGCGGATTGCGAGCAGCGTGGCATCGTCCTGCGCCTGCTCGAGCCAAGGCTCGGAGACGCGCCACAAGTCCTTCATGCGCGTGCGCGGCACGCCCTTGCTCAGCATCTGGCGGTCCACCAGCCAGTCGGGCTGAGGGTAGGAACCGACGACGGTGGTCTGCAGAAGTACTTCGCCCATCTGAATTCCATTCCTCCGAAGCCGGATGCCTACGCCGCGACCGGATCGACCGGCGTCACGATTCCTTCGCACGCCTCGATCACCTCGCCGGCGTCGAGGCAGAGATCCTCGCGGTTGCGCATCGCCATGATCTGGACGCCGGTGCGCAACTTGCCGTGGCTGCCGACCGGCACCGCGAGACCGGGCAGGCCGAGCAGCGGGGCCAGCAGGGCCGACCGCATCGAGTCGAGCACCTCGCGCTGGCCGTCGGGCGTAATGTCGGCGACCTGCTTGGGCGGCAGGTCGCAGAGCGTCGGCAGAATGACCAGCGGCCATTGCTGGAAGAAGGTCATCCAGCGGAACGCCAGGGCCTCGCGCTCGGTCAGGGCCGCGACGTAGGTCGCGAGATCGACCGGCTTGTGGATGGCAAGCCAGGCCTGCATGGCCGCGATCCCGTCGGGATCGCCCATCTTCTGCATGGCAGGCCACAGTCCGCCGAACACGTCGGTGACGCAGATCTGGTGCCACAGTTCGACGCCGCGCTCGATATCCGGAGGCAGCACTTCCTCGACGACATAGCCTGCGGCCTTGAGATGCTTGCCGGCCAGCCGCACCGCGGCGACCTGGGCGGGGTGGCTCTTGCCGCCCGGCACTTCGGGCACGATCGCCACCCTGATCGGCCGCGCCGGCGGCGCGCCTCTCATCGGCACGTCGTTCCAGCGCCAGTCGCGCCGGTCGCCGCGTGCCATCACCTCGAGTGCGAGACGGGCATCGCGCACGGTGCGGGTGTGAGGACCCTGTGTCGCCATCAGAACGGCGCCGACGGGGCGGCCCGCAGCGGCTCCAGTGGGGTTGAAGGAGGGGATGCGGGCGAAGCCGGTCCGCAGTCCGACCACGCCATTGCAATAGGCCGGGATGCGCACCGAACCGCCGATATCGTTGCCATGGGCGATGGCGCCGATGCCGGTCGCCGTCGCCGCACCCGCGCCGCCGCTCGAACCGCCCGGCGTCACGCTGGGATCGAGCGGATTGAGCGTGCGGCCGTGCAGGGCGTTGTCGGTGAAGATGCGCATCGAGAAGGCGGGCGCGTTGGTGCGCCCCACGACGATCGCGCCGGCGTGCTTCAGGTTGGCCACGACCGGGCTGTCTTCCGTCGCGATCAGGTCCTTCAGCGGAATGACGCCGTTGTCGGTCGGCAGGCCGGCCTGGTCGACGTTGATCTTGGTCGTCACGGGCACGCCATGCAGCGGCGGCAGGGCATGCCCGCGTGCTTGGCCGGCATCCGCCGTCTCGGCTTCGGCGCGGGCCTCGCTCTCCAGCACGCGCACCACAGCGTTGATGGCGGGATTGACCTTGTGGAGCCGGCCGAGAACGGAATCAACCGCTTCGCGCGCCGATGCCTGTCCGGTGCGGATCAATCGCGCCAGATCGGTCGCGTCGTACTGCCAAAGCTCCATCTTACCCTCGCTCAACTCTTACCCGGTTCCATGCCGAAGAAGATCATGTTGCCATCGCCGTCCGCAATGCCGAAGTCGCGCAGCCCGTATTTCCGATCCTTCGGCGGAGCGAGGATTCGCGCGCCGCGGCGCACGACGTCGGCATGCAGGGCATCGACATCGTCGACAAGGATGCTCACGGCCCCATGGCCGGGCGGACGCGGCGCCTGCGCCGCCGCGATCAGGTGCAGGGACACCTCACCCGAGCAGAGGCCGGCGTAGAAGGTCGGCGCGCCGTACTCGAACGCGACGTCGAAGCCAACGCAGTCGCGGTAGTAGGCGAGGCGCGCGGTCACGTCCTCAACGGTGAAGATCGTGGTGCTGCCGCGCATCATCGGACTTTCCCCTGGGTTACATGCATCTGGAAGGCGAGGAGGGCGCTGGAGGGGAGCAAGTCCCGGCGGCGCACGAAAACGGTCTGCACCCGAGCCTCCGCAGCAGGCAGGCGATGCGCGCGGATCTGCCCGCCGCGCCATGTCGGACCGATCAGGGCGCGCGGCATCAGGGTTACGCCCAGCCCGGCGGCAACGGCGCCCAGGATCGCCTCCAGGGTGCCGAACTCCAGCCGCCGCAGACCCACCACGCCGCGCCGCGCCAGCACCTCCTCCAGCCGCTGCCGGTAGGAGCAGCCCGCGCGCAGGATCACGAGGCGCAGATCGGGCCGGCGCAAGGCCGCCACCAGCGAGGCTTCCGTCGGGCCGCTGAGCAGGGCGAGGTCCTCGGTGAAAGCCGGAGTAGAGATCAGTTGCGGGTGCGCGACCGGTCCGCAGACGAAGGCGCCCTCCAACTCGCGGCCCAGCACACGCTCGACCATTTCCGCCGTCGTGCCGGTCCGCAGCACGAAGTCCACGCCGGGATAGGCGCGGATATAGGAGGCGAGCAGGGGCGAGAGCCGCAGGGCCGCCGTCGTTTCCAGCGAGCCGACCGTGAGCGTGCCGCGCGGCGCGCCATCGTCGCGGGCGGCGCGGCCGGCTTCGTCGAGCAGCGCATCGACGCGCGTGGCATAGGGCATCAGCCGTTCGCCGGCTGGTGTCAGGCGGGCGCCGGCGCGGCTGCGCTCGAACAGGGAAACCCCCAGCGCCTCTTCGAGACGTCGCACGCGCTGCGTTACGTTGGATTGCACGGTGTTCAGCTCGCGCGCGGCGCGGCCCATGCCGCCCAGGCGCGCGACGGCTTCGAACGTGGCCAGATCCTTGGCATCCATGTCATCACATTATCAGATGGTATCGATTAGGATAAATCGCTGATTGGAATGTCGGGGCTTGACCTAGACTGCAGGCACAACAAGGAGAACCGCCATGAAATGGCAGGACAGCCGCCTTCTCGACCTCTTCGGCATCGATCATCCCATCCTGCAGGCGCCGATGGCGGGCGTGACGTCGCCGCAGATGGCAATTGCGGCGTCCGAAGCCGGCGCGCTGGGATCGATTGCCGGCGCGATGCTGAGCCTGGACGGCTTGCGGCAGGAATTCCAGATGGTGAAGCAGGGAACGTCCCGGTCGTTCAACGTGAATTTCTTCGTGCACAAGCCGCCGGCCGTGGACGCAGCGCGCGACGCGGCGTGGCGCAGGAAGCTCGCCGGCTATTATGGCGAACTCGGCGTGGCGCCGGATGCCAGGGGACCGTCGCGCGCCGCCTTCGACGCGGCGGCTTGCGAGTTGGTGCTGGAGTTCAAGCCCAGGGTCGCCAGCTTCCACTTCGGCCTGCCCGACAAGCCGCTGATGCAGCGCTTGAAGGCCGCCGGCATCCTGATCATCGCCTCGGCGACGACGGCTGGGGAAGCGCGCTGGCTCGAGGATGAGGGCGTCGATGCGGTGATCGCGCAGGGCGCCGAGGCCGGCGGCCATCGCGGCATGTTCCTGGTCGACGACATTTCGCGTCAGGCCGGGACGATGGCGCTGGTGCCGCAGGTCGTGGACGCGGTGAAGGTGCCGGTGATCGCCGCCGGCGGGATCGGCGATGGCCGCGGCATTGCCGCGGCGCTGGCGCTCGGCGCGGCCGGCGCGCAGATCGGTACGGCTTTCATGCTGACGCCCGAAGCCAGGACCGGTGCGCTGCATCGCGCTGCGCTCAAGAAGGCAAATGACAACAGCACGACCCTCACCAATGTGTTCACCGGCCGGCCGGCGCGGGGCATCGTCAATCGCATCGTGCGCGAGGTCGGGCCGATGAGCCCCGACGCGCCGGCCTTTCCGCTGACGGCCGAGGCAACGCAACCGTTGCGCGGGCCTGCGGAGGCCAAGGGCTCGACGGATTTCACGCCGCTGTGGAGCGGGCAGGCACCGACCCTCGCCCGTGAGATGCCGGCGGGCGAACTGGTGGCGACGATGGTGCGCGAGACCGCGGTCGCGCTCAGCCGCGTAAGCGGATAACAATGTCGAGGAGCTGGTCGACGAAGGCGTGCGTGATCGGCGCGTGGCCCATCAGCAGGCGGTAGAAGAGCGGCCCGAACATAAGGTCGAGCGTAACGTCCATGTCGCCCGGCGGCGCTATGGCCTTGTCGGCGACGCAGCGCTCCAGCAGCGCCCGCGTGGCGTCACGGTTGCGCGCGATGAATTCATTGCGAAAGGCCTTGGCGAGTTCGGTCTCGGATTGAGCCGCCGCCACCATGGCCGCGACGCTACGTCCGGTGGGCGCCGCGAAGGCATCAGCCAGCGCATGGAGTTGGGCGCGCAGCGCCGCGAGGGCGGTTCTGGGGGATCTTGCGGCCTGGGCGGCGCCGGTTGTCTCCAGGAACGCGGCCATGGCAACGGCAGGCGCATTCGGCCAGTAGCGATAGATGCTGGGACGGCTGACGCCAGCCTTCTGGGCGATCGCCTCGATGGTGACGGCCGTCAGGCCGCCGCGTTCGAGCAGCCCGCGCGCGGCGACGAGGATCGCGGCGCGGGTGCGGGGATCGCGGGGGCGGCCGCGCGCCGGAACGGATGGAGGTGCTTGACGGGGCATCTATTAACATTACGATACGTAACGTAATATAACACAGGTGGTGCCATGACCGCAAAGATCGAAACCGGCCAGACCGTGCGGGCGCATATGACGGTGCATGATGCGAAGTCCGCGATCGATTTCTACGCGAAGGCGTTCGGGGCGGTTGAACTGTTCCGCTTGGTCGAGCCAGCGGGCAGGGTCGGCCATGCCGAGATCCGTATCGGCGACACGGTGCTGATGATGAACGACGAATATCCCGACTTTGGCGCAAGGAGCCCCGGCGCGATTGGCGGTTCTCCCGTGGCCTTCCACATCGCCGTGCCCGACGCCGACAAGGCCGTGGAGCGCGCCGTTGCAGCCGGGGCTACACTGGTGCGGCCGGTGCAGGACCAGTTCTACGGCGACCGATCCGGCATGGTCGCCTGCCCCTTTGGTTACCGCTGGTTCCTGGCTGCGCCGAAGGAGGTGGTCGGCGCGGAAGAGATGCAGAAGCGCTGGACCGGGATGCTCGAGGGCGGCCAGAGCTAGGTCGCCACGCTCTCCTCGATCCAGGCGGCGTAGGCCGGGGCGACGTGCATCATCGGGAAGGCATGGATCGCCGGCACCTCGTAGGGATGCAGGTCGAGGATCGCACGCTCGACGGCGGCGTAGTGCTCGTCGAGCGTCTTGAACAGGACGCGATATTCCTTGCCGGTCTCGATCGCGCCCTTCCAGCTGTAGACGCTCTCGATCCGGGAGATCTGGGCGCAGGCGGCAAGCCTGGCCTCGACCACGGCGCGGGCGAGCGTGCGGGCCTCCTTGCGGCTGGCAACGGTGGTGACGACGGCAATGGCGGTCATGGCGATCTCTTGTGGTCGCGGCGTTACGCTTCTGGGCGGGCTGCGGTAAACTGGGAGGGACATTGGGTAGACCATTTTCCGCCGGTGCGGGAAGGGTGCAACGGGACGCAGGCGGAGAAATCCATGGTGAGTCCGGCGGAGCTGGAACTGTTCGAGACGGCGCTGGCCGAGGCGCAGCACGGCTTCGACGAGAAGGGGATCCCGATCGGCTCGATCCTCGTCGAGGAGGGCCGCATCGTCGGCCGCGGCCACAACAAACGCGTCCAGGAGGGCGATGCCATCGCCCATGGCGAGATGGATTGCCTGCGCCAGGCTGGCCGCCGCCGGAGCTATCGCAACACGACCCTGTTCACGACGCTCAGCCCTTGCATGATGTGCTCGGGCACCATCGTGCAATTCAGGATCCCGAGGGTGGTGATCGGCGAGAACCAGACCTTCGGCGGCAACGAGGACTTCCTGAGGTCCCGAGGTGTCGAGGTCGTTGTCCTCAACGACCTGCGCTGCATCGGCCTGATGAAGCGCTTCCAGGACGAGTATCCCGAGATCTGGGCCGAGGATATCGGCGAGTGCGGCTGAGGCTCAGAACAGCGAGAAGTACTCGCGCTGCTCCCAATCACTGACCTCCAGTTCGAAGCGGTCGATCTCGGCCTGCTTGAGCCGCAGATAATAATCGACGAAGAAATCGCCCAGCCCGGTGCGCAGCACCTTGTTCTCCCTCAGCGCCGCCAGTGCCTCGCCGAGCGAACGCGGCAGCAGCGGCGCCCTGGCCTCGTAAGGCGTGTCGGCCGAGGGACCCGGATCGAGCTTGCGGTCCAGCCCGTCGAGGCCGCACACGATCTGGCTGGCCATGTAGAGATAGGGATTGGCGGCGGGCTCGCCGACACGGTTTTCGAGATGGGTCGCGGGATCGCCCGGTCCGCCCAGCACGCGCACCATCACGCCGCGATTGTCGCGCCCCCAGATGGCGCGGTCGGGGGCCAGCGAGAAGGGGCGGTAGCGTTTGTAGCCGTTGAGTGTCGGCGTGCTGAACGCGGCGGCGGCACGCGCGTGCTCCAGCAGTCCCGCCATGTAGTGGCGGCCGGTCGCTGACAACGGCTCGGCCGGGTCGACGAAGGCATTGGCGTAGCTCTTCCGGTCGGTCAGCGACTGGTGCAGGTGCCAGCCGCTCGACATCACGTTGGCGAGTTTGGGCCGGCACATGAAGGTCGCGTGGAAGCCGTTGCGCTGGGCGACCTGCCTGGTGGCGCTGCGGAACAGCACCATCGTGTCGGCCGGATCGAGGCCCGTGCCGGGGCGGAAGGTGAATTCGACCTGGCTCGGACCGAACTCGACTTCGAGCGAGCGCAGCGGCAGGCCGAGATCGACCAGGTTGGTGCGCAGGATCTCCAGGATGGGGTCCATCTCGTCGTAACGCTGCTCGGTCAGGTACTGATAACCTTGGTTCAGCAGCGACACGTCGGGTGGCTCGCCCGGCTGGCCGGCATCGCCGACGCCGAGCTTCGACTTCTCGAGCTTGAACAGATGGAACTCGACTTCGAGGCCGGCGACGAAATCGTAGCCGCGATCGGCCAAGGTCGAGAGCGTGTTGCGCAGGATATGGCGCGTGCACAGCGGCATCGGCCGGCCGTCGGCGAAGTAGATGTCGCACAGCATCCAGCCGGAATGCGGCGCCCACGGCAACGCACGGAAGGTCGTGGGATCAGGCAGCATGATAACGTCGGCCGCGCCTTCGAGCTCCTTCATGCCGAAGCCGCCGCCCGGCTGCCAGACCGGAAACACCGTGCGGTGCGACGTGTCCTTGAGCAGCATGGTGGTGGTGAAGCCGACGCCGTTCTTCAGCGCCGCATCGACCTCGGAGGCGACCAGCGTCTTGCCGCGCAGGACGCCGTGCTGATCGGCAAAGGCCAGGCGCACGACCGACATCTCGCCGGCCTTCATGCGCCGCTCGGCCTCGCGCGTCGCGGCCTTGCGGTCCTCGGTCCAGAGGCCTGCGCGTTCAACCAGGCTCATGGGCTAGGTCACCAAGGGCGGAACGGTGTCGGCCGCCCAGCTCGAGGCGCGGCGGCGGCGCACGTCGACATCCTTCCAATAGGCTTCCCAGCCGTCGGTCGGACCCATGCCGTCGATCGCGACCGGACCGCGGATCGCGGCGGCGCGCGGGCCATCGAGCCACATGATCGGCCGTTCTCCGTTGCCGACCTGTCCAATGGCCGACAGCAGCATGCGGCGGTAGGCGACGATGGCCTTGTCGGTGGTGCCGAGATGCTCGCGGGTGCGGTCCTGGATGCGGCCCTGGCTCTCCACGGCCCACTGGTCATGGACGTTGATGTCGAAGCCCATGCCGGTGAAGGTCTGGCTCTTCTGCTCGGCGACGCTGTAGCCGTACTCGTTGTGGCGGCCGATCAGCGGGCGATAGTCGGGGAGCTGGTAGAGCTTCAGCCGCTGCTCGCGCATCGCTCCATGGTCGACGGGTTTCCCGAAACTGGTGAAGATGGCGTACCAGTAGCAGCTCGTATCGTCGATCGGCACATGCCACTGCGTGATCGTCATCTCCGCGCTCATCGGGATCACGAAGGCGTAGGGGAAGACGAGGTTGGTGACACGCACATGCGTGTTCTGCTCGTTCAGCTTGCGCAGCGCGAAGAGGCGCAGTCCGTAGTCGGTTGCCTCGACGTCGAGCCGGGGCCGCGTGAATTTGCGCAGCAGGCGGGTCATCGGGATGTCGGAATCGGCGGAGGCGGAGCGGAACTGCTTGCCGTAGGCCGTGCCGGTATCCTCGTCCTCGTAGAAGCGATGCAGATAGGAGGCGTGGGCGGGATCGATGCCGACCTCCAGCGCCTGCAGCCAGTTGCACTCGATCAGGCCCTTGAAGGCGAAGGCGTGCGTGCCGGGCGCGAGGAAACAGTCGAAGTCGGGGAAGGCCGGCGCTTCACCTTCTCCGAGATAGGCGAAGACGATGCCGTTCTTCACCACGACCGGATAGCTGCGCTGGCGCACCCGCTGGCAGAGCACGCTGCCCTCGGGCTCGGCCGGCGTCTCCAGGCACTTGCCGTCGACGTCGAACAGCCAGCCGTGGAACAGGCAGCGCAGGCCGCCATCTTCGAGGCGGCCAAAGGCGAGGTCGGCGCCGCGATGCGGGCAGTCGCGGTCGAGTAGCCCGTGGCGGCCACGCTCGTCGCGGAACAGCACGAAATCCTGCCCCAGCACGCGCACCGGCTTGGCCGGCCGCTCGGCGGGCAGCTCGTCGGCGAGGGCCACTGGATGCCAGTAGTGGCGCATCAGCGCGCCGCATCTGGTGCCCGGACCGACGCGGGTCATCAGCTCGTTCTGCTCGGGACTCATCATGTCCCAAGAGTGACGCAAACCGCCGGGATTCGCTATAGAAGACCGCATGAACCCCTCTCTGAATGGCATGCCGGGGCCCACTTCCCGCGTCTTCTTTTCCCAGCGTCTGCGTCTTCACTATGTCGACTGGGGCAACGCGGAAGCGCCGCCGCTTCTGCTGGTCCATGGCGGCCGCGACCATTGCCGCAACTGGGATTGGGTTGCACAGGCTCTGCGCAAGGACTGGCACGTCATCTGTCCCGACCTGCGCGGGCATGGCGACAGCCAGTGGTCGCCGGACGGCAACTATTCGATGGCGGCCTACATCTACGACCTGGCGCAGCTCATCCACCAGCAGGGGTTGGCGCCCGTGACCATCGTGGCGCACTCGCTGGGCGGCAATATCTGCCTGCGCTATTCCGGCATCTATCCCGACAGGGTGCGCAAGCTGGTCGCCATCGAAGGGCTGGGACCGTCGCCCAAGGTCATCGCCGAGCGCAGGAAGCCGCTGGACGTGCGCATGCGCGACTGGGTCGAGGAACAGCGCAAGCTGTCGGCGCGAGGCCCGCGCAAATATCCGACCATCGAGGATGCCTTCAAGCGCATGCAGGAGGAGAACAAGCACCTCTCCGCCGAGCAGGCGCGGCACCTCACGCAGCAGGGCGTCAACCAGAACGAGGACGGTACCTATAGCTGGAAGTTCGACAACTACGTCCGCACCTCGCCGCCCTACGACATGACCTACGACGACATTGAGCATCTGTGGGCGCAGATCACCTCCCCGACCCTGCTGGTCTACGGCAAGGAGAGCTGGGCCTCGAACCCCGAGGCCGACGGCCGCATCAAGCACTTCAAGACCGCAAAGGTGGTGGAGTTCGAGCGTGCCGGTCACTGGGTGCAGCACGACCGGCTCGACGACTTCATTGAGACGACCCGCGAGTTCATCAAGTGAAGGCGGTGGTGCTGCGCGGCGGCGACATGGTCGTGGCCGAGGTGCCCGAGCCCGTGCCGGCGGCGGGGCAGGTGCTGGTAAGGACGCTGTGCTGCGGCATCTGCGGCTCGGACCTGCATTATGCCAAGCACGCGCCGCACATGGTCGAGATGTCCAGGCGCATTCCCGGCCGCCAGCCGCTCGACCTGTCGCGCGACGTCGTGTTCGGCCACGAATTCTGCGGCGAGGTGCTGGATTACGGGCCCGGTACCGAACGCAGGCTGAAGCCCGGCACGCTGGTCTGCTCGATGCCGGTGATTCCGCAGGCGGACGGACATCGCACCGTCGGTTATTCGAACGATTTTCCCGGCGGCTACGGCGAGCGGATGGTGCTGGCCGCGCCGCTCCTGCTCGAAGTGCCCAACGGCCTGTCGGCCGATCACGCCGCCCTCACCGAACCGCTCGCGGTCGGCATCCACGCGGTCGAGAAGGCGGCGCTGCAGGACAACGACGCGCCGCTGGTCGTGGGCTGCGGACCGGTCGGGCTCGCCGCCATCGTCGGGCTGCGCCTGAAGGGCATCCATCCGATCATCGCCGCCGACTTCTCGCCCAAGCGGCGCGAACTGGCGGCGAAGATGGGCGCCGACATCGTGATCGATCCCAAGGTCGAGTCGGCCTACGCGAAGCTGCCGCCGGGCAGGCGCGCGGTGATCTTCGAATGCGTCGGCGTGCCGGGCCTGCTGCAGCAGGTCTTCGAGGCGGCCCCTCGCGATGCGCGCATCGTCGTGGCCGGCGTCTGCATGGAGCCCGACCGCATCGAGCCGCTGTTCGGCATCCTGAAGGAGCTCTCGATCCAGTTCGTGCTGGGCTACACGCCGGAGGAATTCGCGCGCTGCCTTGGTCTGCTGGCCGACGGCAAGGTCGAGGCCGATGCGCTGATCACCGGCAAGGTTGGCCTCGAGGGCGTGAAGGGCGCGTTCGCCGAACTCGGCAGCCCGGAACACCACACCAAGATTCTCGTGGAGCCGTGGCGCTGACTTTGGTAGCGCTGCAGAACACCCGAGGGAGGAAAGCAAAGTGAAATTCTATAATTCGGTCGGCCCCAACCCGCATATGGTTCGCATGTTCATGGCCGAGAAGGGCTTCGACGTCGCGAAGGTCGAAGTCGACCTGCGCGGCGGCGAGAACCGGCGCGAGCCCTTTCTCAAGCTCAACCCGTCCGGGCAGTGCCCCGCTCTCGTGCTCGACGACGGCACCGTGCTCGCCGAGATCACCGCGATCTGCGAATATATCGACGAAATCAAGAAGGACACGCCGTCGCTGATCGGCGACACACCGGAGGAGCGCGCCAACACCCGCATGTGGGTGCGCCGCATCGACCTCAACATCCTCGAACCCGCGGCCAACGGGTTCCGCTTTTCACAGGGCCTGAAGTTCTTCCAGGATCGCGTCCATTGCATTCCCGAGGCGGCCGACGGGCTCAAGGAAGCGGCGCGCAAGAAGCTGGTGTGGCTCGACGAGCAGATCGGCACCAGGCCCTTCGTCACCGGGAACAAGCTCACGATGGCCGACATCCTGCTGTTCACCTTCCTCGAGTTCCTGGGCAAGGTCGGCCAGCCGCTCGACCCGGCCAACAAGAACCTGACGGCCTGGATGGAGCGCATGAAGGCCCGGCCGAGCGCCGCGGCCTGATCCCGGAAGGCAGGAACATCCCCCATGCGCGCACTGCTGGCTCTGCTGGTCCTTCTTCTCCTGCCACCCTTTCTCCTGTCGGGAGGGGCGCAGGCCCAGGGCGATCCACCGGGCGTAAAGGGGCTGTTCCTGCTGACCGACTATCCCTCGCAGACGGTGCGCGCGGGCGAGGTCACGACGATCCGCGTGAAGGTCAACAATGCCGGCCAGATGCCGGAGCCGCTGGCGCTGGCACTGGGCGGCGTTCCCGCCGGCTGGAAGATCGACATACTGGGTGGCGGCCAGCCGGTCGGCGCGGTGATGGCGGGCGTCAACCAGGACGTCACGGTGCAGCTCCGCGTCGAGGTGCCGAAAGATGCCCCGACTGGCGCGCAGACCGTCGTGCTGACGGCCAGGGGCCCGATGCAGCAGGCCAGCCTGCCGCTCACGCTGACCGTCGGCACCGAGGCGCCGGCCAAGCTCAGCCTGAAGTCGCGCCTGCCGTCGCTGCGCGGCACGCCGCGCTCGACCTTCGAGTACACGCTGACCGTCGGCAACGATTCCGGCAAGGACCTGACCGTGGCGCTGGCGGCGCAGGGACCGGCCAACTTCCAGAGCAGCTTCACCGAGGGCTTCGGCGCCAATGAGATCAGCTCGATCCCGATCGAGGCCGGCCAGACCAAGGACATCAAGCTCAAGGTGATGCCGCCGCGCGACGTGAAGGCCGGCGACTATCCCGTGCTGGTCAAGGTCGCGGCTGAGGGAGCCGTAGCGGAGATGCGCGTCACCTTGCAGGTGAGCGGGCAGGGCAAGCTCGCGCTCTCGACCAAGGACGGACGGCTGAGCGGCGAGGCCGAGATCGGCAAGACTTCGACCTATACGCTGGTGCTGACCAACGACGGCACCGCGCCGGTCGACGACGTCGAGCTGTCGGGCACCGTGCCGGCCAACTGGAAGGTCGAATTCAACCCGAAGACGCTCGCCGCCATCGCGCCCAGCGACAAGAAGGACGTCCAGGTCCTGGTGACGCCGGCCGACAAGGCGATCGCCGGCGACTATGTGGCCTCGTTCCGGGCCAGCGCCCGCGGCGAGCAGGCGTCGGCCGACTTCCGCATCACCGTCACCACCTCGACCCTGTGGGGCATCGTGGGCATCGGCATCATCGCCGTGGCGCTGCTGGTGCTGCTGGGCGCGGTTGCGCGCTTCGGCCGCCGCTAGACGGATGCCCGATACCGTCATCGAGGCGCGCGGACTGACCAAGCTCTACGGCAGCCATCGTGCCGTGGACGCGATCGACTTCGACATCCGGCGCGGCGAGATCTTCGGCCTGCTTGGACCGAACGGTGCCGGCAAGACGACCACGATCCTGATGATGCTGGGCCTCACCGAGACCAGCGGCGGTTCGGTCGACGTGCTGGGCTTCGATCCGGTGCGACAGCCGCTCGAGGTCAAGCGCCGCGTCGGCTACCTGCCCGATGCCGTGGGCTTCTACGATCACCTGACGGCGCGCGAGAACCTGCGCTATACCGCGCGCCTGCTGGCCATCCCGCGGCGCGAGGCCGAGACGCGCATCGCCGACGCGATGGAAAGCGTCAAGCTCGCCGATGTGCTGGACAAGCGGGTCGCCACCTTCTCGCGCGGCATGCGCCAGCGCCTGGGCATCGCCGAGATCGTGATGAAGAAGGCCGAGGTCGCCATTCTCGACGAGCCGACCTCCGGCCTCGATCCGCACGCGACCTTCGAGCTGCTGGAGATGATCCGCGGGCTGAAGCGCGCGGGCGTCGCGGTGCTGCTGTCGTCGCATCTTCTCGACCGCGTCCAGAGCGTCTGCGACCGCGTGGCCTTGTTCAACAAAGGCCGGATCGCGCTGATGGGCACGGTGGTCGAACTGGCCAACCAGGTGCTGGGCGCCGGTCATCCGATCCTGGTCGAGGCCACGGGCGCCGACATCGTCGGGACACTGCGCGGCATCGAGGGCGTTCAGAGCGTCGTGCCGGAAGGGCCTGAAGGGGAACTGGGTGGTGCCTGGCGGGTCGTGGCCGATCGCGACGTGCGCGCGGCCGTGGCACATCGCATCGTGACCTCGGGCGGGACGCTCACCCGACTGGCTGACCTGCAGCCCAGCCTCGAAGAGGTCTACACACGCTACTTCGACGAGGCGCGCCGTGCCGCTTAGCTTCCTTGCGGACAGGACCGAATTACACAACCAACCTCATGCTGAGGAGCGCTCCGCAGGAGCGCGTCTCGAAGCATGGGCACGCGCACCACGCTTGCGGCCCATCCTTCGAGACGGCCCTTCGGGCCTCCTCAGGATGAGGTCGGGTGCTTGAGGGCGACATGACCCAGAAAGCCTCAAGCGCGGTGCGCCGCCAGGGTTCGGCCTTCACCGGGCTCGGCCCGGTCTTCATGAAGGAACTGGCCGATCATCTCAGCAGCGCCCGCATGATGGTGCTGACGCTCTTCGTGCTGGCCTTCGGCGCGTTCCCGGTCGCCTCGTCGCTGACGACCCTGCGCACCGTCGTCGATCCCAATTCCTTCCTGTTCCTGCGCATCTTCACCCTGGAGCCGGAGCAGGTTGGCATCTCCTTCATCGCGGCGCTGAACTTCATCATCCCGTTGATGGCGATCGGGCTGGGCTTCGATTCGGTGAACAGCGAGTTCAACCGGCGCACGCTCAGCCGCGTGCTGTCGCAGCCGATCTATCGCGACGCCCTGCTGCTCGGGAAATTCCTCGCGGGCCTCACGACCTTCACCGTGGCGCTGGTCGCGCTGTGGCTGATCGTGTTCGGCGCCGGCCTGCTGCTGCTCGGCGTGCCCCCGCGCGGCGTCGAGGTGGCGCGCGCCCTCGGCTTCCTGGTGGTGGCCATCGCCTATGGCGGCGTCTGGCTCGCGATTTCGATGCTGTTCTCGGTGATCTTCCGCTCGACCGCGACCTCTGCCCTGTGTGCGCTGGGCCTCTGGCTGTTCTTCTTCCTGCTGTGGCCGCAGCTCGCCTCGGCGATCGTGTCCGCCGTGGCGCCCGGCGAGATCCGCACCATGGACGAATACGCGGCCGTGCAGGACATCGCCATGGCCCTGATGCGCCTGTCGCCCGGCACCTTGTTCAGCGAGGCCGTGCTGGGCCTCTTGAGCCCGGAGACGCGCACCCTGGGGCCGATGCTGCCGGCCCAGATGCGCGGCGCGATCATGGGGGCGCCGCTGCCGTTCGATCAGAGCCTGATCTTGATCTGGCCGCAGATCACCGGCCTCATCGCCGGCATGATCGTGGTCTTTGCGGCGGCCTACGTGGTCTTCCAGCGCGAGGAAGTCCGCGCGTGAAGGAGTGGACCCTCGCGGCGGCGCTCAACAACGCGCGCTGGTGCGATGCGGTCTGCCGCGCGCATGGCCATGCCGGGCGAATGCTGCCGCACATGTGGGTCAATGCCGCTCCGGTGCCGCGCTTCTATCCCAACGCCGTCACGCTGGCGGTCGGCGACGCGGCGCTGGAAGAGCAGCGCACCACCGTCGAGATCCTGCAGAAGTCGAACCTGCCCGGGCGCTGGTCGGTCAAGGACAGTTTCAACACGCTCGACCTCTCGCGTCGCGGCTTCGAGCTGCTGTTGGAGGCACAGTGGATCCGCGGCGGCATGCCGGCTGACGGACGTTCGACCGACATCGTCTGGCAGCGCGAGGCCATAGGCGACGCTGTGCTGCCATTCGGCGATCCGGACTTCGCGATGTTCAAGGGACGGCGCGGCTTCGAGGTGGTGGCCGGCTTCATGCTCTATCGCGCCGAGGACGTGGTCGGTGTCTCTAACGTCGTCGCCGAGGCCGCCGATGCGCCGGCGGTCTGGCGGTCGCTCGCCCTGCTGGCGGCACAGACGTTTCCGCGCCTGCCCCTGGTCGGCTACGAGTCCGGCCGCGAGCTCGAGGACGCGGTGACGGCGGGCTTCGAAGCCGGCGACGCGCTCAGGGTGTGGGTGACGGATCGGGACTGAAGCCGCAGGCCTTCAGCGCCGCCAGCATGTGCGCGGGCGGCAGGGCGGTGACGGCGATCGGCGGCTTGTTCTTGGACAGCGGCAGCACGATGGCGTGCGACTGCAGGTGTAGCTGGTTGTTCGGCTCGGCGCGGCCATAGAGCCGGTCGGCGATCACCGGACAGCCGGCGGCGGCGCAGTGCACGCGGATCTGATGGGTGCGGCCGGTCTCGGGCTTCAGCTCCAGCCACGTCATGCCGGGAGCGTGCCCCAGCACCCGGTAGCGCGTCAGCGAGGGCTGGCCCTTGTCGGAGACCTTCACGGACCAGCCGCTGCGTGTGTTGAGCTTGAGCAGCGGCATGTCGAACACGCCTTCGTCGGCCGGCGGTGACCCCTCGACCACCGCCCAGTAGGTCTTCTCGGTGTCGCGGCCGGAGAACAGGCGTCCCAGCTTGGCCAGCGCCTTGGGATGGCGGCCCAGCACCAGAACGCCTGCCGTGTCGGCATCGAGCCGGTGGGCCAGCGCCGGCGGCCGCGGCAGGCCATAGCGCAGATCGTCGAAGCATTCCTCGAGGTTGGGCGCGCCGCTCGGACCCGCATGCACGGCGAGGCCGGCCGGCTTGTCGATCACCAGGATCAGCCCGTCGCGATGCAGTACGCGGGCCTGGATCTGCTCGGCCGTCAGCGGCGGCGGCCTCCTGGGCGGTGGCCTGTGGGGCGGCGCCTGTCTTTGGGGCGCCCGTCCTGACGAGGCCCGTCCTGACGAGGCCCGTCCCGGCGGCGCGCGTCCTGGCGATGCAGGCGGCTTCAAGGTCAAAGCTCCGGCCATCGGTCGAGCCAGCTCTCGCTCGCCTCGTAGAGGGCGGCGGCGCGCAGCACCGAGGCCTCGTCGCGGAAGCGGCCGACGATCTGCAGGCTGATCGGCAGGCCTTCGGGGTCGTAGCCGTTGCAAAGGGAGAGGGCAGGGTGGCCGGTGATGTTGAACGGCATCGTGTAGGGGAACCAGTTGCGCCGCAGCTCGCCTGCTTCGACACCGTCGATGTCGATCGGGTCGAACAGGTCCTGGTCGATCGGCAGGGCGGTGCGCGAGACGGTCGGTGTGACCAGGAAGTCGGCCGTCTCGAACCAGCCCTGGACCATGCGGAAGAGGTCGGCGCGCTGGAACATGGCGCGCTGATAGTCGGCGCCCGACCAGTCCGCGGCCTCGGCCACCTGGCGCACCAGCGACAGCGTCATGCGGTTGCCGTCGCGGCGGATCATGTCGTCGAAGCGCGCTTTCCAGGTCGTGTGGTTGATCACCTTCCAGGCGGAACTCATGTCGGGCAGCGTCTCGGTGAGTTCGATCAGCTCGGCGCCGAGGGCACGCAACTGCGCAAGCGACTTTTCGAACGCCGCGCGCACGTCCTTCGCGACCAGCGTGTTGCCGAGCGTCGCGCTGTAGAGGATGCGCCTGCCCTTGAGATCCCCCTCGGCGCGCGCGGCGGCGAGATAGTCCGGCGGCTCGATGCCGATCGACCACGGGTCGGACGGATGCGGCCCGGCCATCGCCTGCAGCATCAGGGCGGTGTCCATCACCGTGCGCGTCATCGGCGTGACATAGGTGTAGTTGCCGAACGCATCGGCCACCTGGCTGTGGGGGATCACGCCGTTGCTCTGTTTCAGCCCGACCATGCCGTTGATCGCGGCGGGAATGCGGGTCGAGCCGCCGCCGTCGGTGGCGATGCCGATCGGGCCGATGCCGGCCGCCACCGCGACCGCCGCACCGCCGCTGGAACCTCCTGAAGTATGCTTCGCGCTCCAGGCGTTGCGCGTGCGCCCGAACAGCGGCGCATCGGTCAGCGACTTGTGACCGAACTCCGGCGTCGTGGTCTTGCCGAACAGGATGCCGCCGGCCGCCTTAACGCGCGCCGCGCACACCGCGTCTTCCTTCGGGACGTTGTTCTCATAGAGCAGCGAGCCGAAGGTGGTGCGCACGCCCGCGGTGTTCACGAGATCCTTGGCGGCGAACGGAATGCCGTGCAGCAGTCCCAGAGGCTTGCCCTGCATCACCGCATCTTCCGCCCCCTTGGCCGCGGCGCGTGCCTGCTCGGGCACCAGGGTGATGAAGCAGTTCAGCACTGGCTGCAGCCTGTCGGCCCGCGCCAGCACCGCATCGGTCAGCTCGACGGGCGAGATATTCTTGGCGGCGATCTGCTCGCGCAGTTCGGAGGCGGGCAGGCGGGTGAGGTCGGTCATGGTCTTCCTTGGCTCGCTACCCAAGAACCTCATCCTGAGGAGGTCGCGAAGCGACCGTCTCGAAGGATGGGATACGCAGGCGCTGTCTGTTGCCCATCCTTCGGGACGGCCTTGCGGGCCTCCTCAGGATGAGGGTTTCGATTTGGTCACTGCTATTACCGCAGCAACCCGCGTGCCGCGAGGTTGCGCATGAGGGCGCCGGTGCCGAAGGTCCACGGTGCGGTCTTGTCGCAATGAGCCACCGTGTTGGTCAGCGTGCCGAGTTTGGGCGAGCGGATGGAGACCAGGTCGCCCACCATGTGCGTGAAGCCCGTGCCGCCCGGCTTGCGCGCCTCGGTCGGCGCGAACAGCGTGCCGGTCATCAGCGCCATGCCGTCGGGATACTGATGCGCGCTCATCGCCTGCGCCACGAGATCGGTGGGATCGCGGCTGATCTTCGACAGATCGCTCGACCCGCGCAGGCGGAACTGGTCGGGGCCGGTCACTTCGAGATCGACCTTGGCCGTGCGCACGTCGTCGAGCGAGAAGGTGTTGTCGAACAGGCGAATGAACGGCCCGAGCGCGCAGGAGGCGTTGTTGTCCTTGGCGATGCCCAGCAGAAGCGCGCTGCGGCCCTCGATGTCGCGCAGGTTGACGTCGTTGCCGAGGGTCGCGCCGACGATCCGGCCCGTGGCGCTGACGATCAGCGTGACCTCGGGCTCGGGATTGTTCCAGTCGGAATCGGGGCGAATGCCGATCTCGGCGCCGTAGCCCACGGCGGCCATGGGCGGCGCCTTGGTGAAGATCTCGGCATAGGGACCGATGCCCACTTCGAGATAGGGCGACCAGGCGCCGCGCGCCATCAGCGTCTGCTTCAGCGCCTCGGCCTCGGGCGAGCCTGGCTTGATGGCGCTGACATCGGCGCCGATGATCGAATTCAGCTCGCCGCGCACCTGTTCTGCGCGCGCCGGATCGCCCTTGGCATGCTCCTCGATCAGCCGCTCCAGCAGGCTGACGGCGAAGGTGACGCCGGCCGCCTTGAGCGCCTGCAGGTCGACCGGGGCGAGCAGGTCGCCCACGAGGTCCTGCAGGGCGCCGATACGCTCGCCGGGCGAATGGCGGGCGAGTGCCGTCGGATCGGGCGCATTGCAGAGATCTGCCATCGTCGGCACGGTCGCGGAGAGATCGAACACCCCGTCGCTCCGGATCGCAACGACCGAAGGGCCCGCCGGATGACCCGCACGCCAGACGCGGCCGACCAGTGTGCCGGCCGTGCCGTCCTCGGGCAGTATTTCGCTGAGAGATGGTGACACTGGACGTCTCCGGCGCTTCGTTGCAGAAAAGGCGCGCCATTCCCGGGAGAAATCAAATCATGGCCGCAGCGCGGATCAAAGGCGTTCTTTCGCCGGTCGTCACCCCCTTCAAGCGCGACCTGTCGCCGGATGTCGGCCGTTTCATCGCCCACTGCAAGTGGCTGATCAGCCAGGATTGCGGCCTCGCGGTCTTCGGCACCAATTCGGAAGCCAACTCGATGTCGGCCAGGGAGCGCATGAGCCTGCTCGACGCCGTCGTCGCGTCGGGCGTGCCGACCGCGCGCATGATGCCGGGCACCGGCGCCAGCTCGATCACCGAAGCGGCCGAGGTCAGCGCGCATGCCGTCAAGCTCGGCGTCGGCGGCGTTCTTATGTTGCCGCCGTTCTATTACAAGGGCGTGCCGGAAGAGGGGCTGTTCCGCTTCTTCTCGGAAGTCGTGCAGCGGGTCGGCGACGACCGCCTGCGCGTCTATCTCTATCACATCCCCGGCGTGTCGGCCGTGCCGATCACGCACAAGCTCGTCGAGCGGCTGATGAAGGCCTATCCGGAGCAGATCGCCGGCATGAAGGATTCGTCTGACGACTGGCCCCACACCAAGAGCATGATCGACGCCTTCGCCAAGGATGGCTTCGACGTCTTCTCCGGCAACGAAAAGCCGGTTCTGGAGAATCTCAAGGCGGGCGGCGTCGGCTGCATCAGCGCCACGGCCAACATCAACCCCGGCAAGATCGCCGAGACCATCAAGGCCTACGGCACGCCCGAGGCTGACAGACTGCAGGCCTGGATCAACGAGGTCCGCAGCGTCATGCAGGGCTATGTGATGATCCCGGCGCTGAAGTACGTGATCGCGCACTACGGCGCCGACCCGCAGTGGAACCCGGTGCGCCCGCCGCTCGTCGAGATCGACGAGAAGACCGGCCGCGACATGATCGAGAAGCTCGACAAGCTAGGCTTCACCATGCCGGGCCTCAAGCAGGCGATGGCGGTCGCGGCAGAGTGACCGCCGCGTGCCGAACGGCGCGTATTCTACCAAGGGTTGTTCATTGACCTTGTAGATCGCGGTGGCGGTCTCTAGTCTCCTCCCGGCAAGAACGAGATTGGCTTGGGGGAACGATGAATTTCACGCTTATTTTGCGTGCCGTGCTCGCAATCGGTACGGCCGCTTTGCTTGGTGCCTGCGCGGACGGCTGGGCCACGACGCAGGTGACGCCCACGGCGGCAGCGGCAGGGCGCACGGCGACCCCCGTCGACAAAATCCAGATTTTCGAAGGCGATGTCACGGACAGGCCATACAAGTCGCTGGGCGACGTCTCGGCGACGGTCAACAAGACCACGCTCTTCAATGCCGATCCGACGCGAGAGATGGTCAACAACAGGTTGAAGGCCGAGGCGGCAAAGCTGGGTGCCGATGCGGTGATCCAGGTCCGCTACGGGACGGTCGGGATGGCTGTGGTCAGCTGGGGCTCGCTGGATGGCAAGGGGCGGGCTATTGCCTATGACAAGCCATAAGGCGGCGGCTCTGGCTCTGGCGTTCGTGGTTGTCGGATGCGCGCGCAGCGCGCCGCAGCTTCCGCCCGATCTCAGCCATCTTCCGACCGAGCAGCGCCTCCTCGTCGGCGATCAGGAAAGCCCGGAGGGCAGGCTGAATTGTCCAGAGCTGAAGGAGGAGGCTGCGAAAGCAAATGCCGCCAGCCGCCAGCTCGAGGGAATCATTGCCTCGAACAGGGGGTACAATACGGCGATCATCTATGTGAGCAGCTTCCTGCCCCCACTGGCACTTGTCGCGCGCACCGACGAGGAAGCGAAGACCTCGCTCGACAGTCTTCAACTCCGCCGCGACCGCATCGACCGGCTGGCCAAGGCGAAGAACTGCAGCGCGATGCCGGCCAGCAATTGACACTCGCGACGCTCAAGGCTTATAAAATTGCCATGCGCCTGACCCTGTCCCACAACGCTTGGTATTTTACGCCCCTCACATAGGCGGCGCGAAGGGTCATGACTCAACGAAGCCGCCGCATCCCGGCGGCTTTCGTGTTCTAGGACTTGGCCTCCGGGCCGCGGCGAAACCGCAAACCGGAGGACGACATGTCGATCATCGAATCAGAAATTGAACCGCCGCTCTTGCCGCTCGCCATCCGCGTGAGGCTGGCGGGCCCGCGCGACCTTGAGGATCTGTGCGACCTTCTGGGAGAAGGCGAGTCCTCTCGCGAGCAGGTGCTGACCTGGCTCGAGACGCCCGGCACGACCCTGCTGGTCGCGCAAAGCGAGATCGGTGTCCTTGCCGTCGCCGTGCTGATGACGCGGCTCGTGCCGCTGGAGGGGATGGGCGCCCACAAGGTCATCGAGGTCGACAATCTCGTCGTGCGCGCCGACCAGCGCGGCCGTCGCATCGGCCGTCGCCTGCTGGCTGCCGCCGTCGAATGGTCGCGCCAGCGCCGCGCGGTGCAGGTCGAGGCCGTGGTGGGTGAGGGCGCGGCCAAGCGCTTCTACGAGAACTTCGGCTTCGCGGTTGCCAACGATCGCCTGGTGCTGGCGGCGTGAGGGTCACGACCCGCCCGGCGCGTCGCGACGACTACGAGACGCTGTGCGCCCTGTTCGACGAGCTGGACGAATTCCACCGGCAGGCGCGGCCGGACTTCTTCCGCCCGTTCGACGGCCCGGTACGCCCGCGCGAACAGGTCGAGCGATGGTGCGAGGGTCCGGGGTCGACGATCCTCGTGGCGGAGGGCGATGGCGAGGTCGTGGGGCTTGCAGTCCTGTTTACACGTACGCCGCCGGCCTTTGCCGGCGCCGTGCCGCGTCATGTCATCGAACTCGACAATCTGGTGGTGCGGAGCGACTGGCGCAGCCGCCAAGTGGGTCAGCACCTGCTGGAGGCGGCAACGCAATGGTCCCGAGCGCAGGGCGCCACGCACTTCGAGGTAGGAGTACACGTCTTCAATCGTGACGCGCGGCGATTCTACGAGCGTTTCGGGTTCTTTGCCTCGCTTGAACGCCTGGTGCTGGTCGTCTGACGTTGTGATTTTCGCGATGTGAACATTCCGGTTGCAGGTCGAACAATGTGATATGGTGTTTCTTCTTGCACACCCAGTGCCGGACAAATGTGCAGGAGTAGCCCGTGGCAAAGCGTTCAACCAAGCGTGCGAACGTGCCGGTCGAGAAGGCACCCGTCGCGCTGAAGCAGACGATGACCAAGCCGATCTCCAGCTACACCGACCCCGAGCATCTGCGCACGCTCATGCAGAATGCCAAGCGCATGGGCCGCGAGGATATCTGGCGCCAGGCGTTCGACCAGCTTTGCTCGCTCGAAGGTGCCACGCAGACGGAGCCGCTGGACCGGGCTTTCTACAGCACGCTGGCGGCCTACGAGCAGTTGCTGACGCAGAAGAACCGTCGCGCCACCCGGGCGAGCCGCACCCGCCTCAAGCTGAAGGGCAAGGGCGTCGTCGCCTGCCTCGAGGATTGGGCCAGGAGCAAGGAAGCGCCGGAATCCTTCGATCTCCTGGTCGCCAACGGCATGGTCGAGATGACGGGCGAGCAGCTCGTTCTGACCTATCCCGACAAGTTCACGCCAGAAGCGGTCGCGGGCGCCACGGCGCGTCTTGCGACGCTGACCAAGGCACCGCCCGCGAGCTGATCTCCCGGCGAGCTGATTTTTACGCCGGCTCGGCGTCGCGCGCGGCCCACATCTTCCTGAAAGCCGGACGAGCCTGGCAGGCGGTGAGCCAGGCCTTGACCCTGGGCGCGCCCTCGAACAATTCCGGGGCGGCCTGGGCATAGCGCACGATCTCGGCGGCGTTGAGGTCGGCCACGGTGAAGCGCTCGCCGACCAGCCAGCCGCTCCTGGCCAGCGCCTGTTCGAGCACGTCGAAGGGTGCCTTGAGCGCCGCGACGGCGGCGTCGGCGATCTTGGGATCCTTCGGGCCTGTCGGGTTGCCCAGGCGATGATAGAGGACGTTGATCGCGTGCGGCTCGACGCCGGTCGCGGCCCACAGCGACCACATCGCGATCTGGCCTTCCTCGGCGACATTGGCCGCGGCGAGGGGGCCGCCATGCTTGCGGGCGAGATAGAGGTTGATGGCCAGCGACTCGTGCAGCACCAGCCCGTCATCGTCGATCGAGGGGATGAGGCCGCCCGGATTGATCTTCAGGAAGTCCGGCGACTGGGTGTTCAGCATCCCGGCCGGCACGCTGCGATAGTGCTGGATGACCGGAACCTGCTTGAACGGGATGCCGAGTTCCTCGGCCAGCCAGATGTTGCGCGACGCGCGGGAGCGGTAGACGCCGTAGATCGTGAGCATTGGAAATCCTAGGTTGGCCAACTGTCCTGTTGACGGGATCGAGCCCGTTCTAAAGGCTCGGGCGGGCCAAGTCACAGCGGAAAACGCGACGGCGTCTCCAGCAGGAGGATCGACGATGACGGCCACCAGGACGCTCGAAGCCGTGAAGGATGCCAGCCACCTCTACGAAGTCGAGCGGCGCGCCTACCACCTGCAGCGGCCGGGGTTCCGGATCGCCGAGCTGCAGCTCTCGCCCACGCAGAAGGTGCCATGGCACCTGCACAACAACATCAGCGACACGTTCTACGTGGTCGAGGGAACGATGCGGCTGTTCCTGCAGAAGCCCAAACAGGAGGTGATCCTGAAACCGGGCGACAGTTTCGTCGCCGCGCCCGGGAGGCCGCATCTTGTCACCAACGGCGGCGACGTCTCGCTCACCTTCCTCATCATGCAGGGCGTCGGCGAGTACGATTACGTGCCGCTGGTGTGACCTTCATGTCATCCTGAACAAAGCGAAGGATCTCGCGTCCGCTGCAGAGTCCTCTGGTCGATCCGCAAGGTCCTTCGTGCTGCTCAGAGGCTGACCGGAAATGAATTGAATCGATTCAAGCACTTACCTCATCCTGAGGAGCGCCGCCCCTCGAATACCTCGGGATAAACTCCACGGCGCGTCTCGAAGGATGGGCAACAGGCAAGGTGCGCGTTCCCACCCCAGCGCGGAGGTTACTCCGCGCGACGAGACGCATCGCTGCGCGATGCTCCTCAGGGTGAGGTTATTGGGGCTATTCATAGCCTCTTGTTTTAGCTGCATTCATTTCCGGCCAGACTCTCAGGACGACAGAAGGGGTCGCGTGCATCCGCTTGAGCTGGAGGACTCTCAGGGCCACAGAAGGCCTTGCGTCCGTCCGCGTGAGCTGCGGCCCTTGTCATCCTGAACGAAGTGAAGGATCTCACGTCGGCTACGAAGTCTGCTGGCCGCTCCCCAAGGTCCTTCGCGCTGCTCAGGACGACAGCGAGCTAACTGATCGGCGGGGCGTTCTGTCCGACGAACTGGACGCGCAGTTCGCGCTTCAGGACCTTGCCGGTGGCGTTGCGCGGCAGGGCGTCGACGAAGATGACGGATTGCGGGACCTTGAACCTGGCTAGCCGCCCGAGGCAGTGGCGGATCACGTCGCCCTCGGCGAGGTCCTGGTCGGGTTTGCGCACGACGATCGCCATGCCGACCTCGCCCCAGCGCCCGTGGGGCACGCCGATGATGGCGGCGTCGGCGATGGCGGGGATCTGGAACAGCACGTTCTCGACCTCGGCGGGATACACGTTCTCGCCGCCCGAGATGTACATGTCCTTCCAGCGGTCGACGATGTAGACGAAGCCTTCCTCGTCGAGCCGCGCCGCATCGCCGGTGTGCAGCCAGCCTTCGGTGAAGCTCTTCGCCGTGGCCTCGGGATTGTTCCAGTAGCCCGGGGTGATGTTGGGCCCCTTGATCAGGAGCTCGCCGATGCCGCCCGCCACAACGTCGTGGCCTTCGTCGTCGACCACGCGGATGGCGGTGTGCATCATCGCCTTGCCGGCCGAGCCCAGCTTGCGGATGGCGTCGGCGGCATCGAGCATCGTGCCGGCCGGGCTGGTCTCGGTCATGCCCCAGCCCTGGACGAGCGGCACGCCGCGGGCGGTCCAGGTCTCGAGGATGGACAGCGCGCAGGGGGCGCCGCCGACGCCGGCGATCCGCAGCCGCGACAGATCGGCCTCGGCGAACTTCGGATGCTGCATCATGAACTGGTAGGGCGCCGGCACGGCGAAGAAGTGGGTGATGCCGAGTGACGGGTCCGAGAGACAGTCGAGCGCCTGTCCGGGGTCGAAATTGCGCATGATCACGATCGTGCCGCCGGCATGCAGCACCGGGTTGGCGTAGCAGTTGAGGCCGCCGGTATGGAACAGCGGCAGCACCACGAGCTGCACGGTCTCCGGCGTGATCAGCGCCGGGATGCCGAGGTTGACGCAGTTCCAGAATACCATGCCGTGGGTGATGATCGCGCCCTTCGGGTGCCCGGTCGTGCCCGACGTGTACATCACCATGCCGATATCGTCGTGCGTCAGCGGCACGAGGGCTAGTGCCGGACCGGCTTCGCTCAACGCACGCTCGTAGGCGCTTTCGGGGGCGCCGTCGGGACGGTCGTGGTCGATCTCGAGCAGGTTGTTCGACAGCGCGGCGGCCGGTGCGGCAAACGCCTTGTCGTGGATCAGCAGCTTCGGCTTCGAATCGCGCAGGATGTACCCGAGTTCCGGCACCGTGAGCCGCCAGTTGAGCGGCAGCATGATGGCGCCCAGCCGGCCGCAGGCGAATTGCAGCTCGAAATATTCGGCGCAGTTGGGCGCGAGCAGGGCGATGCGGTCGCCCTTCGCAATGCCTCTTGCCGCCAGCGCCGCCGTCAATCGGACGATGCGGGCATCGAGGGCGGCGTAGGAGAATTCCCGTCCCGTCTGCAGGTCGTGGATTGCGAGCCGATGGGGACGCCGGCCCGCATGGTGGGCGATCCAGTCGTAGTAGGGAGTCGCAGCCATCAGTTAACGGCCTCGGTGAAGTTCTTCCAGTACGGCTCGCGCAGCTCGCGCTTCAGGACCTTGCCGGCGCCGGAGAGTGGCAGGGGGGTGTCGCGGAACTCGACGCTGCGCGGGCATTTGTACCCCGCAATCTGGTTGCGGCAATGGTCGATCACATCGTCGGCGCCGAGCGACATGCCGCGCCGGGGAACGACGATGGCGTGGACCCGCTCGCCCCAACGGTCGTCGGGCACGCCGATCACCGCCACTTCGGCGACGCCCGGCATCGTCGAGATCGCATTCTCGACCTCGGCGGAATAGACGTTCTCGCCGCCCGAGATGATCATGTCCTTCAGCCGGTCGACGATGAACACGAAACCTTCCCCGTCCATGTAGGCACCGTCGCCGGAATAGTACCAGCCGTCCTCCAGCACCGCTTCGGTCTCGGCCGGCTTGTTCCAGTAGCCCTTCATCACGTTGGCGCCGCGCACCGCCAGCTCGCCGGCGGTGCCGCGCGGCACTTCCAGCCGGCCGGCGTCGACGATCCTGACCTCGCAGGCGAGCACCGCCTGGCCGCACGATTTCAGCCGGCCGGCATAGGGGCCGTCGAGCGCCGTGTAGCGCGGGTCGAGCAGGGTGACGATGGGCGAGGCCTCGGTCATGCCGTAGCCGTGCATCAGACGGACCTGCGGCATCCGCTCGATCGCCTTGCGCAACACACCCTCGGGCATCGGCGAGGCGCCATAGAGGATGAACGACAGGGTCGCGAGGTCGAACTCGGCGAAGCGCTCGTGGTTGACCAGCATGTTGATCATGGTCGGCACGAACTGCGCGTGCGTCACCTTCTCGGTCTGGATGGTGAGCAGCACCTCGACCGGCTCGAAGCGCGGCACGAAGGCATGGCGACCGCCGGACAGGGTCACGCCGAAGGTCGAGGCGCCGTCGGCGAGATGGAACATCGCCCCCGAATGGAGGTAGGCCGTCTCGGAAGTGAAGCCCATCCCGGCCACTCCGTTCAGGGCGTTCACCACCAGGTTGGTGTGGGTGAGCATGACGCCCTTGGAACGGCCGGTCGTGCCGCCGGTGTAGAACAGGCCGGCGAGGTCGTCGTCGCGGGCGCCGACATCGTCCATCGCTTCGTAGTTGGTGAGGTCCTCGTAGTGGAGGATGCCGTCGGGGCTGGCCAGATCGTCGAGCCAGACGATCTCGCGCACGGACGGCGTGCGGCCGGCGAGCGCCGTCAGGTGGTGCGACATGCCGGTGTCGACGAACAGCGCCACCGCGCCGGAATCGTTCAGGATATATTCGATCTCGGGAGCGGCCAGCCGCGTGTTGAGCGGCACCATCACCGCGCCCAGCCAGGGCAGGGCGTACATCAGCTCGAGATAACGGTCGGAGTTGAAAGCGAGGATGGCGACCCGGTCGCCCCGACGCACGCCCAGTGCCGAAAGCGCCGCGGCGACCCGGCTGATCCGGTCGGCGCTCTGCTGCCACGTGCGGCGCCGGCCGGCGAACGAGGTGGCGAGACCGTCGGGGCGGGTCTGGACGGCGCGGCGAAGTCCCTGGGTCAGTGCAAACATGGTCCGATGCTAGGGGCTGGCTCGTTCGCGCGGCAAGGGGCTTCGTGGTAAAGGGAGGCATGAACGCCATCGCCCCGCCGGCCGCGAATGCGGCAGCCCTCGAGTTCAATCCGCTGGACCCGGCGTTCATCGCCGATCCCTATCCGTTCTATCGCCTGCTGCGCGAAGCCGCCCCGGTGTTCAAGACACCGCAGGGCTTCTGGCTGATCACGCGCTACGAGGACGTTTCGTTCGCCCTGCGCGACAAGCGCTTCGGCAAGGATTTCGCCGGCAACATGCAGCGCCGCTATGGCGCCAACCGCATGGACGAGCCGGCCGTCGCCAGCCTGGCCAAGACCATGCTGGTGCAGGACCCGCCCGATCACACCCGACTGCGCGGACTGGTCACCAAGGCCTTCACGGCGCGCCGCGTGGCCGACATGCGGCCGCGCATCCGGGCTCTGGTCGACGAGCAGCTCGACCGCGTGGCCGACAAGGGTGGGATGGACGTGATGCGCGACCTGGCTCATCGCCTGCCGGTCATCGTGATCTGCGACATGCTGGGAATCCCCGAACAGCATCGCGCGCCGTTCCTGGCCGGCAGCAACGTCAACGGCCGCATCCTCGAGCCGGTTCCGATGACCCGCGAGGAGCTCGACCTGGCCAACCGCAACACCCAGATGGCCGGTGCCTATTTCAACCAGCTCTGCGAGCTGCGTCGCCGTGAGCCGCGCGACGATCTCACCACCGAGCTGGTCAAGGCCGAGGAGGCGGGCGACAAGCTGTCGGCCGAGGAATTGCAGGCCAATATCGGCCTGCTGTTCGGCGCCGGGCACGAGACCACCACCAACCTGATCGGCAACGGCCTGCTGGCCCTGCATCGCAATCCCGGGGAGTGGGAGCGGCTCAAGGCCGACCCGTCGCTGATCCCCAACGCGATCGAGGAGCTGCTGCGCTACGACTCGTCGGTGCAGATCACCGGCCGCGTCACCCATGGCGAGGTCGAACTGGGCGGCGTCACCCTGGGACCGCAGGAAAGCGTCGTCGCCCTGCTCGGGGCGGCCAATCGCGATCCGGCGCACTATGCCGATCCCGACCGTCTCGACGTCGGCCGGAAGCACGTGCGGCCGATGTCGTTCGGCGGCGGCATCCATCATTGCCTGGGTGCGCAGCTGGCCCGCCTCGAAGCCGAGCTGGTCTTCACCGCGCTGGTCGAGCGGCTGCCGAACCTGACGCTGCCCGAGAAGGACACGCCGGCCTGGCGGCGCAGCTTCACCCTGCGCGGCCTCAGCACGCTGCCGGCCGTCTGGCACTGAAGGATCCGGCTTAGGACATGGCGACACGCTGGCGGGGCGAGGGCGACCAACATCAGGGCGCCCGCCCGTACCAAGAAGACAGTTGGCGTCTGGTGACGCTGGGCGACGGCTCGCTGCTGGCAGTGGTGGCCGACGGCATGGGCGGACATGCCGGCGGCGCGGTCGCCAGCCGGCTCGCGGTCGACGCCTTCATCCATGAGGTCGAGCAGGGCGGCGGGCTGGACGAAGGGCTGCGCGGCGCCAACCGCGAGGTCGGCAGGGGCGCGCTGGGCAAGCCCGAACTCAACGGCATGGGCGCCACCCTGGTCGCCGCCCACCTGCGCGGCGACGAGGTGCGCTGGATCAGCGTCGGCGACTCGCCGTTCTATGTGGTCGAGGCCGGCAAGATCGAGCGGCTGAACGCCGATCATTCGATGGCGCCGCAGATCGACGCGCTGGTCGCGCGCGGCATGCTCACCGCCGAAGAGGCCGAGCATCATCCCGGCCGCCACACCCTGCGCGAGGCGGTGATGGGCGAGCCGCTGACCCTGATCGACCGAGGCAGCCGCCGGCTCGGTCCCGATGCGCGCCTGCTGGTGTGCAGCGACGGCGTCCACAGCCTGAACAACGAACAGATCCTGGCGCAGGCATCGCTGCCGCCCGCCCGCATCGTCGCGGCGGTGCTGGCGACGAACAAAGAGCATCAGGACAACATCACCGTGGTCACGCTGGAGCGAGTTCGATGAGCCGGAGCCCTGTCGTCATCGAAGTCACCCGCGGCCCGGTCGTCGAGAGCCGGCACGAGGGCATCGCGGCCGTGGTGAAGGCCGACGGCACCGTGGTCGGTTCGTGGGGCGACATCGATGCCGTGATCCTGCCGCGCTCGGCCAACAAGCCGATCCAGGCGATGGCCTTCGTCGAAAGCGGCGCGGTCGAACGCTTCGGGCTGGACGACGAGCATGTGGCTTTGTCCTGCGCCTCGCACAGCGGCGAGACCCGGCATGTCGAGACGGTGCGGGCATGGCTGGCAAAGGTCGGCCTGAGCGAAGCCGACCTCGAATGCGGCACCCATCCTCCGCGCCTGCAATCGAGCATCGAGGCGCTGGTCCGCGAGGGCGCCGTGCCGACCGCGGCGTTCAACAACTGCTCGGGCAAGCATAGCGGCTTCCTGACGACGGCCGTGCACTATGGCGAGCCGACCAAGGGCTATATCGGCTACGACCATCCGGTGCAGCGCCGCCTGCGCGAGACCATGAGCGCGCTGTGCGGCCTCGACGCCGACGCCTTTCCGCACGGCACCGACGGCTGCGGAATTCCCACGCTGGCGACGCCGCTCAAGAGCCTGGCGCAGGCGATGGCCGCGATGGCCGATCCGTCGCGCCTGTCGAGCAAGCGTGCCGACGCCGCGATCCGCATCCGCACGGCGATGAACGCCGAGCCCTTCATGGTCGCCGGCACCGGCCGCTTCTGTACCCGCATCAACCAGGCCGCGCCCGGCGTGATCCAGGTCAAGACCGGGGCCGAGGGCGTGTTCTGCGGCATGCTGCCGACGCTGGGTCTCGGCATCGCGCTCAAGGTGTGGGACGGCGCGGGACGGGCGGCCGAGGTCGCGATGGCGGCGCTGCTCGACCATCTCGGCGTGTTGCCGGCGGCCGAGCGCGACGCGGTGCTGCATCCGCCGATCAACAACGTCGTCGGCCTTCTGGTTGGCCAGATGAGGCCGGCTCAAAGCTGGCTCGGCTAGGGCCCGGCATGAGCATCACCCTCGATATCCTGGAAATCGGCGTGCGCGGCGACGGCGTCGCCGACCTCGAAGGCAAGCGCTACTTCGTGCCCTATTGCCTGCCGGCCGAGACCGTGGCGGCCGAGCCGATCGACAAGCGCGGCGACGGCATTGCCTGCGATCTGCTCGAAGTGCTGGCGCCGTCGCGTCACCGCGTGGCGGCGCCCTGCCTGCATTTCGGGACCTGCGGCGGCTGCGCCCTGCAGCACTGGCGCCGCGACATCTACACCGGCTGGAAGAGCGAGCTGATCGCCCGATCGCTGGCGCAGCGCGGCGTCAAGGCGCCTTCCTTCGAGGCGCCCGTCACCTGCGAGCCGGGCGAGCGCCGGCGCGCCGACATCGTGCTGCGGCGCGAGGGCAAGCGGGTGCTGGCCGGCTATCACGAACGGGGAAGCCAGAACGTCGTCGACGTCGGCACCTGCATCGTGGCCCGCCCCAAGGTCGATGCCGCGATCGCGGCGCTGCGCTCGACCATGGCCTCGATCCTGCGCGACGGCACCTCGGCCGATGCCGTGGTCAACGAGACCGACACCGGCCTCGACGTGCTGATCCGCCCGCACAAGCGCTTCGACATGACGCTGGCGATCCGCGAGGCGCTGATCGCGCTGGCCGAGAGCGCCGACATGGCACGGGTGAGCTGGGGCGACCGCGCGACCGCCGAGCCGGTGGTCGTGCGCCGCACGCCGCAGCTCATCCTGGGCGACGTCACCCTCGAGCCGCCGCCGGGCTCGTTCCTGCAGGCGACCAGGCGTGCCGAACTGGTGATGCGCGCCGGCGTGACGGCGTGGCTGGGCGAGGCGGCGCGGACGGCCGATCTGTTCGCCGGCATCGGCGCGTTGTCGCTGGGCAAGCCGGGAAAGCTCAGCCTGTTCGAGTACGACCGTCCGTCGGTCGCCGCCGTCGACGCTGCGGCGCGCAAGCTGGGCGGCAACCGCGTGACCGTGCAGTTGCGCGATCTCTTCCGCCGGCCGTTGAGCACCAGCGAACTCGATGCCTTCGACGCCATCGTGCTCGACCCGCCGCGCGCCGGCGCCGCCGCACAATGCGCCGAACTCGCGGCTTCGAAGGTCAGGCGTATCGTCTACGGCTCCTGCGATCCCGCCAGCTTCGCCCGCGACGTCCGCACCCTCCAGGACGGTGGCTACCGGCTGGAAAAACTCATGCCCATCGACCAGTTCCTGTGGTCCGCGCATATCGAGCTGATCGCGCTGCTGACGCGGTAGTCTCCATTCGGGCAAGGGCTGGGTCGTGCCCAGATGATCAACAGGGTTAGCGCACGACGCGTTGACCTCGCTGGTCCCGAACCCAGTATACCGCAACTGCCTTCTCGTTTAGATGGTAGTAGGCCAGACCGGATACAACACGCGCGCGCTGTCCTCTTTACCGAGCAGGCACAACGCGGTATCCCAAATTCCGAGAGCCGCACGAATAGGTCTTCAATTGAGTAGGGAGCATTGCGCGCAGAGTTGCGGCGCTGCGTGTTCCACCGGGCGTGACGTTCGCTTTCTTGATTTGGCCGGAGGCCACATGGCGCTAGACCGTATCACTATGGGCGTTCTCGGAGAGTTCAGTAGTGAGTTCAAGATAACGGACCTTCCCGAAGACAAGCGTTTCGAGCACCTCGCTGCTTGGATCACGGCTCGCCGCCATTACAGCGACACGTCATTTGACCCTGCAGAACTCGTTACCGGAAATGGTGGCGACACAGGACTCGACTCCATAGCCATCATTGCAAACAACAATCTAATGGGTCTTCAGGAAGTCGTGTGGGTGAATTGAGGGTCGGCTGCGGCCTCTGACCCGCACAGATATTGGCTTTTAGGCATTACGCGGGTTGCCTGAAATAGGCATCCTGTTTGGATGGCATCCTTATCG